>FWWL01004142.1_pt1 | contig 25054 bp, 16 predicted proteins | sample 2228331 | NCBI WGS metagenome assembly FWWL01 (sample SAMEA103939775, study PRJEB20133) | metagenome | reverse complement strand
ACTGCACATGGCTGTGCAGTAACCTGTTCAATATCACCTTTGTCGGGACGTAGCTCAGCTTGGTAGAGCACCTGGTTTGGGACCAGGGGGTCGCATGTTCAAATCGTGTCGTCCCGACCATCTTTCTCCATTGCGGGTGTAGTTCAATGGTAGAACTCCAGCCTTCCAAGCTGGTAGCGTGGGTTCGATTCCCATCACCCGCTCCACAATTCAATCAGAAGAGACCGGAAAGGTCTTTTTTTTATAACTTCCCGGGGTCCCCGCAAAGTAATCGGAACACACTTCAGAGGCTCCGAGTCACTTTGTGGGGTTATTACATTTCCGGGACACACCGCAAAGTAATCGGACAGGCTCAGACGCCTACCGTGCTTTGCGGCTTTTTTTTGCCATATTATCCAATTTGTTTATTAGCGCGTTAAAGCAGGAATGTAGCGAATGATGTCGAAATATTTATTATCGGATGAGGTGAGAGAGAGCATGTCAGAACAAATGAATGATTCAAACAGAGCGAGTTCGAACCACTTACTGCGCAGAGATGTGCGGTTTTTAGGTAACATTCTTGGTGAGGTGTTAGTTCACCAGGGAGGACAAGAACTCTTGACGATTGTGGAGCAAATTCGTGAGATGAGCAAGAAAATGAGGGATTCCTCAGACCCTACCCTCTTTCAGGATTTCAAGAATGTTATTCGTTCCCTGAGCCAGGAGAACCGTCATCAGGTTATTCGTGCTTTTGCTATTTATTTTCAATTGGTTAATATCGCGGAACAGAATCATCGAATTCGCCGCAAAAGAGATTACGAAAGATCAGCTGTCGAGCAGATCCAACCGGGTTCCATCGAGGGTGTAATCAATGAACTATTCAAATCTAAGGTACCTGCATTTGAGGTTCAAGAGATTTTGAACACGATCTCGCTTGAGCTCGTGATGACAGCCCACCCAACAGAAGCAACTCGCAGAGCAGTATTGGATATTCACCAACGCATTTCCAAAGAAGTAATGGAGTTGGAGAATCCGTCCTTAACTTATCGTGAGCGCGAGCAGCAGCGGGAAAAGCTGGTGAACGAAGTCCTGATTCTATGGCAGACCGATGAATTGCGTGATCGCAAGCCTACCGTTCTAGATGAAGTGCGCAATGGAATGTATTATTTTGATGAGACATTGTTCGAGGTGCTTCCGGATTTGTATCAGGAAGTCGAACGCTGCTTGAAAAAATATTATCCAAATGAAAGTTGGAACGTGCCTTCCTTTTTGCGTTTCGGGTCCTGGATCGGCGGAGATCGCGATGGCAACCCTTCAGTAAAAGCTGAGATAACTTGGGAAACGTTAACTCTCCAAAGAGGTCTTACACTGCGTAAATACAAGCAAGCCTTGACGAACCTGATGGAGCACATGAGCTTCAGCACTTCGATTGTACCTGTCACGGCAGAGCTTCTAACTTCTATAGAGGCAGACAAACAGCATATCAAACTTAAGACCGAGGATGTATGGCGGAATGATCATGAACCATACCGGGTTAAGCTTACTTATATGTTAGAAAAGCTGGATAATACGTTAGCAGGGGTAAAACAGCAGACGTTGAAATACAGTGCACCAGATGAATTCGTTAATGATCTTAAGATTATTGAAACAAGCTTACGGAGTCATTACGCTGATTATGCAGCCGATAACTTCATTCAGAAGCTGATTCGTCAAGTGGATCTATTCGGATTCCATCTTGCTACTCTGGATGTTCGTCAACACAGCAAGCACCATGAGTCAGCAATGGCCGAAATTCTTGCTAAGATGCAGATTGTAGATCATTATGCTGATCTTAGCGAAGAAGAGAAGATCGAGTTGCTAAGCGGCTTGTTGAACGATCCGAGACCGCTCGTCTCCCCGTATATGGAGTACACGGAAGGAACAACCGAGTGCATTAATGTGTATAAGACGATTAAGGCCGCCCAACAAGAGTTCGGCCCAAGATGTATCTCCACATATTTAATTAGTATGACTCAGGGCGCCAGCGACCTGTTAGAGGTTATGGTATTAGGCAAAGAGGTTGGATTGTACCGGCGCGAGGCGGATGGAACTGTAACGTGCACCTTGCAGCCATCTCCATTGTTCGAGACTATTGAAGATCTGCACGCTGCCCCTGCCATTATGCAAACTTTGTTTGACATCCCAGCTTATCGTGCAAGCATCACGAGCTTCGGTGATCTTCAGGAGATTATGCTAGGTTACTCGGACAGCAACAAAGACGGCGGTGTGTTGACAGCCAACTGGGAGCTGCGTGTAGCCCTTAAGGAGATTACTCGTGTCGCCAAGCTTAACCAGGTTAGACTGAAGTTCTTCCACGGTCGAGGCGGTGCTCTTGGTCGAGGCGGGATGCCGCTTAACCGCAGTATTCTTGCACAACCTCCTGAGACACTGGGAGGCGGTATCAAGATCACGGAGCAAGGCGAAGTGTTATCTTCTCGATATTCACTCAAGGGGATTGCATACCGAAGCTTGGATCAAGCTATATCTGCTCTCATAACGGCTGCCAAATTAGCTAAGAATGTTCAAGCAGACGAGCAGGAAGCTGAATGGGAAACGGTTATGAGGGACATCTCAGAGAATGCGCAGACGAAGTACCAGGATCTTATCTTCCGTGATCCAGACTTCTTGGTGTTCTTCAAGGAATCGACACCGTTACCGGAGATCGGAGAGCTGAATATCGGCTCACGGCCATCCAAACGGGGGAACAGTGATAAATTCGAAGATCTCCGAGCGATCCCTTGGGTGTTCGCTTGGACACAAAGCCGCTATTTGCTGCCAGCTTGGTATGCAGCTGGATCCGGGCTGCAAACCTTCTACGAAGGTAAGCCGCATAACCTCGAGCTGCTTAAACAAATGTATGAGGAATGGTCGTTCTTCCGCACGATGATCGATAATCTTCAGATGGCATTATGCAAAGCCGATTTGCCGATTGCCAAAGAGTACTCGGGCATGATTAAGGATGAAACGATAGCGAATCGCATTTTCGGATTAATTGAGCAGGAATATGAATTAACATCCGAATTAATTCTTCGGATAACCGGACAGAAGGAAATTCTTGATAACGTGCCGGTCATCCAGGAATCGATCCGACTGCGTAACCCTTATGTGGATCCGCTCAGCTACATGCAGGTTCAGTTGTTGACAGAGCTTCGTTCTCATGAAGATGGGTCAGAAGATTCTGCCATGCTGCTGCGGGAAGTATTGCTTACGATCAACGGAATTGCTGCAGGTCTTCGGAATACAGGTTGATATAGATGAATTCAGGTCGGGCGTCTCTACCGAAATGGGGAGTTGCTCGACTTTTTGTTTGAAATTCGATACAGTATATCCAAAGAGTGAACCAGACATAGTAAAGTAATCTGGACCGGTAATATATGTGGGGGTTAGAGTGACTTGAAGTCTTCGACCGCATGGTGGATAGCCATCGTCTTGGTTCTTATAGGCTCAGCAAGCTATGGGATGCTGTCACCTTTTGTGAAAATGGCTTACGATCAAGGGTGGAACGACGTCCAAGTAAGCGCGAGCCAGGTTACAATGGGAACGGTGTTGTTATGGTTGGTCCTGCTTGCTACTCCTAAAGCTTGGACTAATCCTTTCAAGGAGCCTTGGATTCGTTTGTCGCTAATCGGTATCTTTGGCTTGGCATTGACCACTTTTTTCTATAACACGACTTTATCGAAGCTGGATGCTTCCTTATCCATTGTCTTGTTGTTTCAATTCACTTGGATGACGATTCTCCTCGATTGTGTGTTCGAATGCAAACGCCCGACTCGCTATCAGGTGATCGCTCTGGCGGTTATTATGCTGGGGACACTGCTTGCGGTAGGTTTAAGCGGAGATTCACTTAAAGGTATCGATGGGCTCGGGGTAGTTTTAGGATTGTTGTCAGGATTCGCTTATAGTGTGTTTCTTTTCTTCACTGGACGTGTTAAGACCTCGCTGCATCCGATCATGAAGTCGGTAGTGATGCTAACGGCTGCTCTCCCAGTCATCTATATCATATATCCGCCTGCACAGGTATTTGAGGCTGGTACGGGCCGCTTGCTGTTATGGGGGCTGCTGCTAGGCACATTGGGGCAAGTCGTTCCCACTATAGCCTTTAACATCGGAATTCCGCGAATAGGCAGTGCTCTCTCAGCTATGCTCGGATCGATGGAACTGCCTGTGGCGATTACGGCTGCTTATTTTATACTAGGGGAGCCTGTAGGTTCTCTGCAATGGATTGGGATTATCTTGATTTTGTGTGGTATTATGATCTCGGAGCGCAAACCAGTTTCTGCCAAACTAAAGTACAATGAGAAGTAGAAATACGGAACTTTGCGCCGTTTCAGTCGTAGGTAATACGATAGTTAATGCTTTCGAAGTATCTTTGCTGAAGCAAAGGTTTTAGGAGGAATGTCGGTGAATCACGTGGAAACGCGTCTGGCTAAGCTCGCACTGGGCGGAGACCGGCGCGCCTTTATTGATCTGGTTGAATTATACAAAGATAAAATTTATCATCTGGCTTACCGGATGCTTCATAATGTCCAGGAATCGGAAGATATCGTGCAGGAAACTTTTTTGAGGGTGTATACAAATTTGCATCGATACGATGAAACCCAGAAATTTTCTACGTGGATCTATCGAATCGGGACAAACTTGTGTATTGACCGTCTCCGTAAGCGCAAGCCGAGTTATTCGTTGGATGCGGATGTGAATGAGAGTGAAGGTAACGACTGGTACTCGATGTTGTCTAGTCCTGACCTTACCCCAGAAGGGGAAGTGTTGCTCTCGGAGACACAGGAGCAGGTTCGCAATGCGATCGATTCTTTGCCTGAGAAATATAAGGCTACTGTTATTTTACGATATTTGCATGATATGTCCTTACAGGAAATTAGCGATGTTCTGGATATGCCTGTAACGACGGTTAAGACAAGAGTACATAGAGGGCGGGAGTTTTTGCGCCAAAAGTTGGAGAAAGAGGCTATGCTCTAAAATTTTGTTATAAAAAAGTTATGGATCTGCATCTCAAGTTGAAACATATTTCGAAATCGAACGTATAGTACGATACGTATTTCACAGGAACAACGAAAATGTTAATCAGAAAGGAGTGGCTCTCCTATGAATTGCAAAGAAGCCATCCCTTTAATTCACGATTATTTGGATGGATCACTCTCGGGGTCACACGCAAAAGAGTTGAAGGTGCATTTATTGTCCTGCACGGACTGCCATAAGCATTATCAACAGCTGGAGAAGGCTGACAACTTGTTCCGGTCGCTTGGAACGGTAACAGCCCCCCCTCACATAACCGATCGTGTGTTAAGGGCATTGCCGGCGCCTCCGCGTCGCAAGTCTTGGGTAAGCTGGGTTCGACGTCATCCGGCGCTCACAGCAGCAGCTATGTTCGCTATCGTCATGTTCAGCAGCTTCTTCTCCCTATGGAATGAAGATACCGATCTTGTTCTTCGAGGGGATTTGGAGAATCTGGTGATTGAAGGGAATCAAGTATATGTGCCTCCACAGCAAGTCGTTCATGGCAATCTCGTTGTTGAGAACGGCTCGATCCAAGTGGATGGAACGATAGAAGGCAATCTGATCGTAATCGACGGCACGTATGCTCTGGCATCAACGGCAAGGATATCCGGCGATATCAAAATTGTAGATGAAGCTTTACAGTGGCTGTGGTACAAAACGAATCAGTTTTTCTCAGTGGTAACGCATTAAGCATTCGACGCAAGCCTCCCGCTGCAATCAGGGGAGGTTTTTTGCTGAAAATATGGTATGATGTAATGTAAGCAGCTACATGGATATTTACACACAAGGTTGCGCGGGGGTTGTCGATGGACTGGATCATGGAGATTGGCGTCAATGATGTCATAGACATCCTGATTGTCAGTTATGTTATCTATAAATTAATCCTGCTCGTACGTGGGACAAGAGCAGTTCAACTGCTCCAAGGAATATTCGTCGTCGTGCTTACTTGGGCGCTCAGTATCTGGTTTAAGCTGAACACCTTGAAGTGGATGATGGATCAGATGTTTACCCTTGGGGTATTGGCCATTATTATTATTTTCCAGCCGGAGCTTCGCCGTGCCCTGGAGCAATTAGGACGCGGTCGGTTATTCAGCCGTTCCTCGAGCACTGAAGATCAGGATGTTACTCAGCGCATCGCTCATATTCTGAAGGCTATGAACCATTTGTCCAAACGTAAAATCGGCGCACTCGTCGTATTCGAGCGAAATACTGGGCTTGGGGACTATGTGGAGTCTGGCATTCAGATCAAATCACAGATTACTTCCGAGCTGCTCATTAACATATTCATTCCCAATACTCCGCTGCACGATGGTGCTGTAATTATCCGTAATGGTCAGATTATGGCGGCGGGCTGTTATTTACCGCTGTCGGAGAATCCCTTCATAAGTAAAGAGCTTGGGACCCGTCATAGGGCAGCTATTGGGATGAGTGAAGTATCTGATGCTGTATGTGTAATCGTATCCGAAGAAACTGGGCAAATCTCGCTTTCTTTGAACGGTCAGATCGTCAGGGACATCAAGGAAGAATCGCTGGTGTCCAAGCTTTATGAAGAGCTGCGGCCTAAGACAAAAGAAAAAACTCCTTTCTGGAAGAGGAAGGGGAGTCCTAATGAATAAATGGTTAAGTAATCCGAATGTAGTGAAAATCATTGCGTTAGTACTCGGTATTCTGTTATGGGTAGTAGTGAGTACAGATCAGAGAGGCGCTACAGGCACTACCGTTGTAACGAGCAAAGAAAATACAATTACGAATGTCAAAATTACCCCTGTGTACGATAGCGGAATGTTCCATATTCAATCGTTGGATCCTTCCGAGGTTATGATTAAAGTATCAGGGAAGGATTCCGCATTGAAGAAAGTGAATGTCGCTACTTATCGTATCGTACTGGACTTGACTAATGCCAAGGTTGGGGAGAACACACTTCCGCTCAAACCGGAGAAATTCCCGAGCGGGGTTGATGTATCAATCTATCCGCCCTATGTAAGGGTAGTTCTTGAGGAGAAGAAGCAGAAGGAAATGCCCGTGCAGGTTAACGTTATAGGTGCGCCAGCAGCAGGCTATAAAGCAGGCCAGCCGGTTGTTAAGCCAACCTCTCGAGTAGTAGTAACCTCAGCGAGCAGTATGATCGATAGTGTTGCAACAGTCCGCGCAGATGTGAGTGTAGATAATGCAACTAGCGCTGTTACAAAGCAGGTGAAGTTAGTCGCTTTTGACGCAGGTGGCAAACAATTGGAAGTTTCCATGAATCCGCAGGTAGTAGACGTCGAGGTGCCGATAACCCAGCCATTCAAAAAGATGCCGCTGCAGATCAAATCTACAGGTACTCCTGCACCAGGGTATAGTGTTGCTTCTTTTGTGCCTAGCGTCGAGCAAATAACGGTGTATGGCCCGCAGGAACTGTTGAATGCAATGGAATTCTATGAAGGCCCTCCTGTTGATTTGACAGGATTGAAGGAGAACAAGACGTTCTCACTGGATATTCCACTGCGCACCAAGGTCACTACATTGGATCCTGGAAAGGTCGAGGTCAAGGTAGAAATTGTTCCTTCTTCTACACGATCTTTTGAACAGGTGCCTATCACGATTGTTGGTCAGAATGATGTATACGATACGAAGGTGACGGCTCCTGCTAATGGGAATGTGAGCTTAACCCTTGAAGGTGCCCCGACTGTGCTTGAGAAGCTGAAGCTGCAGGATGTGCAGGCTATAGTCGATGTGAGTAACTTGCCGCCAGGGAAGCATGAGGTAACCGTGAATGTGAACGTCTCACCGTTCGTTCGTAAGGCAGGAGCGGAGCTGAAGGCGACGGTGGAGATTAGTGCGAGAACGACACCAACTGCCACTCCAACTCCAACCCCAGGCGGGGGAGCAGGCGGCGGTACGCCAGGTACGGGCAATGGAGCGAACAACTCGGGAGCTGGCGGTGCTGGAGGGAATACTAGCATCCCAGCAACAGGCAATGGCACATCGACACCGACACCAACGCCGACGCCAACGCCAACGCCGAGTCCGACTGGTACGCCCGTTCCGTCGCCTAGCCCGAGTGGAGCCACTAGCAGCAACACACCGAACCCAGGAACGGGAACAGTGACTGGTATGGGCTCAGGAACAGGCGGTAAGGACCCGAATGGGAGCGACGGGACTACTGGTAGGGCATAAGCATATATTGCTGTATGGCAATTGGAAATACCTTTATAATGTGCAAGCAGGCTTGATTCGGTATAGTAATTAGTAGGGGAAGTTGCTTAAGATTTACAAGATACAGGCAAAGTTAACTTGGTGTAGCGGGGAAATAAGGCGGGAAAGTTTAACCGGGAAAACCGTGCTAATGTGAGCTAGCGGGGCTGAACTTGCGAAATAAGGCGGAAATTCCGTGTTAAAGTGGGCTAGCGGGGCTGAACTTGGGAAATAAGACGGAAAATCCGTGTTAGAGTGAGTTAGTGGGGCTGAACTTGTGAAATAGGACGGAAAATCCGTGTTAGAGTGGGCTAGCGGAGCTGAACTTGTGAAATAAGCCGGGAAATCCGTGTTAGAGTGAGTTAGTTGGGCTGAACTTGCGAGATAGGCCGGAAAAGCCGTGCTAAGTTTTAAATATGCTAATCATTTTATACTTTTACTCTTTAGCAAGCGTAAATTGACAGTCACTTTTTTCAAGCTAACAGGCTGTCAGCTGTGTTGGATTTAACATAAAGGGAGAGACATTGAACTATGGGGAAATATTTCGGAACTGATGGTGTGCGTGGGGTAGCGAATAAAGAGCTCACACCGGAATTAGCTTATAAAATTGGCCGCTGCGGCGGATATGTCTTGACTCAGCATGCGGCGGGGAGGCCGGTCGTGTTGATTGGTCAGGATACGCGTGTATCTGGCCCGATGCTGGAAGCTGCGCTCGTCGCTGGACTATTGTCCATTGGAGCGGATGTTGTAAGATTGGGCGTTCTGTCCACACCTGGAGTCGCGTATCTTACGTGCAAGCTTGGTGCAGACGCCGGGGTTATGATCTCCGCTTCCCACAATCCTGTTGAGGACAACGGGATTAAGTTCTTCGGAAGCGACGGGTTTAAGCTGTTCGATGAGACGGAGCTCGAGATCGAACGGTTGTTGGATGCCGAGACAGATGAGCTACCACGCCCAGTGGGCAGTCAGCTTGGCTCGGTGAGAGATGACGCGGAGGCGAAGTACGCTTACGCGGAATTCTTGAAAACGACGGTCGAGGCGTCGTTCGCTGGGCTTAAGCTCGTACTCGATTGCGCCAATGGCGCCGCCTACGAGCTTGCCCCTCGTATCTTCCGCGAGCTAGGCGCGGAAGTCATTGCCATCGGCGCTGAGCCGGATGGCAGCAATATCAACGACGGATGCGGCTCTACGCATCCGGAGAAGCTTGCGGCCGAGGTTGTGCGCGTAGGCGCGCACCTCGGGCTGTCGTTCGATGGCGATGCCGACAGGCTGATCGCCGTAGACGAGACAGGCGCCGAGTTAGACGGCGACTTCATGATGTGCATCTGCGGCGATGCGCTGAATCGCGCAGGCAAGCTCAAGCAGAACACCGTCGTGACGACGGTAATGGGCAACCTTGGCTTTTTCAAAGCTGCGAAGAATCTAGGCTTAGGCACGGTCCAGACGGCTGTTGGCGACCGCTATGTGATGGAAGAAATGCGTAAGAATGGGTACAATCTGGGCGGAGAGCAATCCGGCCATATGATATTCCTTGACTACATTACTACTGGTGATGGAATTTTGAGTGCTTTACAGCTTGTACAGACTGTCGTCCAGTCAGGCAAGAAGCTAAGCGAGCTGGCGGGTGTCATGCAGAAATATCCGCAGGTGTTAGTTAACGTTCGTGTTGCTGATAAAAGCAGGCTGAACGGAAGTGAAGCGATCGGACAAGTGATCCGCAGTGTTGAAAATCGTTTTGCTGGGAATGGTCGTGTACTGGTTCGTCCATCTGGTACGGAGTCCTTGATCCGCGTAATGGCGGAAGGGCCGGAAGAAGCGGTCGTGCGTGCTTATGTGGAGGAAATTGCAGACGTCATTCGGACAGAACTTGGTTGAACGGAATAGCAATTATTGTAATTTTATACTCTATGAAACCCCGTCCTTCGGCTATTTGGCCGGAGGATTTGTGTAAAAGAAGGTTAATAGAATCAAATATTAGTTGCATAAGCGGCTAGAAATGAATACTATATAGAGTAGCACTTTGGAAATGGAAAGGTGGATCGAGGTTGTAAGGCATGACAAGCGCCAGAACTTGCGGTGTTAATCTCCTGATGGATTGAAGGAGTTAACGTGACCGAAGTTGACGAGGTAGAGGTGTTCGGAACATTCGGCGGGGACCTCTCGGCTGTATCACGGCCGTGAACAGGAGGGCAAAAGAACGGGGTGACCTGTTCGACAATACTCCTGTATGATGATAACGGGGTGGGAGACTGGATCTTACAGCGAACGGAACGCTGCGATTCGGTGAGGAATATACTATACTACCCTGCTAACTATTAACTATATTAACTGCACGTATATGAGTTATGGATGAAGGCTTTTGTACAGTTCGAATAAGGCTAGTATTTTAAAATTTTGCTTCAATAAGAAGCATTCTTTCGTGTTGTCTTTTTATGCAGGGTTCGTTGACAACTGAATAGCAGGTCGCTTATTTTGTCATGCCTGACATAATAGCCGCACGGAAGATCATGAGACGGGGGACATGAGACGATGTGTGGAATAGTTGGATATATAGGGAACCGGAATTCGCAACCTATTTTGTTGGAAGGGCTCAAAAAGTTGGAGTATCGTGGGTATGATTCGGCTGGCGTGGCCGTATTTACAGCAAATGGCTTGGAAGTTAAGAAGGCAAAAGGCCGCTTGGCCGTATTGGAGTCGCAGTTGGAAGTAACACCGCTCTTAGGAACAATTGGGATCGGGCATACACGTTGGGCGACACACGGCAAACCGTCCGATGTTAATTCGCATCCCCATACAGACAACTCAATGAAATTCTCGGTTGTGCATAACGGCATTATCGAGAACTACATGAAGCTGAAGGAAGAGCTGACGGCGAAGGGACATCAATTCGTATCGGAGACGGATACAGAGGTCATTTCCCATCTGATCGCAGATCTGTATGAAGGGGATATCGTGAAAGCCGTACAGCAAGCTGTTCAGAAAATGACAGGTGCCTTTGCACTGGGCGTCCTTACCGAGTTTGAACCTGATAAGCTTGTAGCTGTACGATTAGCAAGTCCTCTTATTATTGGAGTGGGGGAGGGCGAGAACTTTATCGGCTCCGACATTCCAGCGATACTGGAGTACACACGCAATGTGTATATACTGAACGACGGCGAAATGGCTGTTTTGACACGAGATGGTGTCGAATTAATGACTTTAGAGGGGAATTTTATTTCCAGGGAAATATTTCGTGTCGATTGGGATCTAATTACGGCAGAAAAAGCCGGCTTCGAGCACTTCATGCTCAAAGAAATCCACGAACAGCCTAAAGCCTATAAAGATACAATGGGAAGCCGCATTTCTCCTGATGGCAGCCGTGTAGTACTTACTGAAGTAGGCATGAGTGATGCTGCGATTCGCAATATACGCAACATCCACATCATAGCTTGCGGCACTGCTTATCACGCGGGGATGATTGGAAAGAGTGTGATCGAGAAGCTGGCGCGCATTCCAGTGGAGACCGACGTGGCATCCGAATATCGCTACCGCTCACCGATCATCACGCCGGAGACATTAGTTATAGTTGTCAGCCAATCTGGTGAAACGGCCGATACCTTGGCTGCATTGCGTGAAGCCAAGCGCTGCGGTGCGCGTGTGTTGGCCATCACGAATGTTGTGGGAAGCTCCGTTGCTCGCGAGGCTGATGATGTGATCGTCACATGGGCAGGGCCAGAGATCGCTGTGGCATCTACTAAAGCATACACTTCACAGCTCGTAGCCTTCTTTTTACTTGGCTTACACTTGGCACAGACACTGGAAACGCAATCTGCTGACTACGTTCGCGAAGTAATAACTGCTCTGCGGGTTTTACCGGAGCAAGTAGAATACTTGCTTGGGAAGAGTGAGCCGATCCAAGCCTATGCTAAGGAAATCGCTTTGCATCAAAGCTTGTTTTTCATTGGCCGCGGTCTTGACTATGCAGTAGCTCTCGAAGGCTCACTCAAGCTGAAAGAGATTTCCTACATTCACTCGGAGGCTTATGCAGCAGGTGAACTGAAGCACGGTACACTCGCGCTTATCGAAGAGGGTATTCCTGTCATTGCATTGGCAACGCAGGAAACCTTAATAGAGAAAACCATTAGCAACATTAAAGAAGTGAAAGCTCGTGGCGGGCGTGTGTTCGGCATTGGGCTTGCAGGGAATGAAGAGCTTCACAAGGCTGTAGATGAGGTGTATGAGATTCCTCGGACACATTCATTGCTTACACCAGCATTGTCCGTTATTCCGCTGCAGTTGTTAGCTTATTATGGCTCACTGGCGAGAGGGAATGACGTGGATAAGCCACGGAATTTGGCTAAAAGTGTTACGGTGGAGTAGGGGGTTAGTTGTAAGGTAAGGGACAACTGTGCTAAGCAAAACCTACAAATTTAATCAAAGTGATAATGGGTTGCGAATCTATCGCAGCCCTACTTTTTTTTAGATGAGGATACTACGTTTAGATGAAAAAGACGTAAGTAACTATAAACCCAGCAATCTTCAAGATCATTTAAGCTCTTCTACCGTGGATTTGCAGAGCATGGTATAGTAGATGTGACTTCAACGAACAAATGTAACCGCTGTCATTTAGGGCTAGCGATATTTATGTTGAGTTATGTTCGGGTATAGTCTACTGATAATCTGACAGACAAAAACGATCTAAAAGATCTGGTGACCTCATTATACGAACGGCAGGATTGTGCAGTTTCATTGTGGAATTGGGGTACACAACAAACTTCTAATTTTTCGTGGTATATTGACTGGGGGGAAAGATAATGGATAGGGAAAAGTCAGAGAATATGAACTACAAGAAGAACAAGTTTAATATAAAACACGAGTGTTAACAGGATCCGTTCCAAAAGTAACTATGATCGTAGGGGGCTACGATGTCATGTTAATCGTTAAAAAGGTTACATATAAAAAGAAAGTAATTGCTTTTGCGCTTCTAATGAGCTTGGTTCCCGTTGTTTTGCTAGGCTTTATATGCTCTTACCTATTGTCAGAATCACTCCAGGAAGAAGTCGATCTACATCAGCAAAGCATTCTCAAGCACTTTGAGGCTCAGTTAAATACGTATATGGCCAGGATCGACCAAATTTCCCTATCACTTGCGGCAAACGAAATTGTGGAGAAGTCGGTAGATGTGGGGTTATCTATGGATACATTGGCTATTTCCGTTCAATTAATGGAGACACTCAAGAACCTCGTTGGTCATTCCGACCTACCCATTGACATTTCGCTAACTTTTCCTAATTATGATACCGTATACTCCCAAACAACGGGTATCATCCGAGAAATTTATTACCCATTTAGTGAAATTAATAAAATTGTCTGGTCCGGCGCGAATACATCTTATAAAATACCGCCTAATACGTACACGAATCAGAAGGATTTACTCATTGTCCGTCCTATTCCACTCAATTCAACCGCTCCAAAAGGCATACTGATTGTTCATTTGAAGACGAATCTGTTGATAAAGATGATTAAACAAATGGCTTCACCGCTTCAACGCATTTTATTAGTCTTTGACGATCAAAATCGCCTGGTCGTAAGTGGACAAACATGGCAAACTACAGATAACTCTGATCTAACCGATCAAATATTGGGTGTCATTAGCGCAACAAAGACGTTGCCTGATCACTTTCAGCTCAACGGGGAAACTTTTATCCTTACATCTACCCAATCCTCATCCAATGGTTGGAAATATGTGGCGGTCGCTTCTACTCATGATCTATCTCAGAAATCTAAAAGTGTCCAATTTATTGCTTGGGGATTAGCAGGTTTGATCGCCTTGATCTGGGGAGCGGCAGCCGTAATCGGCTCAAATAAGCTGTACAGTCCTCTGCAGAAGTTGGTCAATAAATTTTCGGTAAAAGACGACAAACAAATGGACTCACCCTCGTTTGGCTCTGATATCATTACAAATCTTGATCTTACCATGCAGAACCTGAAGGAAAAAAATGACCGCTTGATGGTTCGGTTGAACGATCAAATGCCGATTATGAAAGAACATGCCCTGCTGAATCTCATTCACGGCAAGCTCGCAGACCCAGATATGCCTAATCGAGCATGGCAATCAGAGTTAGCAGCACTAAAGGGTAACGTGTTTTATGTGGGAATTGCTGAGATTGATCAATGGTTAGAGATTAAACAAACGTACAACGAAACCGAACGTTCCTTAATGATGTATGCTTTGAGAAAATGGATCGAAGAGCTAGGAGAAGCTTACTTCCCTCTTCTCGGCATATCACCTAAACATGGCCAACTTGTTTTTCTGATTGGTGTAGTTGAACCAGGCAACTTTTCGGAGGACCGGATCAAGCAATTCGGGCAACAACTTTGCAACGAGATGGATCATGTGTTTCAATTCACCCTTTCTGTGGCAATTGCAGGGCCAAGGGAAGGATATGAGCAAATTCATGTATCGTACGACGAAGCTCAATCGCTTATGGCTTATCGGCTTGCAATGGGGCCACGTGCTTTGATCATGTATGAGACGGTGAATAGTTCAGTTAATGCATCGATCCGAAGACTTATTGTCTTTGAGCACGCTATAGTGTCTAACATTGCTCAAGGCCAATATGAACAAGCCAAAACCAACTTGAATGAGTTAGTTCAAGAGGCTAGCCACTCTCTTCATAGTTCTGAGGCCATTCTAGGATTATTCACACATTTGGTTGGAGAACTTGATCATTATCTTCAGACCTCCGATGTAGAGTTGTCCGATGTTATTGGGGGGGATGCAATGACGCCCTTGTCCAAGATGAGCAGTCTCTCCCAGCTACATCTTTGGATGCGCGATACGGTATTGAAAGCGATTCAGGAGTATCTTGAGAGTATGCAGATGCCAAGACGTAAGAAAACTGTACAGCAAGCCATTGCCGCTCTTCGGGAACAGTTGGAAAGCGATGTTTCACTGCAGCTTATGGCGTCCCATTTGCAAATATCTCGGGCTACACTTAGTAAGTGGTTCAAGGAGGAAACCGGTGATAACTTTGGAGATTACTTGATTCGAATGAGGATGGACAAGGCCAAAGAGTGGCTTTCCAACTCGGATATGCCCATCAAAACGATTGCCGAACGTCTCAGGTATACCTCTGTTACCAATTTCACACGAATATTCAAGCAATCTACAGGCGCAACACCAGGTGCATACCGAAATGTTTTCAAAATCTCTGATGAATGAGCAAATTTGAAGGTCGATTTGCCGATCAAAGGTCCCCTCCCACTCAGGAGTGGGCCTTTATCTTTTGATTGCACTTTCTTATCAATTCGTCGCCTTCCAGAAAGACCAAGTGACAATTGTATGGTTGCTTCAACCGTGACAAGATGAATTTACCGGTGTACAGAAGCCGGAATATAGATAAGCGGAGGAATTAAATGAAAACGCTACAATTATGGAGAAGCGGGGTCGCATTATCTCTGGTCGCTTCACTGGCCTTGAGCGGTTGCGGAAAAAACGATGGGGCGACAGTCGTACCATCTCCATCCGGTTCACAAGCACCGGGCGCCAACAGTACGACAAAAAAAGAGAAGATCAGTCTGAACTGGTTCATTTCAGGGCCGGCAAACACAACATTACCTGACTCCGACAAAGATCTGGTGCTGAAGAAAATTCAAGAGAAATTTAATGTCAATTTGAAAGTCGATTACATGGCACCCGGAGCTGAGTACAATACGAAGATGAACGCCTTGCTCGCTTCTACCCCGCCTGACATGTGGAAAGATAGCAATCCCGATGGCGGCAACAAGCTTATCCAGGATGGCTTGATTGCGGATCTGACTCAATTCGTAACCCCTCAGACGATGCCCAACTACTTCAAATACTGGGTTACAGAAGCGGCTTTGAAGCGCTATCAGGTGCAGGGCGGATTTTACCGCGCGCCTCTCCCATACGCCAAAAAGAATTACCGGGCCTACTATATCCGCAAGGACTGGCTAGACACCCTGAACCTGAAAATGCCGACCAACTACGAAGAATACATGAATGTACTGAAAATGTTCACCTTCAACGATCCGGACGGGAACGGCAAAAACGATACGTATGGCTTCTCCACGGCCGGTGGGGGAGGAAGCATCGGGTACGACTGGCCGGAACAAATTAACCACGGGTTATTGTTCCCGGGTTTTGTCGAGGGTCAGAAATTTGTCCTCAGCCTGTACTCGCCGAAGATGGAATTCGTTCTGAATGACATTGCGAAGGCGATTGATATGAAGGTCGTCGATCCGGACTGGTATTTGAACAAATCTCCGCAGCATATCGAAAAAGCGATTCAGGGTCGGGTCGGCGTTGTGGTCGGTGGTGTGAGAAACTTCTCTTTGGACAACAATGAGCAGGGCATTCAGTTCCGGGCGAAGCAAATCAATCCGAAAGCAAATTGGCAGCCGTTCACCATTTTTGGAGATAAGCCGGTTATGTTTAATGCCAGTCCGAGTTCGCCTTTCTTGTTTGCCAAATCGGTAGCCGAGAAAAATCCCGAGAAAGTACGCCGCTCGATTGAAATTCTCGACTGGCTTGCCAGCGAGGAGGGCTTCCTGCTTACTAATTATGGTGAGGAAGGCAAGCATTACACGAGAGAAGGCAGCACCATCAAGCCGAATTTCGAAGCTTACACGAACGATATTGTCAAGCAGGGCGATTACCTGCGAATCTGGTCCTTCTTTACCTTGGCCGTGCCCCAGCCGGAAGTTTTTGGCTTGACGCTGCACGACTCCAGACAAACCGACCGTGATCGGGCGATTCTTAAATTTCTGGACGCGCAGCCTTCCCACGTATTTACAGGCGGGGTGTCCCTGATTCCTCCTGCGGGCTTTGACCTGGCCGGCGTGGACAAACGGCGCGACGAGATGCTGTCCCAAGCGTTGTTTGAAGAAAAATCCGGGAAAAACTGGCCGAAGTATTTGGAGGAGTTGCTAACAAAGTACAAGGTGCAGGAGTTAATGGATGCATATACTCAAAACGTGAAAAATGCCGGGGTTATCAAGTAAATCCGTGATCAGCAAGGGGCAAGGGAACAACAGTACTAATCTGCCCCTTCTTTTTAAATTACGAGGAGGCTAGCAATGGAACCCATTCATGTTCCAACAAACTACTATCAGCATTTTGATGCTGATCTCACTCTGGATGTCCCGGGCGAAGGATATGGCGGCTGGAAGAAAACCGATTTACCGCTCAGCCTGGAGCATACTGCTGTTGTAGTGATGCACGCTTGGGACATCGGTACGACCGAACAATACCCCGGCTGGCGTCGGGCGGTTGAATACACGCCAAGATCGTATGCCATCAGCCGTGATATATTCCCGGATTTACTGGGGGCTGTCCGTGCATCTGGACTTAAGCTATTTCACGTTGTTGGTGGGCATAATTACTATTCCCACTATCCTGGTTACGGAATCGCGGCTCAGCTTGCCGGTCAAGAACCCGCTTCCCCAGAGAAAATAGCAGAAGATAGAGTTCATTCAGAACTACGCGGCTTCAGGTTTGCCAATGTGTTCCCCGGTGCTCATAACCAAGCCGATATTGACAGGGGTGCCCCCCATGTTCGCTTCCTGAAGGAAGCCGAACCGCAAGGCGATGAAGGGGTAGCGGCTACAACGAGCCAATTGCTCGCGTTATGCAAGCATTTCGATATCAACCATCTGATTTACACTGGCTTTGCCATTGACGGGTGCCTGCTGCTTTCACCAGGAGGCATGGCCGACATGAACCGGCATGGCATTCTCTGCTCGGCAGTCCGTCAGGCGGTCACCGCCATCGAGAACAAGGAGAGCGCTCGGCAAGAGTCAAACAAGGAGGTCGCCCTGTGGAGGGTCGCCTTGTTATACGGTTTTGTATATGATGTCGATGATTTTATCCATTCTGTAGGCACAGTGTAACAATCGATCTATAATTTTTAACTTTTCGAGATGGAAGTAATCTTCAATTGTGTCCCCGTATTGCGGCAGACACTCTCGGTCATTAATACCAGATTGTTTACCACGCTCTCGTTCTCTTTTGCCAGTTTGTACTACTAGCATTAAGCAAACAAGTGTGAAGATTGTTTCATTATCCACACCAATATGGGAGGGATACAAATGAAAAAGAAATTATGCGGACTGCTGGTATTTATCCTATTAATTGTCAGCGTTCCTCAGCTAATACTGGGAGCGGATAGCAGCTCGGATCGAATGTATGAGATGGATCAGGCATTTTTGTATGGACGCGGGAGTACCGACTCTGCTGGAGCCATTGGTTGGAGCATGGCGTATAACCTCGACTCATATATGAGTATGTATGAGGCTACTAAACGTACTGAGTGGTTGGATAAAGTAGTCGATCAATTCGGACGTGCTATTACGGCCGCATCCGATCCAGATGGAGATGGTTATGTTGGATTTCCAGATGTGAACTACTCTCACAATCAGATGAAGAACAGTTCTTTCGCCGTGTTCGGGGCAAATGTTGGATCAACAGAGCTCATTGCCAACGGCTCTTTCGAAATGGATGCAGACAACAACAATGTTCCCGACAATTGGACGCAGCAGGGTAGTAGCTTGCAATCCATGCGTTCCACAGCATCAGGAGATGCGTACAGCGGGACTGCAGGTGCGATCATTCAGAGTGATGGAACAAATAGCAACCGTTTGGTGCAAAATTTTACATACACAGCTAACACAAACTATCTGCTTGAAGCCTTTGTCGGGGTAGAGACCGAGAAGACACAAGCCAATATCGAGATATTCAACGTCACAACTAGCAAAGTGGTAGCGACAACAAGAACTTATCATGTTGGCTTCGAGCGGTATGTAATTAATTTCCGATCACCGGCAAGCGGTACCTTGCAAGTAAGGCTTTCTCTTGAGAACTATAGTGTAAGCGGTCTGAAAGCACGATTCGATTCCGTAAGTGTGAAACAAGCGGATCAGCCTGCTGAAGTGGCGCTTAATACAGGCTTTGAAACGGCTACTGGCGGAGATGCCACACTTCCAGCAAACTGGATTCGTGCAGCTGGTGCAACGTCATCGAACGTGTTCATCGCAACGGGTATCAATAATAACCATGCAGGGAATAACGGGTTGGCTATTGTTGCGGATGGAGCAGGAAATACAATCGCCGAGCAAACGTTAACCTACACACCAAATCAGAGCTATAATGTCACCTTCATGCATAGATTGACGGACAATCGGTTCAACGGAAGGATGGAAGTATACAATGTAACAGACAATGTTGTGCAAGGTTCGATCGAATTTAACAACACGGTATGGACGTCCAAAGCGTTCAACTTCACAGCTCCATCGGTAAGCGGTAAGACCGTAAAGTTGAGAGTATTTCAAGCAAGTCCGAGTACTGTATTCACAGGCTATTATGATTCTCTATCCATAAAACCGATCATAGCTGCGGAAGCTGCAGCCTGGACACGCAATGTGCCGCTGACTCATGCGCATATGATCAAATCAACCGATGTGAACCATTCAGGCGCTTGGGCACTTGAGTTAATTCACGACGGAACTACGGCACCTAAGGCATCACAAATATTAGACAACTATAAGCCATCGTCACCCTATGGGTTTGTCGTATCAGCCAAAGTAACTTCAGGTACTACCGGCATTATTCGAGCTGTTGATGTTACGACCGGCACAACTCTGGGCTCCTCCACATTTACGAATAGTGACATAGCGGCCTTAGCCTCGTTCAACTTCACAACTCCAGCCATGGGGCATCAAGTACGTATGGAAGTCGCCATATCAGGTGGTTCCTCCGGTCAGAAGCTGTTCGTCTATAGCGCAAAAGCCGGTCAGAGATGGGACCAGCAGGTGCATGAGGGACATATTGCGGCTACTGCCCTGCGTTTTGTAAATGCTGTCTATGCGGATCCTAACTTAACAGCCGCTTATAAATCTACTGCAGATTCGTACCGTGATTTCATTGCCGATAATTTCTATACCAAATGGAACGCTCATTGGCATCAGTTAACCGGCACAGATGGAAGTAATAACGGAACGGGTGTATATTCATTCCCAACGGGGTTCAGCACTGAGTTTTTCCCTTCACGCTCCTTGCCTCACAATCAATACATGACCTACGCCCGTATGTTGTATTTGTTGTACGATGCAACTGACGGAGTGCCGGCTTATTCTGCGGTTCGCTCTAACTATCTGAGCCGTGCGAATGATATGGCAAGAGCCTACCAAGGTAAGATTCGCGCAAATCGTATGAACGCTACGCTTTCAACTGACGCTTATGAGTGGAACTATTGGGATAACATGGGGAATTGGGACGACGGGCACTATTACCCAGCCGCATCGGATGATATTTCCCATGGTTCTAATGCACTCAATGGAGCTTTAGAAGCTTTCAACCATAGTCAAGTATTCACCCTTAACGACATGCAAAAGTTCACAAGGACGTTCACGGATGTTATGTTTAATCAGGACTATAATAATCCGATCTTAGCTTATTATCATCATAGACGCCCTCTAGTGACCCAAGATAAAGAGCTAAGTTACACATTCATCAACTGGATTAACCTTGCCCCCTTTGATCGAAAAGTGCTCGATATAGCCGAGGCAGTGTGCAAAGAAGATAACTGTATGATTCGTGACGCTTCTGGCATAGCTCTTTGGAGTAAGAATAAGCTTGTAAATTCAGGGTTTGAGCTGGCTTCACCAGCAGATTCCACGCTGCCACTTTACTGGAGCAGATGGCAATCCAACTCGACGACAGCATTTCGTGATACCGTTACTCCTTACTTAGATGACTATAAAGCAACGGTCAAAACCAATGGCATTTCATGGCAGGTACTGGAGCAGCAGATCCAAGCCTATGAGCCAAATACGACTTATACACTTTCGTTCATGGGGAGCACCAATGGCAGTGTCACAGGTCGTGCCGAAGCTTTTAACGCCACCACCTCAAACATACTAGGATTTACAACCTTCACCAATACAACATGGGCGGCCAAGTCATTTACATTCACTACTCCAACAGCTACGACGGACGTGATCAAAATCAGACTGTACCACACCAGCTATACGCCTACGACAGGAGCCGCCTATTTTGACGAGGTGCGCGCCCTACCTTACTTACATCAATCTCAAATTCCTAATGGTAGCTTCGAAACTCTGAACCGATATGATTCAACGCTACCGCGTTTCTGGAAACGTGGAGCTACAAGTACTGTACCGAGTGTGGTTATAGATCCCGCGGATGAAACGTCCGGCCTGCAATCGCTCAAGCTTACAACTGTAAGTGGAGGGGCGCAACAAGAGCTTATTTACGATTGGTTGGGTTACAAACCAGGCGGATCTTATCAGTTCACAGCCAAAGGCAAGACCAATGGTTCTTCAGCAGGAGGCCGAATTCAAGTGATCGATACGGTAACAAGCACCGTGCTTGTGAATGTAACCTTTACGGCAACTAGTTGGACGACAGCTACAGCCTCCTTCACAGCACCGGTCGATTACACCCATCCGTTGCAGGTGATCATTACGCATAATAACCCGGCGATTATGGGCGGAACGCTTTGGGTGGATGATTTTGGAATTTACTTAAACTGAATACCTTATTAAGATGCGTTTCATAATTCTGATCAGCATCGAAATAACCCAAATTCGTCACAAGATAGTCGACCTTCAGTCTTTCGATTTTTCCATCATCTGCTGTGCAAAGTTTGTTTCATAACAAAAATCCTTGATCTACAAGGATTTTATTGATTCATACAAGTTCCTCCTGTAAGTAAATGATTTCATTTCTCATTATTAATACACAACTTCCAGATGGGGGGTTGCTATTGTCTGACGGTAATGAAGGGATCGCATACAGGCATCCAAGGCACCAGTCGTCAGTAATGAACGTTCAACCGGAAACGAGGTTCTCTTGGTATGGATGAACTTCACCACCTCTAGAACAAATCGGCCGGCATGCGCATAAGGCTTCTGATTTTGTAACGGAAATTCGAGACAAATGGCTTCTTCTTCAGGGTTAACTTGGTAAGCAGAGGCAAAGGTTTGAATCTCGGGATTCTTGACCAACGAATCGACAAATAAGATTCCGGACTGAAGACCGTCCACGTAATCGAATTGGAACAAAACATTGTTCAAAACCGTAATCACAAATGATTCTCCGGACTAGGTTACTTTTCAAGGTCCAACAAGAGTTGCACAGGAGAAGGATCCCCGTAACGCTTTTTCTTCCCTCACGGTGAAATGGTATTTCGCTAAAAACGAATACTATTACACCCTGCCGTCGGTAAAAGCATGTGAGCGTTTCTTGAGTCTCAATAACGCTCGATGGCAAAAAGGAATGAATTTAGCAGGTCTGGATCCTGCCATCATTGAGAACCTGGATTGGAAAAGGTTTGAAGAATGGCAAGCAGATTATCATGGTATTGAAAAGGTGAGGGGACTCCATATAGGGGTTCCTCTACTTCATCTTGGGAGGAATGTTCATGAATGCGGTTGGGGGTTTGATGGTTTCAGGGATTATTATCCTAGGGTCCATTCCATTGATGATTATTGGGGCGTGGAGAGAAGTCCAAAAACTGTGGACTGAAACCGTTCCTACATACGAATTAAGAGAAGCTGAGGGTTAATAACAGCATTGAAGAGGATGTGCAAGTGGGCGTTTTGTTTAAATCGACCGGTTGTGGGACGACGGCTCATACAGAATCCCGTCTCGCGCATGCGGAAACACCATGGAGCCTTACACATTCGATTTCATCGGCGGGATTCCAGGGTAGGTCCTGATCTGCTGCGACTGCGGCAAGAAACCCAGTGCAATGGCCTTACCACTACCTGCTCCTGCGGTAGGGATTAGATTACAACTGGAGATGACTCGGTTTCAACAAGTAGTTTAATCAGGAGGACTTTCAAGCACTTCAAAACTTTACCGTTTTTCTAGGAACACTACTTCATAACTACATTTGTAAATAGATTTACAAAAAAACCGGAAAATTCTTGAAATTACTGGTCTTTTCACTTCAAAACTTTTTTGGCAACCAACATTGGCACGCGTCAAGAGAGTCGAGGGAAAGGATCCCCGGCTCTTTTTGCTTTGCCTTGCATTGATATCAGCAGCCTTATAATACGAACGGGCAGAATTGTGTACCCAAAAGTGTCTTTAGACTCTCCATTTATTTACATATTATGGTATAATTTTGGTGTTCTATATCTCACGATCGACTAAAAGGTGGTGAACGATTTTGAGAAAGAAGGCTTTTACCATTCTTTGGTTATCCGAGTGGATCCTGCTTATTTTACTTACAGGCTATGCTGTTCTGATCTCCATACCCTTCTCGGATATGTTCAATTTTGACAAAGATATCCGACTTGCTAAACGCGAAGGTTTTTATTTCGATGCAGACACGCAATTCCAGACCTACTTTAATATGTCTGTTCGTCTAGATGGGGTTGTCTATGACCAAAAAGAAATGCTTGTATATATGACTGGAAAACATTCGGGGCCATACGGAAAACTTCCGAATAGAATTCAAGTTACGTCTGATACAGGTGACACCTTTGAATCCATGAGTGGCGGGAGAACAACGAATGTGTTGGGATCGAGAGGATATTACCATTTTAAAGAGATTCCACCAGGAATTGAATGGATTAACGTTCATTACGAAGCCTATGGTGAGTCTTTTTCCTTCAACATCATTCTTCAGGGAGGTGACCCATCATGAAAAATACAATATCATCTAAAAAGCCCATCGTTGCAGGTCATATCCTGCGTTGGTGTGTTATTGTACTCGTATTCCTGTATCTACTTAGAGGACAATATGGAACTAATCCATGGAGCTTGGAAGACGTCTCACGTCAGGCTCTATTGAGTATGGAGCTTCCCGGAGCTTCGATAACTTCGATTGGTGACTCGGGACAAGGGATTCGTCTGGTATTACTGGTGGATAGAGAACATTCCATGATTCATCACTTCTTCGTATCCCGACCGTTCGGTATCTTGTGGCAAAATCGGGGTGGCGGCTATGGCATGCCCATTGATCCCAAAGTAATTATCGATTTCAGAGGGGGGATGTCGACTTTCGGGCATTATCGGCATTACTACTATATCGGTCAGGTAAACGATCCAAAAATCACAACTATAAAAGTAACTTGGCAGGATGGTTATGTACAGAACGCGACAATGACTGAAGGTGTCTACCAAGTCACACGTTCATTCCGTATTTCCGATGATAATCAATCACAGACAACGGAAACGCGGATGATTGCTTATAACAATGAAGGCGTGCAGTTGTATGAATTGACACCTGAACAAAGGGAAGTCAGAAGTCAATAATAGATCAGGTAGACTAGTATTAATCAATAGGAGGCTTTCATTGCAAGAAAACCGTCGAAAGGCAAAATAAAAAGCACCACTTGGGTGCTTTAAGCCAGGCAGATACTTCGGCAGTTGGGAAAGCGTTGAATACGTAGATTGAGCCAGAAAAAGCAGTCCGTTTTTTAAAACCGCTTTTTATACACCCTCATTGCAAAGAAATAGGCTACTAGCATAATCCCGACGCACCACGCAAGAGCGACCCATATATCGTTGCCCACCGGCTGACCTGACAGCAGCGAGCGGATGGCTTCCACTATCGAGGTAACCGGCTGGTTTTCAGCAAAGACGCGAACGACCGTAGGCATCGACTCGGTCGGCACAAACGCCGAACTGATAAACGGCAGGAAGATAAGCGGATAGGAAAACGCGCTTGCACCTTCAATCGTTTTTGCGGACAGTCCGGAAATCGCCGCGACCCAAGTTAAGGCCAGCGTAAACAACGCGAGTATGCCGGCTACGGCAAGCCATGGCAGTATTCCCACGGACGAACGAAAACCCATAACGAGCGCTACGAGA
>FWWL01004141.1_pt1 | contig 25055 bp, 26 predicted proteins | sample 2228331 | NCBI WGS metagenome assembly FWWL01 (sample SAMEA103939775, study PRJEB20133) | metagenome | reverse complement strand
GGGGCGGCCCGCGCCGGCGTCGAAGGCCCGGATCGAACCCGTCGTTTCTTCGCCATGGATGAACGCTCCGATTCGTATTCGGTCCGCTCGGGTTGGAGTCGGTTATCCGCTCCTCTGGAACATCCGCCTGGGCCGTTCGGGTGGGGGGCGCCAGAGGCCGCCCCCCACCCCGGCGCGCGTTCGGTCAGCGGGCGATCTCCACCGCCCGGGTCTCCCGGATCACGGTGACCTTGATCTGCCCGGGGTATTGCATGGTCTCCTCGATCTTGCGGGCGATCTCCCGGGACATCCGGATGATAGCCAGGTCGTCCACCTCCTCGGGCTTGACGATGATGCGGATCTCCCGGCCGGCCTGGATGGCGTAGCACTCCGCGACCCCGGGGTAGGAGCGGGCCAGGTTCTCCAGCTCCTGGATCCGCTTGAGATACATCTCCAGGGTCTCGCGGCGGGCGCCGGGCCGGGCGCCGGAGATGGCGTCGGCGGCCTCCACGATCACCGCCTCGATGCACTCCTGGGGGACCTCGTGGTGGTGGCTGGCGATGCAGTTGACGACCTTGGGCGGCGCCCCGTAGCGCCGGGCCAGCTCTGCGCCGATCAAGGCGTGGGTGCCCTCCATCTGATGGTCCACCGCCTTGCCGATGTCATGCAGTAGCCCCCCCATGCGGGCGATCCGCACGTCGGCCCCCAGCTCGGCGGCGATCATCCCGGCCAGCCAGGCGACCTCCACCGCGTGGTGCAGCTGGTTCTGGCCGTAGCTGGTGCGGAACTTCAGGCGGCCCAGGAGGCGGATAAGTTCAGGGTGCAGGCCGGTGACGCCGGCGGCGGCCGCGGCCTGCTGGCCTTCCTCCCAGATGATCCGCTCCACCTCCTCCCGGGCCTCGGCCACCACCTTCTCGATCCGCGCTGGATGGATCCGCCCGTCCTGGATCAGCCGGCTCAGGGCGATGCGGGCGATCTCCCGGCGCACCGGGTCGTGGGAGGAGAGGGTGATGGCCTCCGGGGTGTCGTCCACGATGATCTCCACCCCGGTGATCTTCTCCAGGGCCCGGATGTTGCGGCCGTTCCGCCCGATGATGCGCCCCTTCATCTCATCGTTGGGCAGGGGCACCACCGAGACGGTCAGCTCGGCGACCTGTTCGCTGGCGATGCGCTGGATGGCGGTGGCGATGATCTCGCGGGCGCGCTCCTCCGCCTGGAGCTTGGCCTCGGCTTCGATCTGGCGGTAGAGGCGGGCCATATCTTCCCGCGCCTCCTTCTCCACCATCTCGAGCAAGGCTTGGCGGGCCTGCTCGGCGGTCATCCCGGCCACCTGCTCCAGGGCGGCCCGGCGCTCCTCCTCGAAGCGGCTGATCGCCGCCTGGAGCTGCGCGCTCTGGCGGTCTAATTCCGCCTGGCGCTCGTTCAGGCGGCGCTCCTGCTTCTCCAGCCGCTCCGCCCGGCGGTCCAGCTCCTCCCGCCGATGGCGCAGCCGCTCCTCCTCCCTGCGGAGATCGGCCCGCCACTTGCGCAGCTCCGCCTCCGTGGCCTCCCGCAGGCGGAGGGCTTCATCCTTCGCCTGAAGGAGAAGTTGGGCCGCCTGCTGCTTGGCTTCCTCGACCAGCCGCTGGGCTTCCTGCCGGGCGGCCTCGACTTCGCCCCGGAGCTGCTCCCGAACCCGTCGCTGGATCTGTTGCCTTCCCAGGAACCATCCCAGCGCACCGCCGCCGATCAATCCGATCACGGCGAGCGGGACAACGATCAACACGTCCATGGCGGATCCCGTTTTTCGATTGGATCTGGCTTGGAACGAACAGTTGGTGGGGCGAAGCGCGCCCCTATGCCGGTTCGTCGGCGGGCTCGCCCCCGCCCGGCCCCGGTTCGGCTTCCAGGGCCTGAAGGACCTCCATCACCAGCTCCCCGTCGAATCCCCGTCGGAGGAGGTAGCCCGCCAGGCGCCGCCGGAGGGTCCGGGGGTCCAGGCCACGCAACCGCCGGGCCCGCTCGCGGGCCAGGCGCAGGGCGAGCGCACGCTCATCCGGGGAGGCTTCCGCGAGGACCTCCTGGATGATGGCGGGAGGGACGCCTTTCCGCCGGAGCTCCGCCCGCAGGGCGGTGCGGCCGCGCGGCCGGAACGCGGCCCGGTTTTCCACCCAGAACCGGGCGAACGCCCGATCGTCCACCAGCCCTACGCGCCGGAGCCGCTCCAGCACCGCTTCCACCGTCTGGGCATCGAAGCCCTTCCGCCGCAGATGGTCCGCGACCTCCCGCTCGCTGCGGGGGCGGTAGCTCAGGAACCGGAGGGCGATCTCGTGGGCCCGCTCCTGGAGGTCCCGCGCCAGGAGCCGGGCGATCTCCTCGTCGGAAAGCGACTGGCCCACCTGTAGCCGCGTCGCCTCGATCCCCGTCAGCGTGAAAGCGCGACGGCCGTCTAAGTAGACCGCCACCCGGCCGCTCTTCAACGCCCGCAGGCGCGTGATGCGACCGCCCATGGGGAGCCCGAACGAAGGGACCGGGAGGTCCGCACGAGGGTCATCCCCTCACTCCGCCTCTAAGATGGCCGCCTCCTCGGGGGCCTCGGCGCTCACCCCGAGGCGCTTGAGGGAGGCCGCGCGGGCGGCGTTCTCCCGGATCTGGCGCTCCAGCTCCTCCATCAACTCCGGATGGGCCTTCAGGAACTCCCGGGCGTTCTCGCGGCCCTGGCCCAGGCGGGTGTCCCCATACACAAAGAAAGTGCCCCGCTTGGTGATCAGCCCCAGCTCGGTCGCCAGGTCCAGGATGTCCCCCGCCTTGCTGATGCCCTCGTTGTAGAGGATGTCGAACTCCGCCTCGCGGAAGGGCGGGGCCACCTTGTTCTTGGTCACCCGGACGCGGACGCGGCTCCCGATGATCTCGCCCCCCGCCTTGAGGTTCTGCAGGCGGCGGATCTCCAGGCGGACCGAGGCGTAGAACTTCAGGGCCATGCCGCCGGTCGTGGTCTCCGGGTTGCCGAACATGGTGCCGATCTTCATCCGCAGCTGGTTGGTGAAGAGCATGGCTGTGTTGGACTGGCGGATGGCCCCGGCGAGCTTACGCAGGGCCTGGCTCATGAGGCGCGCCTGGAGCCCCACGTGGGCGTCGCCCATCTCCCCCTCGATCTCCGCCCGCGGCACCAGCGCCGCCACGGAGTCCACCACCACCACGTCCACGGCGCCGCTGCGGATCAGGGTCTCGGCGATCTCCAGGGCCTGCTCCCCCGTGTCCGGCTGGGCCACGTAGAGGTTGTCCACGTCCACCCCACACCGCTGGGCGTATTGCGGGTCGAGGGCGTGCTCCATATCAATGAACGCCGCGATCCCACCCCGCCGCTGGGCCTCGGCGATCACGTGGAGACACAGGGTGGTCTTCCCCGAGGCCTCCGGGCCGTAGATCTCCGTGATCCGCCCTCGGGGGATCCCCCCGACCCCCAGGGCGAGGTCCAGGGCGAGCGATCCGGTGGGGATGACGTCCACCGGCTGTTGCGATGCCTCCCCCAGGCGCATGATGGTCCCTTCCCCGAACCGCTTGGTCAGCGTCAGCACTGCCGTTTCCAGGGCCTTCCGTCGCGCATCGTTCGCCATCGCGCACCTCTCCGTTCCGATAGGTCTTCGGGGCGCTGGGGGACGCCCCTCAGCGTCCGCGCCCCATACATCGTTCGCTGGAACATAGTTTACGTTTGGAAGGCTCCGGCGGCAAACTCCACCCCATGTCGAAGGTCGGCCTCACCTATACTGCGCCGACCCCTCCGGATTTGCTTGGGGAGCCATCCCTTCGGTAGGATGAGATCGGGCTTGAAGGCGCTCCGATGAGGGGTGCCCCGTGTCTCCTTCTCCCCCGCTTCGGGAGAGGAGGAACTGAGCGTTCGTGCACCGCTTTGCAACCCGAGGGCTCGGGATGCGTTCCTTGCTGGATCTCTCTTTGGAGGAACTGACAGAGGTGTTGCAGGGCTGGGGGGAGCCGCCCTATCGGGCCCGCCAGATCTGGGGCTGGGTCTACCGGCGCGGGGCGACCACCTTCGAGGCCATGACGGATCTGCCCAAGGCCCTGCGGGCCCGGCTGTCAGAGACCTTCCCCCTCTCCACCCTCCGGCCGCTGGCGGAGCGGGTCTCCCAGGATGGGTGGACCCGGAAGTGGCTCTTCGCGCTGCCCGACGGTGCCCAGGTCGAAGCGGTCCTGATGGAATACACGGACCGGCGCACGGCCTGCGTCTCCACCCAGGCCGGGTGCGCCATGGGGTGCCCGTTCTGCGCCACCGGGCAGATGGGCCTGCTGCGCAACCTTACCGCCGGCGAGATCGTGGAGCAGGTCCTCTGGGTCGCCCGCTGGCTGGCCGCCCACGGCGAGCGGCTGACCCACGTGGTGTTCATGGGGATGGGCGAGCCCTTCGCCAATTACGCCCATACGGCCCGGGCGCTGCGGCTGCTTATCCACCCGGATGGCCTCCACCTGGGCCAGCGCCGCATCACCGTCTCCACCGTGGGCATCGTCCCGGGCATCCGGCGCTTCGCCCGGGAGGGCTGGCAGATCCACCTGGCGGTTTCCCTGCACGCCGCCACCGACGACCTCCGCGACCGGTTGGTCCCCATCAACCGGGTCTATCCGCTCGACGCCCTGATGGCGGCGGTCCGCGACTACATCGAGCGGACCCGCCGGCGGGTCACCTTTGAGTGGGTGATGATCCGGGGGGTCAACGACACCCCCGAGCAGGCCCATGCCCTGGTGGAGCGGATCCAAGGGATGCTGGCCCATGTCAACCTGATCCCGCTGAACCCCACCCCCAGCTTCCCGGGCGAAGCCTCCCCGCCGGAGCGCGTCGAGGCCTTCCGCCGGATCCTGGAGAAGGCTGGGATCTCCTGCACCGTGCGGGTGCGGCGGGGAATTGACGTCGCTGCCGGCTGCGGCCAGTTGCGGGCGGCGGTCACCGGCCGCCGCCCCGAGGCCTCCACATGAAGGGGGTTCGGATCGCCCCCTCTATCCTTTCCGCGGATCTCGCCTGCCTGGCGCGGGAGGTCGGCGCGGTGGCCGAGGCAGGGGCGGATTGGATCCACGTGGATGTGATGGACGGCCACTTCGTTCCCAACCTGACCTTCGGGATGCCCCTCGTGGCGGCATTACGCCGGATCACCCCGCTGCCCCTGGATGTGCACCTGATGATCGAGGCTCCGGAACGTTACCTGGAGGCGTTCGCCCGGGCCGGCGCCGATCACCTGATCGTCCACGTGGAGGCCTGCCCGCATTTGCATCGGGTGGTCCAGCAGATCCGGGGGCTGGGCCTGCGGGCGGGCGTCGCCTTGAACCCGGCGACGCCCCTGGTGGCGATCGAGGAGATCCTGCCCGATGTGGATCAGGTGCTGGTGATGACGGTGAACCCGGGGTTCGGCGGCCAGGCGTTCATCGAGCGGATGCTGGAGAAGGTGCGCCGGGCCCGGCAGATGATCGAGGCCCTGGGCCGGCCGATCGAGCTGGAAGTGGACGGCGGGGTGGGGCCGGAGAACGCCGCCGCCCTGGTGGAGGCCGGCGCCACTGTGCTGGTGGCCGGCGCCTCGATCTTCGAGGCACCGGAGGGCCCGGCAGAGGCGCTCCGGCGCCTGCGGCAGGCGGCCGAGCGGGGCCGCTGATCTGACGTCCGTGCGTCGAAACCCAGGGAAGGAACTCCAGATCCGGAGGGCCCGTCATGGAGGGGTTGTATGGGGCCATCGAGGCGGGCGGCACGAAGTTCCTCTGTGCGGTGGGGACCGGGCCAGAGGACCTACGGGCGGTCACCCGGATCCCCACCACCCGCCCGGAGGAGACCCTGGGGCGCGTCGTGGCCTTCTTCCGTGCCTTTGAGGGAGACCTTCGGGCGATCGGGATCGGGGCGTTCGGCCCCCTGGACCTGAACCCGAATTCCCCCACCTTCGGGACGATCCCCGCGACCCCCAAGCCGGGGTGGTCCGGCGTCAACCTCCTGCAGCCGCTCCGCGAGGCCTTCCGGGTCCCCATCCGGCTGGAGACCGATGTCAACGCGGCCGCCTTCGGGGAGGGGCGTTGGGGGGCGGCCCGGGGCCTCGAGACCTTCGTTTACCTGACCGTGGGGACCGGGATCGGGGGCGGGGCGGTGGTTCACGGGCGCCTCCTCCACGGTCTGCTTCATCCGGAGATGGGACACATCCGGATCCCCCACGACCGCGGGCGGGATCCCTTCCCGGGGATCTGCCCGTTCCATGGGGATTGCTGGGAGGGGCTGGCCTCTGGCCCGGCGCTGGCGGCGCGCTGGGGCCAACCCCCGGAATCTTTGCCCCCGGATCACCCCGCCTGGGATCTCGAGGTGGAATACCTGGCCCTGGGCCTGGCGAACATCCTCTGCGTCCTGGTCCCGGAGCGGATCATCCTCGGCGGCGGCGTGCTGGGGAACCGGGATCTCTTCCCGCGGATCCGGGAACGGGTGCGGGACCTGTTGAACCGCTACCTCCCGGCGCCGGCCCTGGTGGGGGATCTGTCGGATTACATCGTGCCCCCTGCGTTGGGGGACCGGGCGGGGCTCCTGGGGGCGCTGGCGTTGGCCATCGAGGCGGCATGAGCGGCCGCCCCGCGCGCTATGCGGGGGCGTTCGGGCCTTCCGGCAACCGCTTCCCCCAGATGGCGATCTCCTGCCCGGTGGGGCGGAAGCCGAAGCGACGGTAGAGGGCCTGGGAGACCTGGTTGTCGATCTGGGTGTTGAGGGTGATCGGATAAGCCCCCAGATCGATCAGGTAGCGCAGGCTCTCCGCCAGCAGGCGGGCCCCGATGGCGCGCCCCTGATGCGCCGGATGGACCGCCAGGCGGACGATGTGGCCGTGCATGCCGTAAAGGTCGAGGAAGGCGTAGCCCAGGATCTCACCTTCCTCCTCCGCCACGATGAAATAGGGCACCTGGTGCCAGGCTCGGGCCAGGATGGTGGGGCCATACCACCACAGCGGCGGGAAGGCCTGCCGATCCACCTCCGCGATGCGGGGGATGTCCGCCAGGGTGGCCCGCCGGACCCGGATCGGGGCGGTGGGGACCTCGGGGATGCGCCAGTCATCCTTGCGCAGGGTGATCACGACGGTCTGGCGGGTGAAGCCGGCGGCGGCGTAGGCCGCCGCCAGCCATTCTCCATACGTCATCCCGACCGCCTGTTCGGCCCCCTGGTGGGCCAGGGCGCGGGCCAGATGGGGCCAGAGCTGTCGGAACAACGCCGTCGCGTCTTCCCCATCCGCCACCGCCGCCCCCCGCAGCCACGCCACCGGGCTGTCCACCTGGACCCCCAGCCAGAAGGCGACCACTTCGCCCATCCGCTCCACCACCCAGGCGGTGGGCGCATCCAGCCACTCCTCCAGCGCCCACCAGTCCAGGGCCATCTGGACCCGGCGGTGCTGCCGGATCAACCGGAGGATGGCCATGCGATCGGCCCGGGTCGCCGGGCGCGCGCCGGAGGACAACGGTCACCTCCACGGCCTGGAGGGCTCCATCGGTGCCCTGGGCCTCGAGCCCCGAGGGGGACGGGGGTACAGGGAACCGCGGGCGCTTTCTCGCTTCCTGGTATACTTGGGCTAAAGGGGTGTGGCAAATCGGCTGCAGCGGTGTTTTTCTCTATGGGCGATCGGCGCGCGGCGCGAGGATCCCAATCCCAGGAGCATGAGCGGGAGCTGGTCGAGCGGGCCCGGCGGGACCCAGAGGCCTTCGGGGAGCTGTATCTCCGCCACGTGCGCTCGATCTACAACTATATTTTCTATCGGACCGGCGATCCGGAGGAGGCGGAGGACCTGACCAGTCGGGTGTTCCTGCAGGCGCTGCAGCATCTGCCGCGGTTCCAGGAAAGAGGCCTCCCCTTTGCGGCGTGGCTGTTCCGCATCGCCCACAACCTGGTCGCCAACTGGCACCGGGATCGCCGGCGCCACCCCACGGTCCCGCTCTCCGAGAACGGGCATGAGCGGGGATCGGAGCGGGTGGAAGCCCTCCTGGAGCGCCGTGAGGCGCGCGAGCGGTTGCTCGCCGCCATGCGGCGCCTGCCGCCGGACCGCCAGCAATTGCTGATCCTGAAGTTCGTGGAGGGGCTTTCCAACGCGGAGATCGCCCGCATCATGGGGCGATCGGAGGGGGCGATCCGCGTGCTGTATCACCGCACGCTGGAGGCGCTCCGGCGGGAGCTGTCGCGCGAGGGATAGCCGCGCCCGCTTCCCCTGCCCCGGAAGCCGCCGATCGCAGCGGATGCGCCGATCGAACCGGGAGGAAGCCATGCCCGATCTCATCCATTGGTTGGACCTTCACGCGGCCCGTTTGCAGCGGGGGGCGAGGGGGGATGCCGCCTATCCGCTTCCCCCGGTGGCCTTCTCCGCCCCTGAGCGGGAGCTCTTCGGGCTCGCGGAGCAGCTGGCGGACGCGCTGCGGCCGGTGGAGCCGCGGCCGGCCTGGGTGGCCTCGCTGTATGAGCGCCTGATGCAGGAGGCGAGGCGCCGGCCTGGGCTGATGCCCTCCTCGCCGTTCCCGATCCCCGCCTGGTGGCTGGGGATCGCCTTGGGGACCGCCGCCTTGGGGATCTGGGCGTATCGGCGCCTCCACCCCGCCCGGCCGGTCTTCAAATAAGGCGCATGGGACGGCGTTGCGCCTCCTAAGGCCTCACCCGACAAAGAAAGGAGGTTGAGATGCCATGGTATAGCCGGATCGCCGGATGGGGGATGGCCATCCCCCATCGGGTCCTGACCAACCGGGAGTTGGCCCAGCAGCTGCACACCACCGAGGAGTGGATCCTCACCCGCACGGGGATCCGCGAGCGGCGGATCGCTAGCCCGGGCGAGACCATGTCGGATCTCTCGGTGGCGGCGGCGCGGGAGGCGATGGCCCGCGCGGGCGTCCTCCCCCAGGACCTCGATCTGATCATCGTGGCGACCTCCACCCCGGATTATGTGCTCCCTCCGGTCTCATCCATTATTCAGCACAAGCTGAACGCCCGCTGCGGAGCCTTCACCCTGGGCGCCGGGTGCACCGGCTTCATGTATGGCATGGCCGTCGCCCACGCCTTCATCGCCGCCGGCCTCATGCGCAACATCTTGGTCATCGGCGCTGAGATCATCAGCCGCAATATCGACTGGACCGACCGCAACACGGCGGTGCTGTTCGGCGACGGGGCCGGGGCGATGGTCCTGCAGGCCAGCGAACTCCCCACCGGGCTCCTCTCGTTCGTGCTGGGCTCTGACGGCTCCGGGGCCGAGCATCTCATCGTGCCGGGCATCTCCACCAACGCGGTCATCACCGAAGAGACGATCCGGCGGAAGGGGCATCTGCTGCGTATGAACGGCCGGGAGGTGTTCAAGTTCGCCACCCGGGTGCTGGGGAAGGTGGCCGTCGAGGCCATCGCCCGCAGCGGCCTGGCCCCCGATGAGATCGACCTGATGATCCCTCATCAGGCCAATGAACGCATCATCGAGGCGGCGTGCCGCGAGCTGGGTTTCCCCATGGAGAAGGTCTTCCTTAATTTGGATCGCTACGGGAACACCTCGGCGGCCTCGATCCCCATCGCCTTCGCCGAGGCGATGGAGCAGGGGCGGATCCGGGAGGGGGACAACCTGCTCCTCATCGGTTTCGGGGCCGGGCTGACGTGGGCGGGGGCGGTGGTCCGCTACGGCGTCCGGCCGGAGGATCGGCCGATCGCGGTGGAGAACTGGCCGGTGCGGCTGCCGGTCTCCCTGCCGAACCTGAACCGTCTGGAGCCGGTGCGCCAGGCCAAGGTGATGGCCCTGCGGGCCCGCCGTCAGATCCTGCAGACGGCGATGAGCCTGCTGTTGCCCTTCTACGCTCGGGCCCGGCGGCGGCGCTGAACGGCCGGAAGACGGCCATCGGCAATCCCCTGGCCGGAACGACGGGGGCGGGCGGCAGGGCCGCCCGCCCGCTTTTTATGTCTGAGCCTCGCCCCCAACCTTCAGGCGGCCTTGTGGGTAGATTGGGTGGAAAAAAACTTTCCCGGGAGGTGGGCGATGCAGCGGTTCATTGGGCCTGGGTTCCAGAAGGCCTTTACGGGCCTGGGGATGCTGGTGGGCTCGATCGTATGATGCCCAGGCTGGCTCGGGTTCTCAAGCTGGGTTCAGGATATCGGGGACTATACTTTGGTCGTCTTCCTCACATGGGCCGGACCTGGCCAAGGGGTCCATATGCGCTTGGCGAACCAATGGTGGACACCAGTGGATGTTCAGGCGCAGGGATACTGGAGCCCGGATCAGCCGGGCGGTAAGCCGTGTTGAGATCTGCATCCCTCGCCGGAAAACCGATCATGGCGCGGGTGGAGTTCTACCGTGCGTTCCTCTGGAACCGGTGGCTCGGGATCGCTATCCTTCTGGGGTTGATCGGCGCGGCCCTGCGACTTCCGGAGTATCTGCAGGGATGGCGTATGGCCCAGGCGCACCGTCTCATCCGGCATCCCGTCGAATATAACGTGCACCACGGCTTCCTGTCAGTGTATGGGTCCGGCCTTTACCCGCTGCTCGCCCCGTTGCTGGCCGCGCTGCCGTATGCGGACGCCCTCGCCCTGGATCGCACCACTCATTACCGGCGTTGGATCCGCCTCCGCACCACCTGTTGCCGATACCTGCTGGCCCGCCTCGCCGCGGCCGCGCTGGCTGGGGGTTTCGCTGTCGCCGCCCCGCCCGCGCTGCTTTACGGCCTCCTGCACCTATTTCTCCCCCGGGGCCTCCCGCCCCCCGAGTTCGCCAACCCCCCGAAGATCCACGGTCCCCTGGGGGATTGGTTCGAGGTCGCCCCTGATCTCTACATCGCGTTCCTCATCGGGCTGGCCTTCTCCTTCGGAATGGCCTGGGCCGTGGTCGGGCTGGCCATCGGGGCCTGGACGGAGCGCCGCTACCTGGCTCAGGTCCTCCCGGCGGCGCTGGCCCTCCTCGTATGGGTGGGCATGGCGCTGCTCCGGCTGGAGACCTGGGCGCCGGTAGCCACCCTATTTCCATCGGGGCTGACCCACGTGACCGGCGAGAAGATCCTGGCGGCCCAGGGCGGGGTGGGGTTGATCGGCCTCGTCGCCCTCCTTGCAGGTGAGCAACGAAACCGAGAGGCGTAAGCCGGATGGGCCAGCGGTTCGGATCCGCCATCCACCGATGGCTGGTCTCCAGTCTTCCCCTTTGGGGGGGAGCGCGCTGGGTGTGGATCGGGCTGGTCGTTGCGGTCCTGGCCGCCCTGGAGGGGGATCGCCTGCGGCTCCAAGGAGCCGCGCTGGGGGCGCCCCCGGGGGCGCTGGATGGGATGTTGGCGCTGCTCCAGCACAAGCTGTGGCGCTTTCTGGTGTTCACCCCGCTCTGGCTGGTGGCGTGCAGCCCCTGCTGGTTGGAGGGCGGATGGGATTCACTGATGGTGCTGCGCTTGGGCAGCCGGTGGTGCTGGTGGATGTGGCGAGTAGTAGCCATGCTCATCGCCCTGGGCCTTTACCTGGGGGTCCTGATGCTGGGCGCAGCGGGCCCGGCGTTCTTGACGTTCCCGGCCTCGCTGCAGTGGAGCCCCCTGGCCCGAGCCCGCCCCGAGTTGTTCGGGATCCCCCCAGGAGCCCTGGCGGTTCCTCCTCTCATGGTCCTGGGAATCTCGCTGATCCTGCTCACGCTGGGGTGGCTGGCGATCGCTGCACTGGCGATGGCTGTGGCCACGGCCAGCGCCCGCTCCGTACCCGGTTTCCTTGTGGGCTTCGGCCTGACGCTGGCGGGGTTGGTCGCATGGCATATGGACTGGGCGCTGCCGGATTTCTGGGGGTGGCCGCATCGGCGGTGGTTCCTGGACCTCCCGCCAATCGCCGCGCCGGGGCCGTGGCGGATCCAGGTGGCGCTCTCCATCGGCTATGGGATGGGAGGGGTGGCGCTCGCGTTGCTCCTGAGCGCCCACGCGGCTCAGCGCCGGGAATTTCTGGGGGAAGAAGCTGGCGATGGGATCCTAAGGCACGCGCGGGCCGTCGGGCGGCGGATGCGGTGGAATCTGGCCGCCCTGTGCGGCCGGTGGCTCTGGATCGGCCTAGGGCTGTTCGCCGGGATCAGCGTGTGGCTGGCGCGGGAAGCCGCCTCCGGTGCGGGATCCGAAGCCGTCCCTTCAATCGCCGATCTCCTCGTTTTAGCCTTCGGAGGGCCACCGGCGGGTCGGATGGAGTTCGGCCGGTTCCTGTTCTGGCTGGCGCCTCAGGTGTGGTTCTTTCTGGGGACGGGGGAGTTCGCCGCCGGCGATCTCTTCCACCAGGGGGGGATCGTGCTGCTCCGGATCGGCCGACGGGCACGGTGGTGGGCGGACAAGGCGTTGGCCCTGCTCCTCGGGGCCTGGGCCTATCCGCTCCTCGGGCTCGGGGTCGCTGGAGGGGTGGCCACTCTCCTCGGCGTCCCCCCCAGCCTGGGATGGCCCATGGGAGCCGGTGGGGACAGCGGGATCCCCGCTGCCCGGTGGACGGGCGGGCAGGTCCTCCTCACAATGTGGGGGGTCTGGGGGAGCAGTCTGGCCGCGCTGGGGCTCTGGCAGCAGGTCCTGGCCATCTGGACCAGGCGCCCGACCCTGGCCTTCGCGACGATCCTCCTCGTCCTGATCGGCTCTTGGACGATCGGAAGCGGGCTTCCGCCGGCGGTGGCCCGCTGGTTACCCGGTGCCCAGGGGTTGCTCGCGTGGCACCATCCGTTGAACCCTCAAGGAGAGGGCTTTTCCGTGCTCTGGACGAAGGTCTATAACGCCCTATCCGCTCTGGGCGCGTTCAGCGCGGGGCAGGCGCTCGTGCGCCGCATGGACCTTCTTCGCCCGGAGGACAACGGTTGATGCCGATGGCGATCGAGGTAGAAGGGGTGAGCAAGTGGATCGGTCGGCGTAAGGTGCTGGAGGACGTCACCCTCGTCGTGGCGCCCGGGGAACGGGTGGGACTGGTCGGGCCCAACGGCGCCGGCAAGAGCATGCTGCTGCGGGTGATCTGCGGGCTGGTCCGCCCTTCAGCTGGCCGGGTGAAGGTGTGGGGGCAGGAGATCGGCCGGGATGTGGAGTTCCCGTTGGACACGGGGGCGCTCATCGAGACCCCGGGTTTTCTTCCCCAATACAGCGGCTTCCGTAACCTCTGGCTGCTGGCCATGATCCGCAACGCCATCACTCCCAATGAGATCCGGGCCGCCATGCGGCGGGTGGGGCTGGATCCGGACGACCCGCGGCCAGTGCGCGCCTACTCCACCGGGATGCGGCAGCGGCTGGGGCTGGCCCAGGCGATCATGGAGAAGCCCCGGCTGTTGCTGCTGGACGAGCCCACCAGCAACATTGATCCGGAGGGGGTGGAGGAGCTCCACCAGCTCCTGCTGGAGCTGAACCGCGAGGGGACCACCCTGGTCATCACCAGCCATCGGATGGCGGAAGTGGAGCGGCTGTGTGAGCGGGTCTACGAGATGGAGCGAGGCCGTCTGCGACCGCGGCCGTAGCCATCCCCCTGACGGCTCCTTCCCTGCTTCCAGACGTTCGCCCCCTTAGAGCCCCCGGGCGCGCGGTCCAGGCATCGGTGTGGGCCTGAGGGCTTTCTCTCTGTTTCCCCAACGTTCGCCTCCCGGATCCCGTATCTGGAGGATCCGAAGGTCCGGGGTGGCCTAGAGGGGTGGGCCACCCGTCCCCCCAACCTTCGGGCGGCCTCGGGGGTAGATCGGGTGGAAAAAACTTTCCACGGGAGGTGTGCGATGCGGCGGTTCGTTGGGCTTCGATGGGGAGTGGTGGGGGCCCTTGCCCTCGCGGGGGGCCTGCTGGTAGGTGGCATCGTCTTGGCGCAACCAGGCTTGTTGGAAGGCCCACCAGGCCTGATCCCTGTCCGGCTTTCCGAGGAGATGGGGGCGATCCCCCAGAAGATCCTTACGCCGTTGAGCCCGGAGGAACTGGCTGTTCCGGAGCTGAAGCCGGCGGGGTCCAGCCCGGTGGTGCGGGGTCCCAGCGATCTGGCTGAGTATCGCTGCGTGGTGGTGCTGAAGCCGCTGGAGCAGGGAGGGGGATCCACGAAGCCCGTGTGCGGGCGGGGGCGGATCGAGGCGGTGGAAGGCCAGTCGCTGGAGTCGCTGTATTTGATTGCGCGTTTCTATGATGCGCCGGATTATGCGACGCCGCTCATCGAATACTACGGCCAGTATCCGTGCTCGGCAGGTTACAGTTATGGGCGGCCGAATCTGGCGGAGGACGGGGTGGACAATCGTTTCGCATCGGGGAAGGGCTTCTCTACCTGCAATCTCATCACAGTTTACGATCTTTACAACTACAGCGGTCCATCCTATGCGTGCGGTCCGGATTGCTCCACGTTCCATGCGCTCAACGATGCGGTGAGCTCCTGGAAGATCGAATACCGCTGAGCATTCCTCAGCGAGGGATGGGTGGCCTGCACCCCCAGGCCGCCCATCCCCCAACCTTCGGGCGGCCTCGAGGGTAGATCGGGTGGAAAAACTTTTCCGGGAGGTGTGCGATGCGCCGGTTTGTTGGGCGGGGGTTGCGGAGGGCGCTGGCGGGCCTGGGGATGGTGGGGGCGCTGCTCCTGATGGGGTCGGCCCCGACCCCGCAGGCCCCGCCGTCTGAGGGGGTGCAGGTGCCGGTGGTGCTGGACGGCGTGCGCTACGAGCCGGAGGAGTTCAACCGGATCCACCGGGAGCTCCAGGCCAAGGGGGTCTTCCTGATATTTATGATTGATCCTCAAACAGGGGACTTTCTCGCCTTCAGCGGTGAGGAAAGTTGCAATGAATTTGCGGCGAAGCGCGGCCTCCGCCCTTGTATCGGGAATCCTCCTCCTGATGCAAGCGTCGGGAGTGTGGTCCGGAAGGGCAACATCACTTATGTTCACCCGCCCGATGGGAGCAGCTTCCATTCTTCAACTTGGGAAGATTCGAAAGCACAACCCAGTCAGGTTTGCCCACCATTCGACTTGTATTGGAGCAAGAACTGGGAGCATATCAACTGCGCTGGGGATTCCCTGTGGGTGGCTCCTAATGTGGCGATCTCTGATCTGAGGAATGTCGGCGGCCAGAACTGGAACGACAGGATATCCTCTGCTCAGGCCGCTGCAGGTATCTACAGGGAGATTCTTTACGAGCATATTAATTACAGTGGTGACAAGCTCTATGTATGGGCAGGCTGGCTGTATCCAGACTTAAGGGAATTGGGATGGAATGATCGTGCTTCCTCGCTTTGGACAGAGCCGTGAATCAAGGTTCCTGTTGGATTGATGGATGAGCGACCGGCGCTCTCACGGGCCGCCCATCCCCCCAACCGTTGGGCGGTCTCGAGGGTAGATCGGGTGGAAAAACTTTTCCGGGAGGTGTGCGATGCGCCGGTTTGTTGCGTGGGGGTTGCGGAGGGCGCTGGCGGGCCTGGGGATGGTGGGGGCGCTGCTCCTGATGGGGGCGGCCCCGACCCCGCAGGCCCCGCCGTCTGAGGGGGTGCAGGTGCCGGTGGTGCTGGACGGCGTGCGCTACGAGCCAGAGGAGTTCAATCGGATTGAGGCGGATCTCCGCCGGCGTGGAATCGTCCTCTGCTTCACGGTGGCTCGGGATGGCACGCTGCATGCTTTCTCCAATTATTTGCAGGGATGCGACGAATTCCTTCAGAAGGAATGGGGATTGCCTCCAAAGCCGCTGGTTTATCCGCCGCCGGTCCATCCGCTCCGCGTTCGGGTGGATGGGAAGAACGTTTGGGTGGAGCCGATCCTGGAGCCTTCTTTCTAAGGGATAGGCAGCCCGTGAGATTGTCGGATCACCTATCCCCCCAACCTTCAGGCGGCCTTGTGGGTAGATTGGGTGGAAAAAACTTTCCCGGGAGGTGGGCGATGCGGCGGTTCGTTGGGCCTGGGTTCCAGAAGGCCTTTACGGGCCTGGGGATGGTGGGGGTGCTGCTCCTGATGGGGTCGGCCCCGACCCCGCAGGCCCCGCTGTCTGAGGGGGTGCAGGTGCCGGTGGTGCTGGACGGCGTGCGCTACGAGCCGGAGGAGTTCAACCGGATCCACGCCGATCTGCGCCGGCGTGGGGTGGCCCTCTGTTATACCTTCTCGCGAGATGGCACCTTCCATGCCTTCTCCGCCCGAGAGGCTTGTGATGAGTTCTTCTGGAAAGAATGGGGTCAGCCGCGCGGGTTGCCATTCAAGTCCAGCAACCCACCGTCCACTTGGGTTCCCTTCCGTGTTCGGATAGAGGGAAATTGGGTCTGGGTCGAGCCGCTTGGGGAGCCTGATGCCTCGCCTCCGCCTTCCTCTCGCGACTCTGAGGAGATCGCGTCTCTCCAGCTTTGTCCTCCACCGGATCCCTATTGGAGTCTGAACTGGGAACATATCCTTTGCCAGGGAAGTGGGCTTGCTGTCCTCCCTCAGGCAATGCTTGCAGACCTTCGCCAGATCTCTGGTCCATGTGCGGGGAATTGGAATGACTGCATCTCATCTGCTCAGGCTGCCAGTGGTATCTATCAGCTCATTCTCTGGGAGCATATTAACTTTCAAGGCGAGTATTTACGCATCCCCGGGGGCTGGACGGCGCCGGATCTGCGGGCGTTCAACTGGAACGATCGGGCTTCTTCCCTTTATGCTCAGCCTTAGCCCTGGCGGGTGATGGACGAGCGCGAGGCCATCGAGCGGTGGCGCAGGGGGGATCCGGAGGGGATGGCGGCGCTGGTGCGGCGGTATCAGGGCCGCGCCCTCCGGATCGCCGCCCTCATCCTGCCGGATCCGATGCAGGCGGAGGACGCCGTGCAGGAGGCTTTCATCCGCGCCTGGAGGCGACGGGGATCCTTCCGCCCGGATGCCCCGTTCTGGCCGTGGTTCCGCCGCCTGGTGGCGAACGAGGCGCTGCGCCTGGCCCGCCGCGAGGGCCGGGAGGCGCCAGCGGAATCCGGCCCGGTGGAGGAGGTCGGCCCAGACCCGGACTCGGACCCGGCGGATGGCTGGGATCAGCGGGAAACCCTCGAGCGGCTGGCCCGGGCCCTCCAATCCCTCTCGCCGATGCAGCGGGCGGCCCTCATCCTCCGCTACTATGAAGCGATGAGCGAGGCTGAGATCGCGGAGGCGTTGGGCTGCGCCGTCGGCACGGTGAAGTGGCACCTGCATCAGGCTCGGGAGCGGCTGCGCGCTGGGCTGAAACGCGGAGAGGAGCCATGAGCGAGTTCCCCTTCACACCGGAAGAAGAACGACAGTTGCGAGCGGCGCTGGATCGGCTGGCCCGGATGCGGATCCCGGAGGAGCGGGACCTGTGGCCGGCCCTCCAGGCCCGGTTGTCTGTGCCCTCCCGGCGCGGCTGGCGCGGGGCGATACAGGGGCAATGGGTATGGATGGCGGCCGGGCTGCTCCTGGCGCTGGCCCTCATCGGGATGGCTTCGATTTCCAGTCTATGGGAGGCCTTCTTCCTCACCCGGCCCCTGGAGCGGAACCGGCGGCTCCAGCCCCTTTCCCTGACCCAGACCCAGGAGGGGGTGACAGTGACCATCGAGCGGGCCTATGCCGACGCCAACCGCATCCTGATCGGCTATCGGGTCCGCGGGCTCCCGGAATCCGCCGACGTCCGCTGGCTTCCCATCCTGACGCTGGAGGACGCATCCGGGCGCCCGATCCCGGGCCTGATCGGCGAGGGCCTGGCGGGCGCTTCGGAGATCCTCGGGCTGTCGCTCCCGCCCGGGGAGCTGGCCGGCGTGGTCGGCTTCGACCCGTGGGCGCTGCCCGATTGGCCCGCCCGCCGGCCGGCCTCCCTCTCCCTGCGGCTGCATGTGGCGCTCCAGGCGGACGCTGCCCTGGCCCCGCCGGCCCCCACGCCGATGGCCGGATGGCGCTTCGTCTTCGATCTCACCGTTCCCGTTGAGCCTGAGGCGGTGCTCTACGGCCCCCACACCGAGGCCGCCCACGGGCTGGCGCTCACCCTGGAGCGATGGGTATGGGCCCCCTCGGGCGCGCGGGCGCGGGTGTGCTTCGTCCCCCCGGATCCCGGGTGGAGCTGGATCATGCGCGCGGAGCTGGCGGTCGAGGGGAAGGAGGAGATCTCCCCGACCGCCCCCTCCGGTGAGGTCGGGGGAGGGAAGGCGCTCACCCTCACCGCGCCGGTCCTCCTGGGCCCTCCGCTGCAACAGGGGGAGCGGGTCTGCCTGGATCAGCTCTTCGCGGCTTCGGCGGGGGGGCGTGCCCGCCCGGCGGAGTTGCGCATCCTGGAGCTCCTCTCACCGGCCTCCGAGCCCGTGCGCCGCTGGCCGGGACCCTGGGTGTTTCGGATCCCGTAAGCCCGCGCAGGGAAGCTCGGCGAGCGGTTCCCGTTCTCCCTGCTTCCCCAGAGGCGGACCTGCTGATATCATGGGGTTGGGCGACCGATGAGGGCTCCGGAAGACGTCGGCACAGGGGTGCCAGGATGGGCTGGATATTGCCGGGGGAAGTGGATCTTCCGCAGTTGGCCCGGTGCTTAGAGGAACGTGGCTGGCGGCCGGTGCGCATCGGGCAGGAGATGGGGTATGAAAAAACCGTCGGGCCGTGGGTGTGGATCGCCCGCCTGCACCCCCGCCCGACGTTCATCTCATGGATCCCCGACGATGCAGCCGCCGGCCGGCACGCGGAGGGCGTCCGTCGGCTCCGCGAGGAGGTGGAGGCGATCGCCCAGGCGCTCCACCTGGAGCTCCTCCATTCTATCCATCTGGATCTGGAGCCCGATGCCCATGCCTGACTTGGACGGCCGTCGGATCCTCTTGCTCGAAGCGCGCCGGAGCCGCGAGCTGGCCGGCCTGGTGGAGCGCCACGGCGGCGTCCCCCTGATCGCGCCCGCCCTGGAGGAGGCCCCCCAGCCGGAGCACCCATCGGTCCGCCGTTTCCTGGACGCGCTGGAGGCCGGTGAGATCCAGGGCGTGTGTTTTCTGACCGGGGTGGGCACCCAGATCCTTTTGGCGGAAGCGGAGCGCCAGGGGCGAGGGACGGCGATCGTGTCTGCCCTGCGTCGGTGCTGGGTGGCCTGCCGGGGGCCCAAGCCGGTGGCGGTGCTGCGGGCCTATGGCATCCCGGTCACGCGGGTGGCGCCGCCGCCCCACACCACGGAGTCCCTGATCCAGGCGCTGCGGGAGTCCCGCGAATTCCTCGAGGACCAGACGGTGGCGGTTCAGCATTACGGGGATCCGGCGTCGGATCTGGTGGAGGCGCTCTCGGCGATGGGCGCCCGGGTGCTGGAGGTGTTCCCATACCGGTGGGCGTTGCCGGCGGACCTCACGCCCCTTATGGAAGGGTTGCGCGCCCTGCTGCAGGGGGAGGTGGCGGCGGTTTGCTTCACCAGCCGTCCGCAGGTGGATCATCTCTTCCAGATCGCGCGCCGGCATGGCCAGGAGGAGGCCCTGCGGGCGGCCCTGCGCGGCCCCGTCGTGGTGGCCGCCGTCGGCCCTGTCACCGCCCGTGCGCTGGAGACGGCGGGCGTGCCCCCCCACGTCATCGCCCCGGTGGGCACCATGGGCCGGCTGGTGAAGGCCCTGGCGGAATATTTCCACACCGGTGAAGGCCGGCTTTCTCCTCCGCCTTAAATGAAAAGCGGCGCGGGCGCCCCGCTCGGCCCGCGCCGCCTTCCCCGCCCGTCGGGCGCCTCCCACTCAACTCGAGGCCTGACGGCGCAGCTCCGCCTGTTGGAGGATCGCCTCCATGATCTTCTCGAACCCGCCGGTCTCGATGGAGCAGTGCATCCCGCACTCCTTGGGCGCGTTGACCTCCCACCACCAGCGCCCGGCGCGCGGGTCCTCCCCGGGCTGGATGGGGCGGGTGCACGGCTGGCAACCGATGCTGGCGTAGCCCTGATCGTAAAGGCGGTTGTAAGGGACATCGTGCGCCCGGATGTAGCCCCACACGTCCTGATAAGTCCAATCCGCGAGCGGGTTCAGCTTGACGATCTGGCCGTGGTCGTGATCGATCTCGATCTTGCGGATGTTGTGGCGGCTCGCCCACTGCTCGCGTCGCAGCCCGGTGAACCACGCGTCCAGCTGGCTCAGCGTCCGGATGAGGGGGCGCACCTTGCGCAGCTCACAGCAGAGGATCCGCAGCGGGACCGCGCGATACATCAGGTTGATGCCATGCTGGCGGACCATCTCTTCGATCTCATGTCGGTCGGGGAAGGCGATCTCGATGGCGATCCCGTAGCGCTCCCGCACCCGTTCCATCAGCTCATAGGTCTCCGCGTGCAGGCGCCCGGTGTCCACGGCGAACACGCGGACGTCCGGGCGGATCCGCCAGGCCATATCCAGGATCACCATATCCTCCGCCTGCCCGCTCCAGGCCAGGGCGATCCGGGGATGGAAGGTTTCCAGCGCCCAGCCGATGAGGGCGTCGGCGGGCTGATCCTCGAACTCCATCGCCAGTTGGTGGGCTTCCAGCTCATCCAGCAGCGGCATGGCGCATTCCCTCCATCGGGTTGGGTTGACCTGCCGTCTCCGGGGTGCTCGGCGAGGAGGCCGATCGCCCCTCTCCCTGATCCGCTGGACCCGCGGCCTCCAGGGGCTCGGGGACGACGCCGTCGGCCATCAGCCGCATCAGGGCCTCGTCGGAGAACCGGTTGGCGAACTCGGAGAACGTCTCCCAGCGGCCCGTCGCCCGGCCCTCCCGGTAGAAGCGGATCAAGCGCTCCAGATACCCGGGCAGCTGGTCCACGGGGACGCGGCGGGCCACCACCCGTCCGATCCGGGCTTCCCGGCCGTAGCCGCCCCCCAACACGATCATCGCCGCCTCCTCGATGGATCCGTCCAAATGGCGCACATACGTGGCCTGCAGCCCGATGTCCCCCACCCAATGGTGGGCGCAGGCGTGGGGGCATCCGTCGACATGGAGCACCACGTCGTGGATCGGCCCCAGCTGGGACTCCAGCGCCTCGACCAGGCGCCGCAACAGGGTTTTGCTGGAGCTGGCTGCGAAATTGCAATAAGGGTCGCTGGTGCAGGCGATCGAAGCTGCCCGGAGCAGGCTGTGCTCCAGGGAGAACCCGAGGCGGCCCATCTCGCGGATGACCGTTGGGGCGCGATCCTCCGGGATGAACGCCAGGATCAGGTTCTGGCGCTGGCTCAGGCGCACGGCCAGGCCCTCCTGTTCCGCCAACTGGGCCACGGCCTCCAGCTGATCCCCGGTCACCTGGCCGGCCGGGACCGGGAAGCCGATGTAGACATATCCCGGCTGCTTCTGGGGATGGATCCCGACGTGGAACTCGCGGCGCGGCGGCCGCGGAGGCGCTTCCCAGTCCTCGAGGCGCCTGCCCAGGCGCTCCTCCAGAAGCCCGCGATACGTCTCGGGCCCGATCCGGTCCACGAAGAACTTCAGGCGGGCCTTGACAAAGGACAGCCGGTTCTCCAACCGCTCGCGCCAGATGTCCAGGATCGCCCGGGCGATCTCCAGGACCTCCGCCCGCCGGATGAAGACGCCCAGGGGGCGCGCCAGACGGGGACGGATGGAGAGGCCACCCCCGATCCAGACGGTGTAGCCCTCCTCCTCCCCGCGCCGAACCCCCACGAAGGCGATGTCGTGGATCTCGGGGTAATTGCAATGATAGGCGCAGGCGGAAAGGGTGATCTTGTGCTTCCGGGGCAAATTGAAGTAATCGCGCTGGCTGGGATCCTGGAAGAAGCGCGCCAGGGCCAGCAGGTCGGGCGTGCTGTCGAAGAGTTCATCGGGGTCGAGGCCGGCCACGGGGCACCCGGTGAGGTTGCGCACCGCGTCGCCGCACGTGCCCAGGGTGGTCAGGCCGCTCGCCCTCAAAGCCGCCAGCACCTCGGGGAGATCCTCCAGGCGGATCCAGTGCAGCTGGATGCCCTGCCGCGTGGTCAGTTCCGCGTAGTTCCCGAAGCGGCGGGCCAGCTCCCCGATCGCACGCAGCTGGACGGGGGTCAGGATGCCGCCCGGGATCTGGATGCGCATCATGAAATAGCCGATCCGGGGCTTGTCGTGAAGCAGCCCGTGCCACTGGAGCCGGACCAGATCCTCCTCCGGGAGGTTCTCGTAGCCCTTGCGGATCAGCTCCGGCAGTTCCTCCAGGATGTCCAGGGGGTGCTTCTCCGCTTTTATACGCTCTCGCGGGTTCCGTTGCAGCACCGTCTCCCACTGGATGTTCTCCATCGCTCCTCTCCTTTCGATCCGTGTTGCTGATGGCTTGGGCCTGGGGCTTTCTCTCTCCCTGGCTGGGGCCGCCCTGTTCAATTCGCGGGGGGGCTCCAGGCCGCCGGGCGCTCCGTTAGCAAGCGCCGCAGGACCTGTGCCACCTCGGGGCGGATCATCTCCGCCGGGGGCTGCTGGCCTTCCTGCAGCATACGGCGGATGCGGGTCATGCTGATATACAGCCGCTGCTCCGGGGGATGGGCGCACGTGCGCTCGGAGGCCACCCCATCACAGCGGCGGCAGTAGAACACTGCGCCCACCCGGATGATCTCAATCCCGATGGGGCCGGGGAGTTGGTCGAAGATCCGATGGGCCGCGTAGGGATCGTAGAATCCATCCACCCCGGCGTGATCCCGGCCCACGAGGAAATGGGTGCACCCGAAGTTCCGCCGCACCAGGGCGTGGAACACGGCTTCCCGCGGGCCGGCGTATCGCATGGCCGTCGCCAGCCCGGCCAGCAAGACCCTCCCGGGCGGATAGAACCCCTCGTCGATCAATTCCTGATAGGCTCGGAGAATGAAGGAGGTATCGAAATCGTCTTCCTTCTTGGATCCCAGGATGGGATGGATCAACAGGCCGTCCGCCAGCTCCAGCCCCAGGCGCTGCAGATACTCGTGCCCCCGATGGGGCGGGTTGCGGGTCTGGAAGGCGACGACCGTCCGCCAGCCGCGCATGCGGATCTGGGCCCGAACCTGATCGGGGGGGAGTGCCCACGGCCGATGAGGATGCTCGACCGGCCTCAGCAGGCCGATCCGGCCCGCCACGGCCCACGGGCCCTGGGCGTAAAAGCGCCGGACGCCCGGGTGCTCCGCCCGGTCGGTCCCGTAGACCCCGCGGGCGATCCGTTCCAGATCCAGCCGGTAGACCGTTTCCACCTCGATGATCCCGAAGGCGCGGCCCTGTGCATCCCGGAGGAGGGCCCGTTCCCCGCTGGCCAGCGGGGGCCGCTCCGGCTGCTGGAGCAGAATCGGCAGGCTCCACACCTCCCCCGAGGGCAGGCGCATCTCTTGGACGACCGATTCGAGCGCCTCGGGGCCCATGAAGCCCTCCAGCGGCGAGAAGGCCCCGGTGGCCAGGTTCTCCAGGTCCAACAACGTGTCGGCGTCAACGACCAGCGAGGGATACCTCGCCTCCGCGCGGAGGATCTCCTCCCGCTCCTCCGGGCTCAGGATGCGACGGACGAGGGGATGGACAGGCGCGATGGAGTCCATAGTGAGCCCTCCTGGATCAACAGGGTCCTCAGCTCGACGACCGATCCGATCACCCAGACGGCCGGCGATCGAACCGGGACTCCGCCGCGGGCTACCTCGCCCAGGCGAGTGATAAGGACGCGCTCCCCCGGCCATGTGCCGCGCTCGATGAAGGCCACCGGCTCCTGGGGATCGCGCCCGGCCTGGATCAGGCGCGAGGCGATCCGCTCCCGCCCCTCGACGCCCATCAGGATCACCAGCGTATCCACGCGGGCGTAGCGTTCCCAATCCGGCTCCCCGAAAGCGGTGTGGCCGGTGACCACCGCGAACCCGTGGGAGAGCCACCGATGGGTCAGGGGGATGCCAGCGAGGGCCGGGAGCCCGGTGGCCGAGCTGATGCCCGGCACCACCTCCACCGGGATCCCATGGGAGACCAAGAACAGCCACTCCTCGGCGCCCCGGCCGAAGATCATCGGATCGCCCCCTTTGAGGCGGACGACCTTTTTCCCCGCCAGGGCATAATCGCGCATCCATACGAGCACCCGCTCGTAGGACGCGACGGACTCTCCGGGCCCATGGCCCACGCACCGGCGCACCGCCTCCGGCGGGGCGAGGTCGAGCACGGCGGGCTGGACCAGCCGGTCATACAGCACCACGTCCGCCTGTCCCAGGATCCGAACCGCCCGCACGGTGAGCAGCTCCGGATCGCCGGGGCCGGCCCCCACCAGATAAACCCGCCCTGTGCACGCCTTCATTCCGTCGCTCCTTCCGCATAAGGGATCGAGGCGAGGGCGCGCTGTCGCCGCCAGGCGAGCAGGGCCATAATGGCAAGCGCCCCACCAAGGGCCAAGTAGGCAGGCCAACGGATCTCAAAGGGGACTCGAAACGCCAGAAGTAGCACCCGGAAGTTCGTCAGGAGGATCATCGCCCCCACGAGGATCCCCAGCGCGGGCGAGGGGAAAACCCGGACCAGCCAGGCGGCCAGGGGAGCGGCGACGGCCCCCCCGATCACCAGCCCGGCGACCCAGAGCCAGTGGACGCCCCCCAGCCCGGCGAAGAGCGCGAACCCCAGCACTGCGGTGAGGGCCACGGGGAACTCGCTGGTGTCCACCGAACCCACCACCCGCCGCGGCTCGATCCCACCCCGGGCCATCAGGGTGGTGGTGGCGATCGGCCCCCAGCCCCCTCCCCCGATGGCGTCCAGGAACCCCGCCAGCAGCCCTAAGGCGATCAGCCATCGGCCCGTGGGCGGGCTCCTTCGGGCGGGCGCGGGGGGGCTCCAGAACCTTCGCAGGATGCGAAGGCCCATGCCCATCAGGATCAGGGCCACGATCGGCTTGACCAGGGGGCTCGGAGCCTGGCTGAGGACGGCCGCGCCGACGAAGGCGCCGATGGCGCCGGGGGCGATCAGGTTGCGGACCAGATCGCGATCAGCGTTGCCGAGGCGCCAGTGGGAAAGGGCGGAAGCGGCCGTGGTGATCGCTTTCGCCAGGTGAACCGAGGCCGAGGCGGCGACCGGGCCCAGCCCCCAGAGCAGGAGGAGCGAGGCCGAGGTCACGCCGTAGGCCATCCCCAGCGTCCCATCCACCAGTTGCGCGACGAAGCCGATCAGGGCCAGCGCCAACAGTTGGGTCATCGCGTTCCCTCCGGGTTGGGAGATCGGGAACCTTCGGCTTCCTCGACCAGCGCCTGGAGGATGCCCCGCGCCCCCTCGATATCCCCCCGGCGGATCCGATCCAGGGCTTCGGAGTTCACCAGACGGTGCCAGAGGGCATGGCGATCCT
>FWWL01004140.1_pt1 | contig 25056 bp, 25 predicted proteins | sample 2228331 | NCBI WGS metagenome assembly FWWL01 (sample SAMEA103939775, study PRJEB20133) | metagenome | reverse complement strand
CGTAAATTCCTGGCCCTTGGTAGCCCCGATTTTCCACCCTCCGATCTGGATTATTGCACGGCCATAGACCGCTTCAACTTCGCCATGGTGGCGACCCGCACAGGCGACCTTTGGGTTCTGCAGGTAGTTGCCCTGCATCAGATTACCTAAGGGCGTTCCTCACGCTTCCAGAGGCTGCCAGCGCTCGGCCAGGCGCGCCATCACCTCGGGCAGGGTGGTATACTCCATGGCCTCCATCGGCAAGCGGTGCGGCTCAAACGGCCCATGCTGGCGCAGGGCATCCGCTAACTGATTACACAGTCGGCGCGCTTCGTCGAACCCGGGATCATCAAACAGGTCACGCGGGCCGATCAGGTGCCCCTCGGCGAGCTGGAAGCCCAGCGCAATCACACGCGGCGGACCGTCAAAGCGGCTGGGCGTGGCATGGCGCACCGGTACCGGCATCAGTGGGCCGTAGTGCGAGCCGCGCATCCACCCTTCCACGATGTGGGGCAGGGTGAAAGGTTCCAGCACCTCTCCCACCGCCGGAAATTCGCCCTGACAGCGCACAATGCACACCGGATCATCCTTCCCCACATACTTACCGGCAATCAGGGCCAAACGCTGGGTAGAGGACACCGCGGCAATGGTACCGCTCTTGGTGTAAACCGCCTTGACCATGTAACGTCCCGCCGCCCCGATGAAAACCAGCAGATCATAGGCCTCCTCGGGGGTATTGAAAAAGATGCGCCGATGCTCGAGCACATCGTGAACCTCAAAGCGAAAGCCCGCGTGCATGCTGGGCGAGATCACCAGCCCTGCCGTGTTGAAAGGGTCGGCAAACATCTTGTAGAGGGGCAGGTTCCACGCCCCGGCGGAGGTTTTATCCGCCATGAAGATGATCACCGGCTCAGAGGGGCGTTCCTCAATCGTCATCTCGGCAACACCCGGTCCCATGCCGCGCACATTGCCTGAAAAAGCATCCGCCAGCAGGTCTTGCCCTGCGCCGTAAAGTTTGAGCCGACGCGCCACCTCGGTGCAGGCCTTGAAGACATCCCAGGCCAGGTGGTGAATTTCAGGGTGATCGGTACTATGGCGATGGGTGAGAATGAGTTGCAAATCATCCCCACACGCGGTAACGTAGAAATCCAGTAACTGCCCTTTTGCCTGCGCCTGTGCCAGCAAAGTGCGCGCTTCCTCAAGCAGGGCCTCGTGACAGGCGGAATGCCCCACAAAACCGCCCACATCGGCTTTGATCACACTTAATGTTAGCGTTGCCATGGCTCCCTCCCTTTTCTTCAGGTACACGGCAACGATGGTGGCAAGTACGATGTCAATTTTATTAACATTATGGCACGATAGAAAATGGGATTCAATCCTTGATTTCGAACTCCACGCATCGGATCGAACCATTGTGCCCCATCTCTATTCAACCCTCCTCAAAACCGGACCCTCCTTTTATTTTTAGGTATAATCAATCCAATCTCCCACGGCACCTTATTGACCGCCGAGGTCCATTATGCATACGCCCTACTCAGGCTTGCTCCATCGCTACCGGGAATGGCTTGATCTGCCCCCTTACACCCACCCCGTCACCCTTTTGGAAGGCAATACCCCTCTCATCCCCATGCCGCGCCTGGCCGAAGAACTCGGCGGGGGGTTTGAACTATATATCAAATACGAGGGACTAAACCCCAGCGGCTCGTTCAAAGATCGCGGCATGACGGCCGCCATCAGCGAGGCGCTCGGGCGCGGGGTGCGCGCGGTCATCTGCGCTTCCACCGGCAACACCGCGGCCTCAGCCGCCGCCTATGCCGCCCGCGCCGGATTGCGTGCCATCGTGCTCATCCCCCAAGGCAAGGTGGCCCTGGGCAAACTGGCAGGAGCGCTGGCCTACGGCGCCGAAGTCATCCAAATTGACGGTTCATTTGATGATGCCCTGGCGCTGGTGGTGGAAATCAGCCAGAATTACCCCATTGCCCTGGTCAATTCGCTCAACCCCTACCGCCTGGAAGGTCAGAAAACCGCGGCCTTCGAAATCTGCGATGCGCTGGGAGCGGCCCCCGACTGGCTGTGTCTGCCGGTGGGCAACGCCGGCAACATTACCGCCTACTGGATGGGCTTTCGCCAGTACCACGCCCGGCAGGGGAGTGGGTTGCCGCATCTCCTGGGTGTGCAGGCCACCGGTGCCGCCCCACTGGTCCTGGGACACCCGGTAGAAAAACCCGAGACGGTTGCCACGGCCATCCGCATTGGGCGACCGGCGCGGGGCGAGCAAGCCCTGCAAGCCGCCGAGGAATCCGGCGGGCGCATCATCGCCGTCACGGATGATGAGATCCTGGCCATGCAACGCTGTCTGGCCAGCCACGGCGTTTGGGTGGAACCGGCTTCTGCCGCGGGCGCTGCCGGCCTGGCCCACGAGATCGCCTCAGGCCGCCTTAACCCGCGCGGTCAGCGCATTGTGGTGGTCTGCACCGGGCACGGGCTCAAGGATCCCGATATCGTCACCCGCTGGAGCACACCCCCACGCACCCTTCCCGCCCGCCTGGAAGCACTGACCGAGGCTCTTCTGACGGAGGTGCAATGAACGCGGCCTGGGTGCATGTACGCGTACCGGCCACCACTGCCAACCTGGGCCCGGGTTTTGATGCCCTTGGCCTGGCGTTGGAGATGTGGAATGAAGCCTGGGTGCGCCCAAGCCCAACGGGCACCCAGGTGCGCATCGCAGGCGAAGGACGCGACCTGCCCCTGGAAGCCAACCGCTTGGTGCAGGCCATTCACTACTTTTACCAGCAATGCTTGCAGAGTCCCCCGCCCCCGCTGGAAATTCTCCAATATAACCGCATTCCTCCCGGCTCAGGCCTGGGTTCCAGCGCGGCAGCGGCCGTGGCCGGCCTGCTGGCCGCCAGTGCCCTCAGCCAGCATCCCCTGGATGCCTCCGCCTTGCTCAACCTGGCAGTGGATCTGGAAGGCCATGCCGACAATGCAGCAGCGGCATTGCTGGGTGGGCTGGTGGTCGTATTGAACGACGAGGGCCGCTGGATTGCCCACCGCTTCAATCCGGCCCCCTGGCGGGCGGTTGTGACGCTACCCCAGGTTGACCTTCCGACCCACGCCGCACGCGCGGCCCTGCCGCGCCAGGTAAGCCTGGAGCAGGCTGTGTACAACTTGGGGCGCACCGCGCTGGTCGTGCAGGCGCTGATCCAGGGCAACCTGCCCCTGCTGCGCCGGGTCATGCAGGATCGTCTCCATCAACCCTATCGCCTGCCGCTGATCCCCGGAGCAACGCAGGCCCTGGAGGCGGCGCAGCGGCTGGGGGCTGCGGCTGCCCTTTCAGGGGCAGGCCCGAGCGTGATCGCCTTCACCCGCACCCACACCGAGCCCCTGGCGGAGGCCATGCAGACTGCCTTTGAAGGGGCTGGTCTGCTGGCACGCACCTGGCAACTCCATCTCAGCCCAGGCGGAGCAACCCGGGAGTGGGTCAGTGTGCCTGAATTTCCGCCCGTTGAGGAAACACCCCCATGAGAGCCTACTCCAAACTACCATCCGATTATGTAGAGCGAGGCGAAATTAACCTGGAAAATTCGCGCCTGCTCATGGCCATGAATCTGATCGGTCTGGTGTTGCTGGTCGGCGCAGGCTGGTTGTTCGCAGTGCTCCTCACCCGCCTGCGCCCACACACAGGCGAGTTCATCTTGATTTTCCGCAGCGAGACGCCGTGGCTAGTGTTGAGCACGTTGCTGACCTTCCTCGTCCTGCTGGTGCTGATGATCGTTTTGCACGAAGGACTGCACGGTCTGGCTTTTTGGCTCTTCACCCGCAGCCGGCCTCAATTCACCTTCAAGGGTTGGTACGCCTCAGCCTCGGCACCCGGATGGTACTTCACCCTCCCGGCCTACGCCATCATCGGGCTGCTTCCATTATTCGGGATCAGCCTGCTGGGGTTGGCACTGGCGCCTCTCCTGCCGGAATCCTGGATCGTGCCCATCTGGGCACTGCTGACGATGAACGCGGCGGGGGCCATTGGCGATGTCATGATCGTTGGCTGGTTGTTCACCCTGCCTCGCAACGCGCTGGTGCAAGATTTTCACACCCGCACCGTGGCTTACGTACCCCAATCCGCCCGGTTTGGCGCCGAGCGTTAGCCCGACACATAGAATCTGCACCAGGGGAGGCGCCCAGGCATGACGACCATCAATCCCCAGTGGATTCGTCTCGCCGGCCCTGAAATCCGCCAGACGGCAAGGGGTATGTTATCATTGGCGCGGTTAAGGCTCCGTTCACCGAGGTATCATCTATGGACTGGTTATCCTACCTTAGCATCGCCCTGGCCGCAGTGGCTGCGGGGGCGGTGAATGCCCTGGCCGGCGGCGGCACCCTGATCACCTTCCCCACACTGATGGCGGTAGGAGTGCCGGCGGTGGTCGCCAATGTGACCAACACCGTGGCCCTGTTGCCGGGTTACCTGGGCGGCACCTGGGCCCAACGCACCGACCTCCAGGGGCAGGGCAATCGCCTGCGCGTGCTGCTGCCCGCTGCGCTGGCAGGCGGCCTGGTGGGCGGGCTGCTGCTCCTCCTCAGCGGCGAGCGTCTCTTCCGCGCCCTGGTCCCTTACCTGATCCTCTTCGCCGCGCTTTTGCTGGCGGTCCAGGATGAGATCCGCCGACGTGTATTCGCTCATCCCGACCCCAATCAACCCGGCGCCTCGCGCGAAGCCCTGGCCTTTTTACCTGTCTTCCTGGCTTGTGTGTATGGGGGCTATTTCGGCGCCGGGCTGAGCGTGATCTTGCTGGCCGTGTTGGGCCTGGTGCTCGAAGACACCCTCACCCGCCTCAACGCGCTCAAGCAGGGGCTTTCGCTGGCCGCCAACCTGACCGCGGCGCTGTATTTCGTGGCCTCGGGCCGGGTGCTCTGGTCGGCGGCTGTGGTAATGGCCGTGGGAGCCCTGGTGGGGGGCATGCTGGGCGGCATGCTGGCCGGGCGGGTACGCCCCATCGTCTTGCGCTGGATCGTGGTCACCATCGGCATCCTGGTGGCCCTCATTTACTTTGTGCGGGGCTAACCCCCCATTTGTGCTACAATACCTTCATGCAACGCCCACCCTGGCGACCGTGGCTGAAGGCAGGCCTGGGGGCTTTGGCCCTGGGGGTGTTGCTGGCCTGGTGGGGATTCACCCCACTGGGGGTGCTGGGTAAGGCCGATGCCATTGGTTACGCCGTTTGCCATCGCATCCCCTCGCACTCGTTCTTCCTCGGCGACCGTCCGCTCCCCCTGTGCGCCCGTTGCAGCGGCACTTTTCTGGGCGCCCTGATCGGGCTGGCTTTTCAACTGCCCCGCGGACGGCACGCCCTGGCCCCTTCCTGGCCCTTCCGGCTGGTATTCATTGCCTTTGCCCTGGCTTTCGTGCTGGATGGGGTCAATTCATTCCTCAGTCTGATACCCCACCTACCTGCACTCTACCCACCCAATAATCTCCTCCGCCTGGCCACCGGCAGCGGCTTCGGACTGGGGATATCGGCCCTGCTCGTCCCCCTTTTCGGCCAGGTAGTATGGGCCGATCCTTGCCCCGAGCCGGCTCTGTCGCAGGGGTGGCAGTTATTCGGCTTGCTCGGCACCACGGCACTGGGCGCGTTTGGCATTGCCTCTCACATTCCGGTTCTGGTCCTTCCGCTGGCGCTGCTTAGCGCGCTGGGCGTGCTGACCCTGCTCACCCTGTGCTACACCCTGCTGTGGATTATCCTGATGAAACGTGAGAATTCCTTCAGCGATTGGAACGCCCTGCGTGGGTTCCTGCTGGCCGGGCTGAGCACCGCCCTGCTTCAGATTTTTCTGGTGGATGGCGTGCGCTTCTTTCTCACCGGCACCTGGGCCGGCTTTGTGCTTCCCTGAGCGGAAAGGAAGGGAGTTATGGAAGTACTGGGCATCCTTTCGGCTTTTGGCCTCTCCGCCAGCGCGGGGCTAAACGCCTACATCCCACTGCTGGTCGTTGCACTGCTCGGGCGCTACACCTCATTAATTACCTTGCGCCCGCCCTGGGACACCCTGAGCAATGGCTGGATCATTGCCCTGCTGGTTGTGCTGGCGCTGATTGAGTTCTTTGCCGATAAAATCCCCGCCATCAATCACATTAACGACATCCTCCAAACCTTCGTGCGTCCAACCGCCGGTGCCATCGTTTTTGCCGCCAGCGCCAATGTGATCACCGAGATTCACCCCGTGCTGGCGCTGGCACTGGGACTGCTGGTGGCCGGGGGTGTGCACGCGACCAAAACCCTGGCCGTGCGCCCGGCGGTCACCGCCACCACCGGCGGAGCGGGCAATGTGCCGGTCAGCCTGCTGGAAGACCTGACCGCCACCCTGGTCTCCATCCTCGCCGTGGTGGTGCCGGTTGTGATTGCCTGTGTGCTGATCATCATCACGTCGTGGATCGTGTTCCGCTTCTATCGGCGGGCAAAGCGCGCCGCGGGATAATCACACTCCATACCCGTGCACAGCAATGCCGGCCAGATCTCCCAGGGTGGGGTAGGCAGGCGCCCACCGGGCCAGGTCATCCAGCGTTGCCCGCATTTGAACGGCAACCGCCAGCGCATTGATCAGTTCGGCAGCATGACTGCCAAGTGCGGCGGCACCTAACAGATGCCCGCTCTGGGCCTCCACCACCAGTTTTAGAAAGCCCTGTGCATGAGCCCCGAGTTGGGGCTTGAGCCCCTGGGCAAAATCGGCCCGCAAAATACGCACCCTGCGCCCCTGCTGGCGCGCCGCATCCTCCCCCAACCCCACCTGCGCAACCTGAGGATCGCTGTAAATGGCTTCTGCGGTGATTACCGCATCCAGGGGCAAGGTGGGCAGCCTCAGTGCATGTCGCACCGCCACGCGCGCCTGGGCCTGGGCACGGTTAACCGTGTAAGGTGGACCGGCCACGTCGCCAATGGCATAAATATGAGAGAGTGCCGTACGCCCAAAGGCATCCACTACCAAACCCTGGCGGTTGGCACTCAGCCCAACTGCCGCAAGGTTGAGCCGGGCCGTATCGGCTTGCCGTCCGATGGCGATGAACGCGTGGCTGCCTTCCAGAACGCGCCCATCGCGCAGCACCACCCGCACCCCCTGGCCGTCGCTCTCGGCAGCCTCCACTGGCGCATTGGGATAAAGCGCAACCCCACGCGCCGCCATGATGGCAGCAAAAGCCGCCGCCACATCCGCATCCACACGCGGCAGGAAGGTGGGCAGATCCGTCACCCAGGTAACCGGCACACCCATTTGGTTGAAAAAGGAAACGTACTCACTGCCCGTCACCCCACCGCCGATCATGATCAGGTGCTCAGGCCAGGTTTCCAGATGCGCCATGGCGCGCGGTGCCAGCAGACGCTTGCCATCCGGCTTCAATTGGGGCAGGAAGATTGGCTCGGAACCGGTGGCAAGGATGGCTATATCGAATTCCAGGCGCATTTGACGACCATCCTCGCCTTCCAGACGCAAGGTGTGTGGAGATTCAAAGGCCGCCACCGCCTGAACCAGAGTCACTCCGGCATGAATCAACGCTTCCTGCTGAGCCCGACTTTGAGCGACTGCCAGGGCGTGAATGCGCTCACGCAGGAGTGCCAGCGGTGGGCGCGGAAGAGGCGCATCCAGCCAGGGCCGGGCAGTGCCCAGGGCTTCGGCAGCGCTCAAAAAGACTTTACTGGGCACCAGGCTGTGCCAGGTGGCACGTCCGCCCAGATGCACCGCTTCCACCAGGGTGACCTGGGCACCCCGGTGGGCAGCCTCAAGGGCGGCGGTGACCCCAGCCGGGCCACCGCCGATAACGACCAGACGGGGCATGGACAACCTCCGTGCAAGCGGCTACTTCGACCAATCCACGGCTAGTTTCTCGCGCCCGCGCAGCAGTTTTTCCACGGCCATGGCGGCTACGGCTCCCTCCGCTGCCGCCACCACGGCTTGCTTGACGTGATTGCACAGCACATCCCCCACGGCAAAAACCCCCGGGATGGCGGTCTGGAACTCGCGGTCCACGATCAAGCAGCCGGTTTCGCTCAGCGGCAATTGCCCCTGCAGGAAATCGGTAATTGGCTGACCACCCTGCAGGTAAATGAACGCACCACTGACCGAGAGGGTTTGCTCGGGCTGACCGCGCCGGCGGAAGCGCACCCCCTCAACCCGTTCCTCACCCAAGATCTCCTTCAAAACCGCACCGGGGTAGAACGTGACCTTGGGATGGTGAAGCAACTCCTCCGCCAATTCAGCCGGGGCTTTGAGATCGGGGGTGGGCGAGAGGAAATGCACGCGACGGACAAAGCGAGTCAAAAAGAGGGCTTCCTCGATGGCCTCATCGTTGTTACCTGCCACCACCACCTCCTGATCGCGGAAGAAGGCCGCATCGCAGGTAGCGCAGTACGAAACTCCGCGCCCCAGCAAGCGGTCCTCGCCCGGCACGCGGTTGCCGCGCCCCATCGAGCCAGTGGCGATGATCACCGCCCGTGCCAGGTAGGTGCCGTTATTACCGTAAAGCACCTTGGGGTCGCGCTGCAGGTCGCAGCCCTGGATTTTATCTTGAATGAACTGCGCCCCAAATTGCTCCGCCTGCCGCCGCATGCGCTGGAGCAACTCGGCTCCGCTGATCTCTTCCGGAATGCCGGGATAATTGGCAATCTTACTGGTGATGCCGAGGGCGCCGGCCGTGAGGCCTTTGTCAATTACCACCGTTTTGAGGTTGGCACGGGCGGTGTAGATGGCCGCGGTTGTACCGGCCGGCCCTCCACCGATGATCGCCACATCATAGACGGTTTCTTCACCGCCGAGGGGTAACTCCAAACCGAATTCCAGGCCCATGCGCAACCTCCTTTCAAATCGGGTTTACTGCGTGATCTTCGCCAGAATATCACTGGCTTCCATGATCAAATATTCTGTGCCGTCATGACGAAACTCAGTGCCGGTGTACTTGGCAAAGATGACCTTGTCGCCCACCTGCACCTTGATCTCTTCATCGTCCCCAACCGCCACCACAACACCGGTCTGGGGCTTCTCCTTGGCCGTCTCGGGGAGCAGGATGCCCGAGGCCGTGCGTGCTTCCTGATCCAGCGGGCGAATGAGCACCCGTGAACCCAGGGGTTGAATGGGGGGATTGGTAAGGGTTTCGCTCATAATCAGAACCTCCTTGGTACGTTCATTATATAGGATTATTTCAGGCCTAGTAGGCGGTCAATTTTTGGCCGATCGAAACCGACCACAATTTTGCCATTGATGTCAATAACCGGGACGCCCTGTTGGCCCGAGCGGCGCACCATATCTCGCGCCGCCGCGGCATCGCGGCTGACATCTACATCGCGAAACTTGATGCCCCGTTCGCGCAAATAGCGCTTCGCCATGTTGCAGAAGGGGCAGTTCGGGGTAGAAAATACAATCACCCGGGGTTGAGACGTCGTGCCAGTGCTCATACCTCGTTTTTTCCCTCCGCGTGAGAATTAATCCGTCTGATTAGATGCACCACCTGACAAAAAGTTACAACCTGAGAGGACCCCCCGCAAGCAAACAGCCGGCCTGTACTCCCGGTCACCCACCAGCAAGGCGGCGCACACTCCGGTTTGACCCATGTGCCCACCTTGGATAGAATCATCCTGTATGGGGTCAACCACGCCCTCCCAAGCACGGACGGCACAACCCACCCTGCGGACCTACCTGGGGGTCATGCTCCTGGTACTGGCCGCCCTGACCGGCTTAACCTGGATGAACTACCGTTTTGCCCTTGCCAACCCCGGCGGCAACGACTTCCTGGCCCGCTGGATGGGCGCCCACATGTGGTTGAAAGAGGGGCTCAGCCCTTACGACGACCGGGTCAGCCTGGCTTCGCAATATGCCATTTACGGGCGCCCTGCTGACGCAAGCCAAGGGGAGGATATTGCCCATTTCGTCTATCCTCTCTTTTCCATGCTCTTTTTCGCCCCCTTTGGCCTGCTCGATTACACCCTGGCGCGGGCCTTATGGATGACCGTGCTGGAAGTAACCCTGGTGGCGCTCACCCCACTCAGTCTACGCCTGGCAGGGTATCGGGCGCGCGGTGGGACGTTGGCGCTGTGGGTGCTCTTCGGCCTCTTGGGGTATACTGGCATTCGCACCATCGTCCTGGGACAATTTGCCGGGCTAAATGCATTCCTTATCGTAGCCGGCATTGCCCTCGTCTACCACGGGCGCGATTTGGAAGGTGGTTTGGTGCTGGCCCTCACCGCCAGCAAACCCCAGATGACCTTCCTGCTGCTGCCTTTCGTCTTGCTGTGGGCACTCTCCACGCGCCGATGGCGCCTCGCGGGCGGGCTGGTAGGGGGATTGACCCTGCTGATGCTCGGCTCGCTGGCGCTGCTTCCTGGCTGGCCGACGCAATTTTTGCGTCAGTTACTGGAGTATCCCTCCTACACCAACCGGGTTGGCTCCACCCTTTCCATCCTTGCCGGTCAGGTGCCCGGATTGGAAACACCGCTCAACGTCATCCTCCACATAGGATGCGCCCTCTACTTGGCAGTAGAATGGTGGCGCGCCCTCGGCAAGGACCGAGAGAAATTCCTTTTTGCCACCCTGTTAACCCTGACGATCACCAATCTTATCGCCTTGCGCACAGCCACCCCCCACTACACAGCGCTATTACCGGCCGTGTTTTTGATCTTCCGAGCCATTGAAGAGCACAAAGGACGATGGGGCCGCGCGTGGGTCTGGGAATGGGCGCTGTTGTTATTTGTGGGACACTGGGTTTTGTTTTTTGCCACTCTGGAGGGGAATACAGAATCGCCCTGGATGTACCTGCCGTTACCGTTCTTTTGCCTGATCGGGCTGCTCTGGGCACGGCAGGCAGGGCTGGCAAGGAGCCACGATGAAACTGGATGAACGCTCCACCCGCACCCACGGCTGGATGCTGGCAGCCATTTTGCTCCTGGGAGTGGGCGTGCGCCTCTATCGCCTCGCCGATCGGGGGATTTGGTACGATGACGCCTTCTCGATCTTCCTGTCCGAGCGTCCCTTAAGTGCCATTATCCAGGGCACGGCGGCAGACACCATGCCGCCACTGTACTACTTCCTTCTACACGGATGGCTATACCTGGGGAATTCCATCGCCTTCATCCGCGGCTTGAACGTGATCCTCTCCTGTGCGATCATCCTGGGGGTGTATGCCCTGGGCCGGCAGCTCTGGAACGCCCCAAGCGGCCTGGCAGCCGCCTGGCTGACAGCCCTTTCACCGTTGCAGGTCTATCACGCGCAGGAAGTGCGCATGTACGCCTTGCTAACCTTAATGCTGGTAGGCTACATCTTGGCCTTTGTGCGCCTCTGGCAGGCTCACCGGGCCGGGCAACGGCAGGATTGGCGCGCCTGGGTGGGGCTGGTCCTGACGGGTGCACTTGCTATGTACACCCACAACCTGGCGACCTTCACCCTGGTTTTTCCGGGGGTGTTTTTACTCATCCGCCGGGAATGGCGGCTGCTGCGTAACTGGCTGGGGGCCATGGCGGGGATCGGACTACTGAGCCTGCCCTGGCTGTGGTTGGTGCCGGGGCAAGTGGCAAAGATCCAGGCTGCCTTTTGGACACCGCGCCCGGGCGTGATGGAAATTTTACAATCGCTGGTCATCTTCCACACCAATCTGCCCCTGCCATCCCTCTGGCTGGGCGGAGCGCTCTTCATCACCCTCACCTGCGTGCCGTTGGTCGTGTTTGAGACACTGCGTTATCAGCCCCGTCGGGCTGAAGAAGGGTTATTGCTCACGGCCGGCCTGCTCCCACCCGCCCTGCTCTTCATTGCCTCCTACCTGATGCGCCCTATCTTCGTCCCGCGGGCTTTCATGCTCAGCCAGGTGGTGTATTTTCTCTTTTGCAGCCGGGTGATGACCCACCCAACGCGGCGCACACCGGCGGTACTCCTGGGAATTTTGTTGACAGTGGGCAGTCTGGGCGGCCTCCTCTACCAGGCCGGGTACACCGAATTTCCACGCTCCCCCTTTCAAGCCGCCATGCAAAGCGCGCAGGAGATTTCCCGGCGCGCCGCCTCCGAGGGCAAGCATCTGTGCATTGTGCACGATAATAAGTTGAGTTTCTTCCCCAGCCACTTTTACGCCCGTGACCTGCCCCAGACCTTCCTGGCGGATGTGCCCGGCTCGCACAACGACACCTACGCCCCGGCCACGCAAGCAGCCATTGGCCTGTACCCCACCCCTTCCATTGAGGCCGCCGTCCAGGGATGCGACGCAGTGGCGTTCATCATCTTTGAGAAGGCCATTCAGGAATACCACGAAATGGGGTACACCGAGCACGCTATCATCCGCTGGCTTGCCGAGCATTTTACCCCACGCGCCCGCGAGCGCTACGGCGACCTGTGGATCCTCATATTTGAGCACACCCCCTGAGGCCTACCGGCTACGAAAGGACTTTTCGGATGTGCCGTTTTTTGCACGCAAGCCACCGACCTGCTGCCCCCACTGGGCTGGTGGGAGCGGGGGTGCCAGCGCTATGTCAATTACGCAAGCATACCCTTTGTTAATACCAGCCGAGCCCCCTGGGTACGGATCATCCTGGTCATCCCACTGTCGGGGGCGATGACTTTCTGGATCATCCAGCCTGGCGAGGGGCCATCCACCCGCGCTAAGAACCCTGTCAGACAAGAACCCAATACCATTGACAAACGTTTGGAACGTTTAATAATCACGAAACAATGAAAACAGAAAAGCAACGTCATGCCCCCTCTTCTACCACTGCGCCAGGCAAGGCGCAGCAGCAGTTTGTTGACGCCATGGCGCTGGCACTGGAAGCCGCTGGCCTACTCCGCCTGGCCGGGCGCATCCTGGCCTGGTTGCTCATTTGTGAGCCACCCGCCCAATCCCTGGGTGAAATGACCGCTGCCCTGAACGCCAGCAAGGGCGCCGTCAGCCAGATGGTGCGATTGTTAGCCGAGCGCGGGCTGATCGAGCGAGTGCCCGGGCCACATGCGCGCCGGGACTACGACCGCTTCAAACCCGGCGGGTGGGTCGCCTACCTACAACCATGGCTGGACCATCTGCGCACCCTGCACGCGCTTTCGGAGCATGGGCTGACCCTGCTCGCTCATCCTACCCCCGAAAACCAACAGCGCCTGCTGGAAGCCCACGATCTCTTTTCTGCTCTGGAGGCGCGCCTGCCGGCCGTCTTTGCCGATATGGAGGCAACGCGTCGCGCCCGCCAGCAGGCCGCGGCTCTGCTTCATCCTCTATCCCCTGCTTCGGAGGCTTGAACCTTGACCACCTATCTGCAAACTGCGGATGGCGAAAAACACGCGGCGGCCCTATCTTCGGTAGTGGCCGCCGTGGGCTTGACCACCTTCAAACTTGTTGTCGGGGTGAGCACCGGCAGTCTGGGCATCCTGGCCGAAGCCGCCCACTCAGGATTGGATTTACTGGCTGCCCTCATGACCTTCTTTGCCGTGCGCCTTTCCAGCAAGCCCGCCGACGATCAGCATCTCTACGGCCATGGGAAGATCGAAAACATCTCCGCTCTCTTCGAGACGCTCCTGCTCCTGATCACTTGTGTGTGGATCATCTATGAAGCCGTGCAACGGCTCTTCTTTCGCGATGTGGAGATCGAGGTCACGTTCTGGGCTTTCCTGGTCATGTTCGTGTCCATTGCCGTGGATTTCACCCGCTCGCGCGTGCTCTACCGGGCGGCTCGCAAGCACAACAGCCAGGCCCTGGAAGCCGATGCGCTCCACTTCAGCACCGATATCTGGAGCAGTAGCATAGTAATTTTGGGATTGATCGGGGTAAAACTTTCCGCGATCCACCCTCAGTTGGGTTTCCTGCGCCAAGCGGATGCTGTGGCTGCGTTGGTGGTGGCGCTCATCGTGATCTACATCAGCCTGCAACTGGGCGAACGTGCCATCCAGGCCCTTCTAGACGCCGCCCCCCGCGACAAAGCCAATGCCATCCAACAAGCCGTTGAGCGCCTGCCGGGAGTGGTAGATTGCCATCACGTGCGTCTGCGTTATGCCAGCCCCCAGCCCTTCGTGGATGGGCATACCCTGGTCGCACCGGCAATGGATTTTACCGCCGTGCACACCCTGACCGAAGACGTGGAGCGCACTATTCAGACGCTTTTACCCGATGCGGATGTGACCGTGCACCCGGAGCCGGCGCCGGCAACCGTCCCCTCTTCGTATTCATAGCCACTGCCAACCGCGGCGGAGGTGGCCGAAACATGGCGGCGCTGGGCCAGCGCGCTCTCGGTGGAAAAGAGCGCCAGCGCCAGCCAGATCAGGCTGAAGCCCACCAAGCGGCTGGTTCCGAACGGCTCGCCGTAGACAAAGACCCCCAACAAGAACTGCAGGGAAGGCGCGATGTACTGCAACAGCCCCAGCGTGCTGAGAGGCACGCGCCGTGCCCCACCGGCAAAGAGTAAAAGAGGCACGGCCGTAACCACACCCGAAAGCACCAGCAGCAGGGTCTGGCTGGCCGGCCCATGCCCAAACGCCGCCTGACCGCCCATTTCCACAGCCACCAGGTAACCCAGCGCCGGCAGGAAGACGCTACCCGTTTCCAGAGTAAGACCGTGGAGGGCGTTTAGCGGCGCTAATTTCTTGAGCAGCCCATAAAACCCAAAGGAGAACGCCAGCACCAGAGCCAGCCAGGGCAACTGACCATAGGCCAGGGTCAGGTAAGTCACACCCACTGCCGCCAGGCCCACCGGCAGCCACTGCAAGGGACGCAGACGCTCACGCAGAAAGACCACCCCCAACACCACGCTCACCAGCGGGTTGATGAAATAGCCCAGGCTGGTCTCGACAATCAACCCGGCCATGACCCCCCAGACATAGGTCAGCCAGTTGATCGCCAGCAAAACCCCCGCCCCCAGGTAACTCAGCCCAATGCGCGGGGTGAGCAAGCGCCGCAAATGGCCTATCTCTCCTCGCCAAGCCAGCACACCGAGCAGAAAGAGGAAGGCCCACACAATGCGATGGGCCAGCACTTGAAGGGCCGGCACCCCCTGAAGGGCTTTAAAGTAAATCGGAAAAAAGCCCCACAGCGCGTAGGCCGTTGCGGCGAAGAGCACACCACTGTTCAACTTCGCTCTCATGGCTTCCTCCTCCACGTTCTGGCGATTATACTCCCATCCACTCCAAACCAGGGGCGCATCGGGCCGGCAATCTTCTCCCACCGACTGGTGATTAGAAAATCCCCGCCCCTTTCTATCCCCCAATGCCGAACATCCGCATCAAAAATCACCCCTACGCCCGGCCTCTTTTAGTGTTATGCTATTTGTTACAAGCAGGTGGGTGACATGGAGATTTGGGTTAAGCGCGTGTATGCACCAGCCACAGCGGAGGACGGAGTGCGCATCCTGGTGGATCGCGTCTGGCCGCGTGGAATAACGCGCGAGGCCTTGCACGCCGACCTGTGGCTTAAAGAAGTAGCCCCCAGCGCGGCTCTGCGGCAGTGGTTTGGACACACTCCCGCGCGCTGGGAGGCTTTCAAGACCCGCTACTTTGCCGAGTTAGATGCCAACCCTCAGCCCGTGGAACGCCTGCTGGCGCTGGCACGCGAACAGCGGGTAACCCTGTTGTTTGCAGCGCGGGATGAGGCACACAACCAGGCGGTAGCGCTGCGGGAGTACTTATTGCGACGGGCGGGCCAGGAGCACCCCTGACCCGCACTCGCCTTTCATTCGGTCTCGGTCACCTTGCGCAGGCCGCGCGGACGTTCGGGGCTAAAACCGCGTGCCACGCTGAGATGGTAGCAGAATAATTGCGCCGGAATGATGCTGACCAGCGGTGTGAGCCATTCGGGCACTTCGGCGGGGAGCGCCACGGCTGCCTGCCCCAGGCGCAGCGCCTCAGGTTGATCTGAAAGCACCAGGAGTTCGGCGTGGCGCTCATGGCGCAGGTAATGGAGTAACTCCAACATGCCGGCGTAAACCCTGCCTGCCGGCACCACCGCCATTACCGGATAGCCATGCTCCACCAGCGCAATGGGGCCGTGCTGAAAATCGGCGGAGGAGTAGGGCTCGGCCGCAATGTAGCACAGTTCCTTCAATTTGAGCGACCACTCAAACGCCGTGGCATAGTTGAAGCCGCGCCCCAGGACCACACACTGTTCCATGAAGCGGTAGCGCTGCGCCAGTTGTTGAATGGCCGCATGCTGGGCCAGCATGGCTTCCACCCATTCGGGCAGATGAGTCAGCACCGCCAGGCGCTCCGCATCTCCGGCCAGGGCAATGGAGAGCAAGGCAATGGCCAGCAACTCGCCAGTGTAACTCTTGGTAGCCGCCACCGCCTCTTCGTGACCGGCCAGGATATCCACCACAAAATCGGCGGCCTGGGCCAGGGGCGAATCGGGCGTGTTGGTGATCGCCAGGGTCGGGCAACCCTGGCGGCGCGCTTCGTGCATGACGCTGAGAAGATCCGGAGAGCGCCCGGATTGTGAGATACCCACCACCAGCGCGCCGCTCAAACGCGGGGGTGATTGATAAAGGCTGAAGAGCGAGGGGGTAGCCAGGGCAATGGGCAGGCGGTTGAACGCCCCCCACAAGTACTGAGCATACCGCCCCGCATTATCCGAGGTGCCCCGCGCCGCCAGAAAGACGTAATCAAACGGCTGGCGCTGAAGTCCCTCGGCAATGGCCTGGATGCGCGGCCAACCCTCATCTAATAAACGCTGCAACGTTCGGGGCTGCTCAAAAATCTCATTTTCCAGGCTCATGGGCATTCCTCCACCCGCCCGTGCAGGCGTTCTTCAAAAGCCTCAGCCCCGAATGCAGGGCGCCCACCAATCAGGGTCATGACCACCTCGTGCTGAGGTGAGAGCAAAACCAGGTCGGCGCGGTAGCCCGGCGCCAGACGGCCGCGATCGCTCAACCCCAACACCGCCGCGGGGGTCGTGGTCACCGTGCAGAGGGCCTCCGGCAGGGTACACCCTGCAAAGGCCATCAGGTTGCGCACGGCCGCATCCAGGCTGAGCAGACTGCCGGCCAGAGTGCCATCGGGCAGGCGCACCGAAGTGGCATCTACGCGGATTTCCAGGTCACCCAGGCGGTACTCGCCCGGGGGCATCCCCAACGCCGCAATGGCATCCGTGACCAAATTCAAGCGGTGTGGCCCCTTGGCCCGCCAGACCAGCGCAACCATGGCAGGGTGAACGTGAATGCCATCTACAATGAGACCCGCCGTCAAATCGGGGTGGGTGAGCAGCGCCCCCGCCAAACCCGGTGCGCGATGTTCCAACGGCGGCATGGCATTGAAGAGGTGCGTGCCGTAAGTCACACCGAGATCGAACGCATGCAGCGCCTGCTCGTAGGTCGCCAGGCTGTGCCCGGCGGAGACGCGCACCCCGGTGCTGACTAGGTAGTGGATCACTGCATCTGCCCCCGGCAGTTCCGGCGCCAGTGTGACCAGCCGCACCCCATTGGCCGGCTGCCAGCCCTCCACTGCGCCCAGGCTGGGGAGTTGCAGGTGAGCCGGGTTGTGCGCTCCCTTGCGCCCCGGGTTGAGGAAAGGCCCCTCCACATGCCAGCCAAGCGGCTCGGCGCCTTGGAAATCGGCAGGGCGACCACTGTGCCAGGCTTCCATGGCGGCTTCCACCTGTGACAGCGGGCTGGTAACAATGGTGGGTAGAAAAGCGGTCACGCCGTAACGGGGCAGGTGGCGCGCCACCTCCCAAATGGTGGCTGGGGCTTCGGTAAAATCGTGACCGAACCCGCCGTTGATTTGCAGATCCAGCCACCCCGGGATTACCATAAGGCCGTGAGCATCCAGGGTGGGCGTCTCCGCAGGCGCCGCCAGGTGCTCTGGCGTTCCCAACGCGAGGATGCGCCCATCCTCAATTAACAGCCGGCCGGGGTGAAAACATTCGGCAGGGGTATAGAGCGTGGCATTGTCAATGAGAAGCATGCAAGGGCCTCCTCCTACCTTCGAGGATCGAAGGGGTTATCTCGAGGGTGATATATGGCCCGGCACCCATTGCCTAAACCTGGCGCCGTTCCAGGCGCACCGGCTGGCCGCTTTCCACAGACCGGTAGGCGGCTTCAACCACCTCGACCGCGCGCAGACCATCTTCGCCGCTCACCCGCGGTGGACGTTGAGCACGGATGGCCTGGACAAAGTCCTCGATCATCGCCTGGTTGGGGTCTGAGCCCCAGAACGCCCAATAGGGACGTTGCAGGGCATGGGTGAAGACGGTCAGATTCTGCCGAAAAGCATCCACCCACACGGCGCCGCGGTCGGTTACCATCTCAAACGACAAACCACCCCACGAAGGCCAGTAAGGCGGGCGCGACCAGGAGCAATCAATGGTGGCGAAGACCCCATTTTCGAAGGTCACCCAAACCATCCCGCCCGTCTCTACCTCCACTTCGTCCGCATGGAAGATGCGGTTGGCAACCGCATACACCTCGGTCACTTCACTGCCCAGGTACCAGCGCATGATATCCACCAGGTGAACCGTATGATCCATGATCGCACCGCCCCCCGCCAGCGCTTTGTCCACAAACCAGGCGCGATGCTTCTTGGGCAGTTCGCCCTGGTTGGAGGAGTTGAAGCAGTAGACCTGCCCCAGTTCACCCCCATCCAGACGGGATTTGACTTCCAGGAGCGGCGTGGAAAAACGCATGGGGAAAGCCGTCATCAGCAATACCCCGGCTTGGCGGCAGGTACGCACAATGGCTTCCGCATCCTGGGCCGTCGTGGCCAGCGGCTTTTCACACAAAATGTGGGCCCCCGCCTCCGCCGCCAGTTTAACCAGAGGCAAGTGGCGACTGTTCTCGGAACAGATGATCACCCCATCGGGTCTGGCTTCCAGCAGTTCCTCATAACTGCGAAAACGATGCGCCCCGAAAAGGCGCGCAAAGTGCTCTCCCCGCTGAGGGTCATCATCAGCCAGGCCAATCATCTCCACGCCGGGGATGGCGCGCAGATTTTGGATATACGCCTCGGCGTGTAAATGGGCAAAGGACATAATCCCAATTCGGATGCTCATAGCAGCCTCTCCCCTAACGATTCGAGATAGACCACCTTACCGCTCTGCGCGGATTGCACGGCAGCAGCCGCAATCTGCACAGCCGCCAGACCGTCCTCGGCGGTCACACGCGGTGTTTTGCCCTCTTTAAGGGCTACGTAGAATTCTTTAATCTCCGTGGTGTAAGGGCTTTCGCGTACCGGGCTAGATGGCAACCCCACGTCCGGCGCTTCGGCATGGGGCTTGATGATCAGACTCTCAATGGGCGAAGTGGCCTGTGAGTCAAATTCGATCATCCCACGATCCCCCGAGAGTTCAAAGCGGGTGCGGAACGTGGGCGGGGGATAAGCCCAGGCCCCCGCCACATGGGAGATCGCACCGTTGCGGTGTTTGAGGATGACCAGACCATAGTCCACGGGGCTGCCCTGGTGCACTGCGCTGACCTTGCGGGCAAAGACGCTTTCCACCTCGCCGGCCACCCAACGGGCATAATCCATATCGTGAATCATCAAATCCATCAGGATGCCACCCGACTTGGTTTCATCCAGGAACCAGTTGCCTACGGGCTTCTTAGGGCGATAACTGCCACGCAGCAAGCGCAGGGTGGCCACCTGCCCAATTTGCCCCTGGGCAATAATCTGCTTAGCCAGGGCGTACTCCGGGAAAAAGCGCACCACGTGGGCTACATAGAGCTGGACCCCGGCGCGGCGGCAGGCACGCACGGCTTCCAGAGCATCCTCCACGGAAAGGGCCAGGGGCTTCTCGCAGATGATGTGCTTGCCCCTGGCGGCCGCTTCCAGGATCATCGGCACGTGTAGGTGGGTGGGGGTGCAGATATCCACCACATCCACCGCTTCAAGCATTGAGGCAAAATCCGGGAAGACCCTGGCGCCATACTGCTGGGCTATGGGTTGGGCCTCCTCCACGGTTTCTGCCACAAACCCCACAATTTGTGCTTCGGTCTCCGCCCACGCCGCCGCATGGGTGGAGCCCATAAAACCAACTCCGGCAATTCCAACGCGCATGGAAACCTCCCTGATAGAGATCATTTGAGCGCACCCGCAGTAATACTGCGGATCATCTGCTGCGAGAAGACCACATAAAGGATGAGAATCGGCACCATGGCCAGGCTGAGCGAGGAAAGCACGGCGTTCCAATCACTGACAAACTGCCCCAGGAACTGCTGCACCCCCAGGGTAATGGTCGCCGTTTTGGCACTGGGAGCGATCACCAGCGGGAACCACAAATCGTTCCAGATGGGGATCATGGTGAAGATGCCGATGGCACCCAGCGCCGGACGCACCAACGGCAGGACCATGGTGTAGATGCGGTATTCGCTGGCTCCATCAATACGGGCCGCGTCTTTCAATTCTTTGGGTACCTGACGCATGAACTGACTCAAAATAAAGATGGTCAGCGGCAAGCCCTGCGCAATATAAACCAGGATCAATCCGGTCAGGGTATTGACCAGCCCCAATTTAACCATCAAACGCAGCAGGCTGACCGTGCCCAGACGGATGGGGATCATGATCCCAATCGAAAGGTAAAGCGCCAACAGGGAGTTACCACGAAAGCTGTACTCCGAGAGGGCAAAGGCCGCCATGGAGCCGAACAACAGGATGAACAACAGCGACACCCCGGTAACCACAATGCTGTTGATGAAGTTCTGCGTGAAATTGGAACGGCTCAGCACCGTTTCATAACCGATGAGGCTGAACGTGGAAGCGTTGGGGAAAGCGAACGGTTCGCCAAAGATGGCCTTGCGCGTCTTGAACGAGTTGATCAAGATCATCACCACCGGAAACACCGCCAGCAGAGAGTAACTGGCCAGGATCAGGTGTGGCACAAACCCGCCCAACAGCAGGCGCAGGCGGTAGAGCAGGCCAAAATCCTTGCCATAAGTGAGGGAATGCGAAGAGGTGCTCATCCAGGCCTCCTTACATCTCAACCGCTTGGATACGCCGCTGCCACAAGAACATGTAAATCAAAACGCCACTCAGGATGATAATGAACATCATCGCAGCCACGGTAGCGCCCATGGTCGGGTTGCCCAACTGCAACTGCTGGCCGAAGAAAGTGCGGTAGAAGAGGGTGCCCATGATGTCCGTGGAGAAGTTCGGTCCGGCCAGCGCCCCCTTGATGGTGTAGATGAGATCAAAAGCGTTGAAATTGCCCACAAAGGTCAGGATGCCCACAATACCCACGGTGGGCAGGATGAGCGGGAACTTGATGCGCCAAAACACCTGCCAGCCGGTAGCCCCATCCACCCGGGCTGCTTCAAGCAACTCCTCAGGAATGCCGATGAGCGCGGCGTAAAAGAGCACCATGGGAATCCCCACAAACTGCCACACCGAGATCAGAGAGATGGTCACCAGGGCCGTGCTTTCCAACCCCAGCCAGGGGCGGAAAAGCGAGCCCAGCCCCACCGCCTTTAGAATGCTATCAGCCACGCCCCACAGCGGGCTGAGGATCAGGTTCCAGATAAAACCAATGATGACAAAGGAAAGCACCGTAGGCATGAAGAGCACGGTGCGATAAAATTTGCGCCCCCACCCACCACTGGCAAGCAGTGCCGCCAGCAAAAGCCCAATGGGATTCTGCACCAGCATGTGCACCAGGAAGAAAACAATGTTATTTTTGAGCGCCCCCCAGAAACGCGGGGCGTAATTGGAGTCGGTAAATAAAAGGATGTAATTGCGCAACCCGACGAAGTACTCCCGGTTGTCCGGTCCGGTAGCAAAAAACGAGAGACGCAGGGAATCAATGAGCGGATAAATCATGAACAGGGTATAAACAATGACCGCCGGCGCCAGAAAAACCACAATATGGGTGGGAAAAGCGCGTGACCTGGATTTTGTGCCCACGTTCACCCCTCCAACGCTAATTGGAATTGGGGCGGGGGTGACCCCACGTCAGGAAGGCCACCCCCTTCTGCCCTATCTGCCCTACTGCTTGGGTTTGTACCACTTATCCAGACCGGCCTGGATTTCCTGCGCGGCCTGTTCGGGGGTCAGAGTGCCGTTGATCACCGCCGCGCTCACGCGCCACAACTCATTCTCGAGGTTGGGCTCACCCCGCGAGAGGATGTGGTACGAGTTGCGGATGGTGGATTTGCACTCATTGCGCCAGGAGACGAATTCCTGCGCCAACGGGTCCTTCAACTCAACCGGCGTGCTGTGGAGCGGGAAGAAACCGGGCAGGGCGTTGCCGTACAACTCGGCGAATTCGGCAGAAGCCACCCAGGAGAGGAAAGTCCGCGCCGCTTCAGGATGTTTGGTGGCCGCGTTCATGCCCAGCGCAATATCCACGTGATCGCTGATGTAGCACTGATCGCCAACTTTCTCCACCGGGGGCTTGAAGATGCCCAATGGGAAGGCAGCCTGCTTTTCAAACAGGGCAATCTCCCACGAGCCGGTCGGGTAGATGGCGCCCTTGCCCAGCGTGAAGAGCGCCTGCGCATCCGGGTACTTCACCGATTCGAAGCCCGGCGGCAGGTAATCGCGCCAGCGCGCCAGTTGCTGCCAGGTCTTGATGTAGGGTTCATCGGTGAACTTGGCCTCGCCGCGGATGAGCGCCAGGCGGCCTTCCTCACCCTTCCAGTAATTCGGCCCAATGTTCTGGAACCCCATGGTGGCGGCTTCCCACATATCCGCCGTCCCCATTACCAGCGGGATGTAGGTGCCATCGGCCTTGATCTTATCTAGCACCTGGTAGAACTCATCCCAGGTAGTGGGTTCCTGAAGGCCCAATTTATCAAACGCCTCTTTGTTGTAGAAGAAACCGTGGATCACCGAGGCCATCGGCACGCAGAAGGTCACGGAAAGATCGTCCGTGCTCCATGCGGTCTTGGCAAAATCGGTGAAGTTCTCCATTCCGGGCAGGTCGTTGAGCGGAGCCAGGTAGCCCTTCTCATAGAGTTTCAACGAGGCATCGAAGGGGCGGCAAGTGATCAAATCGCCCGCGGTGCCCGCTTCCAGTTTGGAGTTCAGCACGCCGTTGTACTCCGCCGGCGCGGTGGGGCTGAACACCACATGGATGTCAGGGTGCTTTGCCTCAAAAGCGGGGATGATCACATCCTGCCAGATGGGCAAGTCATCGTTGCGCCAGGATTCAATGATCAGAGTGACCTTTTCACCCGCGGCAGGTGGCTGAGTGGCTTCGCCAGCTGCAGGGGGCTGGGTCGCCTCACCTGCAGAGGGAGCCTGGGTGGGGGTGGCTTGCGCGCAGGCAGAAAGCACCAGCGCTATCAGAAGCAACACGGCCAGAAACACGTGCTTACGCATCTTCTTCCTCCTCATTTCTCAGGATTCAAGATTGGTGGGACACACATCGAGGCAACCAGGCCCGGTTCGTATGTCTTTCGGCTACTGACCACCTCCTTTCTTCTCCGCACGCCGGGCGGCCTGCCAGACCAGACACGCCGCCCCCAGCGCCGGATTCTGCAATTGAGAAGCGACGATGCGCAGGTTCTGGTGGCTGGCCGGCAGAACCCGCCGGGGCAAATCGCGTTGTAAACGCGCCCGCAGGTAATCAAAAATCGCCAGTCCCAAACCTCCGCCAATGACAATGCGGGCTGGGTTAAGCAACCCCACAATGAAGGCAACCAGGGTGGTCAACGCGGCGGCCACTTCGTCTATTGCCGCCAGCGCCAGCGGATCTCCTGCCACGGCGGCCTGAACCACAGCATGCGCCTCCTGCACCGCCTCTACCGAGAGGTGCGTAGGGTGGGCCTGCGCAGCTAAAAGCCGCTGGGCAACCGCCACCAGCCCCGGCCCGGAAACCACCGTCTCCACACAGCCGCGCAAACCACATGCACACAGCCGCCCATGCTCGGGCTCCAATGCAATGTGGCCAACCTCCGCGGCGTTGCCATCTGCGCCGCGTACCAGGTCGCCATGGGCAATGATGCCTCCACCCAGCCCCGAGCCGATGCCCAGGAAAACGAAATCCTCGCACCCCCGCGCCGCCCCCCAGTAGTATTCGCCCAGTGCGGCGGCGTTGGTGTCTTTCTCGATCCAGACTGGCAATGGAGTGGTCAGGCGCGCCTGCACCTCGCGCACCAGGAAGACCTCCTCCCAGCCCAGATTAACCGCATTGCGCACACTGCCTTCCACAGGGTTGACCAGACCGGGACTGCCCATCCCCACACCCTGGAGATTTCCCCCGTATGCATTCGCCACGGCGCTCAGCCGGTTGATCTCAGTTCCAATATCATCCAGCACCGCCGCCGGGCCGCGCTGGGGCAGGGTGGGCAAATGCCGCGCCTCCAGCACCTGACCCTCTGCGGTTACCAGAACCGCGGCGATTTTGGTAGCACCAATGTCAATACCAATGGCGAGGGTGTTCATTGCATTTGTTCCATAAAATGCGGGTTACCTGCTCCAGATTTCGACGGTGAAGAAGTAGCGATCACTGCGGTAGTAGGATTCCACGAACTCAAAAGGTTGATTGGACTGATCAAACGTGGTGCGGTAGATATGGAGAATTGGCCCGCCCTTGCTCACCTGCAGATGACGGGCTTCTTCCGCCGGGCAGGCCACTGCTTCAATTTGCTGCAGGGCTCGCCACGGCTCTACCCCAAAGTGTGCCTTGAGGGTGGCATAGAGAGAACGCTGACTCATATCCAGGTCAAGCAGTGCACGAAACGGTTCCGCCGGGAGGTGGGCGGTTTCCAGCGCCAGGGGCTGTCCATCGGCCAGCCGCACCCGTTTGAGAACGATCACCATCTCGCCGATTTTAAGTTGCAAAGCCCGCGCTACCTGCGGCGAGGCCGGCAGCATTTCAAACTGCAGGACGCGCGAGGCGGGCGTGCGGCGCTGGGCTTCCATATCCTGCGTAAATGAGGTGAGCAACCCCAGATGCTGCTGGATGCGCGGCTGGGCCACAAACGTGCCCTTGCCGTGCACCCGCACCAGCAACCCCTCGTTGATCAAATCTCCAATCGCCTGGCGCACCGTGGTGCGGCTGATCTTGAAGCGCTCCTCCAATTCTCTTTCTGTGGGAATGCGTTCACCCGGCTTAAGCAGCCCCTGCAGGATCTGATCCTGAAGGTAACTCTTCAATTGGTGATAGAGGGGAATGGGGCTATTTGCGTTCAGCATGAACCAGAGGGACGGGTTAAAATATAA
>FWWL01003914.1_pt1 | contig 25066 bp, 20 predicted proteins | sample 2228331 | NCBI WGS metagenome assembly FWWL01 (sample SAMEA103939775, study PRJEB20133) | metagenome | reverse complement strand
GATGGCGGCGGAAGGGGCCTCTCTGGACGAGCTGCGCGACTTCTGCAACGCAAACGCCCTTCCCGCTCCGCGCAAGGAGTTCTGGGGCTCCACCACCTGGCACTCGCTCCTGCATCCCCACTGCCTGCTCGAGTATGCGGGCTACGGGGTGTGGAACGTGCGGGGAAGGAACCGGCGCTACAACCCGCCCTCCGAGTGGGTGGTGGTCGAAAACGCCCATCCCGCTTTGATCTCGGAGGAGGTCCGGCGGATCCTCAGTGCCCGGCAGGCGAGATCCGGATTGGGCTTCTCCAAGGCGGCCAACCGCAGCCGCAGGTCGCGTTACCTGTTGAGCGGCGGCATCTTTACCTGCGCGCGCTGTGGCAGCCGTATGATCGGCTACGCGAAGTCCAACGGCAAGGCCTACTACGTCTGCGGGAGTCAGCCCAACCGCAAAGGACTGGGCTGCGGGCCGGGAGTGTATGTGCCTTGCGAGGAGCTTGAAAGTGAGGTCATCCGCGGTCTTGACAGCCTCATCAGCTGGCTCGGTGATAACAGGAGCTTCGTCGGCATCGTAAACGAAAAGTTGGAGAATCTGTGGCGGGAACAGACCGGATGCCCGTCTGACGCGTCAGTCCGACTCGATGACATAGAGAGAAAAATCGATAATTTGTGGCGCGCCATCGAGGAAGGAATCCTCGATTCCCAGCGAGCCAATGAACGGATCAAGGAGCTTCAGAAGGAAAAGACCGCTCTTGAGAAGCTTCAGAAGAGTGCCGCCGGCCCGCCGCGGATTGACCAGAAGACCGTCCGGAGTTATCTATCGGACACGCGGAAGCTGCTTGCCTGCGGGGACTACGGGATGACGAAGGAACTTTTGTACCGGACGGTAAAACACGTGCAACTGGCTCCGGAACAGCTGGAGGTGAAGATTACCTACCGTGTACCGGAGCCAGTCCTGAACTGCATCGCCAGTCGTGATACGAATGGGAGCGGGGGCAGGATTTGAACCTACGACCTTCGGGTTATGAGCCCGACGAGCTACCAGACTGCTCCACCCCGCAGCGTGCAACCTTTATATAACATGACCTCCCCCGGGGCCGCAACACCCCCGCCACGCTTTCGCCAGGGGTTGCCGGACCGAACCTGACGGCGAGAGAAATCGCGCACGGACGCCAAAGCGGCTGCCGGAAGCGACCGGACTTCTCTGTGACGGCGTTCCCGACCCCGACCGCAGCACTCCCGCCTGCCGTCCTCCGCCGGAGAGTCCGCGACACCTTGCCGTGAAGCGGCCAGCCCCTCCAGACGCAGACGGGCGCCGGACCGGGCGCTGCTCCGCGGCCTTCAAGTATAATGCTGTCGCCTGCGAAGCGCGCAGGCAGCAGGCTCGGACCCACCGGGCGCCGCTGACCGGCAGCGGGCTGCCTCAGTCCGGGAGAGGATGCAGAGGCGTCTCCATGGACGACAACGACAGCACGGGAAGCACGGACCGGCCGCCGAAGACGGCCGACACGGCGCTCGAGTGGCTGACGGAAGAGCTTCCCCGCTGGCGCGCCGAGGGTCTCATCCGCGAGGAGCAGGCCCGCCTCATCCTGGCCCGCTACGGGCTCGCGGGCGCCGAGACCACACGCACCGTGAAGCATCAGCGCATCGCTCAGGCGCTGGCTTTTCTGGGGGTGGCGCTGGTAGGGGCAGGGGTCATCCTGGTGGTGGGAGCCAACTGGGAGGCCATCCCGCGCATCGCCCGGCTCCTCGGGCTGATGGCGCTCATCGCCGCCTTTTATGGGACCGGCTTCCATCTCGCGCACGCGCGGCGCACCTATCCGGGCACGGGACGGGCGCTCATCCTGCTGGGCTCACTGGTGTGGGGCGCCAGCATCTTCCTGGTGGCGCAGACCTACCACGCGGGGGCGGAGGGCGGAGAGAAGGCCGCCGTCCTTGTCTGGCTGCTCGGTGTGCTGCCGCTGGCGTATGTCCTCAGGTCTCCGGAGCACGCGGCGCTTTCCGCAGGGCTCCTCATCCTGGTCTACAACTGGTATCTGGCGGACCACTTTGCAGGATTCCCCACCCTTCCCGCCCACCTGCTGCTGAACGTCCTGCTGGGCATAGCGCTCTACTCGGCGGGCTGCCTGCATCGCCTGAGAGACGACCTGAAGCCGCTCGCCGGCGCCTATCTCTACACGGGGCTGCTGGTGACGCTGGGGAGCATCTACCTGCTGTCCTTCGACATCTACGGCGGGACACGCGGACACGCGGTCGCCCGGCCTGACGCATTCCATCTCGCCATGGCCGCCGCATCCGCCGGGCCGGCCGTCCTGCTGTCGCTCGCGGTGCTGCTGGCGTCCGCGGGCCGCGCAAAGGCGGACAGGTGGGAGGGCACGTGTGTGTTCGCCGCAGCGGTGGCCGGTGCCGGGCTGTACGTCCTGGGCGCCGCCTTTCCGTCACTGGCGGGCCATCGGTACCCTGGTGCCGCGGCTGCACCGAACGCCGTCCTGCTGGCACTGGAGACCGGGCTGGTGGCGCTCGGATGGCAGCGTCTGCAGCCGGCGCTGGTCAACCTGGGACTGGCAGCCTTCTTCATCCATCTGCTGACGCGCTACTTCGATGTCATCGGGCGGATGCTGACAGGCGGGTTCGCGTTCATCGGAGCGGGTCTTGTCCTGCTCCTGGCCGGGACCCTGCTGGAGCGGCAGCGGAAGCGCCTGCTCCGCAGGATGGCCGAAAGGAGGGCGGAGTGAAAGCCTGGTTCTCCGCCATCGCGGCCGCCCAGATCCTTTTTCTGGGAGCGCAGGCCGGCTACTACCATTACTGGCAGTCGCGGGGAGAGATTGTGGAGCTGAAGGTCGTGCCGGTGGACCCGCGAAGCCTCTTTCTGGGCAACTACGCAGACCTGTCCTTCGACATCTCGACCCCGGGCTCATCGACGGGCCCCGCCCGGTTCTTCGACATCCCCGACGGGGCACGGGTCTACCTGGAGCTGGAGCCGCGCAGGGGAGGAGCCATCCTGAAGGGGCTGCACACCCGCATCCCGCGTCCCGCGGCGCCGGGCAGGGTCTACCTGAGGGGGAGGAAATGGGGCAGCCGGGTGGACCTTGGCATCGAGCGCTACTACATCCCTGAGACCCGGAGCGCCGAGGTGGAGCGGCTGCAGCAGGAGCTGATAAGGCGCGAGCGTCCTCCCCGGGTCACCGTGGAGGTGGCGGTCTCTCCCACGGGACAGGGGCTCATCCGCAGGGTCCTGGTGGACGGAAAGCCGGCCGGGTTCTAGGGGGGAACTCCGCCCGCACCTTCCTGTGAGCATCCCTCGCCGCGCCCGGCGCGGTGTTGACAGCCCGGTCCCGTCCGTGTTACGTTAGCCTGAACCTGCCTCGAGCCATTCAGGACGAAGGGCGATGCCACGATGAAATGCCCTTACTGCGGGCACCAGGAAGACCGCGTGCTGGACTCGCGGACCGTCAAGGACGGCGAATCCATCAAGCGCCGCCGCGAATGCCTCCGCTGCCAGGGCCGCTTCAACACCTTCGAGGAGATCGAGGAGCGGCAGCTGGTGGTCATCAAGAAGGACGAAGGCCGCGAACCGTTCGACCGCCGCAAGATCCTGAAGGGAATGAGCACGGCGTGCGAGAAGAGACCGGTCAGCACGGAGTCGCTGGAGCGCGCCGTGGACGAGATCGAGATGCACTTCCGCAGCCGTCCGACGCGGGAAGTGCGCTCCCGGGAGATCGGCGAACTGGTCATCGAGAAGCTCCGAGAGCTGGACCAGGTGGCGTTCGTGCGGTTCGCATCCGTGTACTGGGAGTTCGAGGACGTGGAGCAGTTCAAAGAGGTGGTGAACGCCCTCTCCAGCAGGCGGTCGCGCTCCCGCAAAGGAGGCGAAGACGAAGCGGACGGTGAACACTCCGGAGAGGCCGGTTGACTCCGGCGGCCGGCGCAGGATGCGTCCGCCACCCGGAATCGCACGCTCCGGGAGGCGGCCGGGAGGCGACATCAGGGAGGATGGAGATGCGGACCTGTTCCGTTTGCGGCGGGTTCCCCGCGGGGCATCTTGACGGATGCTGCGGGTGCGCGACCGGGGGAGATGCGGGCCGGCTCTGCTCGGCTGAGGCGCTGCTGACCGAATCTGCGGACTCGCAATGGGTGCGTCTGCTGGCCGCGAGGCTGGGGCTCTGCGGGATACCGTGGCGGCTCGAGAGTCCGGAGACGGCGGGAGTCCAGCCCTCGCTTGTGGAGCCGGTCGGTACGACGACCGCTCTGTTCGTCCCCCGGGAGATGCTGGAGGAGGCGCGGCGAGTCCTGTTGTGGGAGATGGCGGCGAACTGAGGCGCCGTCTCCATGTTCCGGGCCCGGCATCCCCCACCCCCGGCCGGGCCTCATCACCGGCTGCCTCGCCGCTCCGCAGCCGGACGTTCCAGTCACCCTACCTCAATTCATGCAGTTCAACACGACGAGACTGACGGCGCGGATCGTTCTGGGGATGCTGGCCGGATGCGCGGCCGGCCTTGTGCTGATGCGGTTTTTCCCCGTGGGAGTGCAGCCCGGCGACCGTCTGGCGGCAAGGATGGCTGACGGCTCCGTGCTGAGGCTGACCGTGGCCGAGGCATCGAAGCCGGACAGGAAGGCGGAGGCGGTCCTCGAATCGGGGGAGAAGGCCACGGTCCTGCTGGAGCGGGGGCAGACGGCCGGTGCCGTGACCCTTCCGGACGGTGGACGGCTGGCCGTGGCCGGGCTGACCCTTCAGGAATGCGCGGAGGCGCTGTCGGAGGCGCTGGGGCAGGATGTGACCGACGTCCGGGTGGAGGAGCGCCGGGGCGTGACGCTGCTTCCGGCCCCCACGCGGGTCTTCTATATCGCGGGCGAGCTGTTTCTCCGGCTGCTCCGGATGCTCATCGTGCCGCTCATCGTCTCGACGGTGCTGATCGGGGTGGCCAGTCTGGGCGACCTGCGCAAGATGGGCCGCATCGGGGGACAGACGGTGGCCTACTATGCCGCCACGATGCTGGTCGCCTGCTGCATCGGACTGGTTCTCGTGAACATCGTCCGGCCGGGCGACGGACTGGACCTGGGCACGGCCGCGGGGGAGACCGCGCTGGCCGAGAGTCCGCCCACGGTGGGCGAGCTGATCCTCCGCATCGTGCCCCCCAACCCGGTGGAAGCGATGGCGCGCTTCGACGTGCTGGGGATGCTGTTCTTCACCATCCTGACCGCGCTGGCCATCCTGAAGCTGGGACACGAACGGGCGCACACGGTGCTGCGATTCTTCGAGGGGCTGAACGGCATCGTGTATGTGCTCATCGGATGGGTGATGTCGCTGGCTCCGGTGGGCGTGGGAGCCCTGCTTGCCTACTTCATCGGCATCCAGTCTCCGGACTATCTGGTGACCCTGGCGGGCAGTCTGGGGAAGTTCGCGCTCTGCGTGACGGCGGGGCTTCTGCTGCATCTGGGAGTCCTGACGCTGCTGGTGTGGAGGCCGGGACGCTATCCGCCGCTGGAGTTCCTGCGCCGCTCCGCCCCCTTCCTGACGACGGCTTTCAGCACGGCGAGTTCCAGCGCCACCCTTCCGGTTACGCTGTCGGTGGTGCGGGAGATGAACGTCTCCAGACGCATCTCCAGCTTCGTCATCCCCGTGGGGGCGACGGCCAACATGGACGGCACGGCGCTCTATGAAGCCTGTGCGGTGCTGTTCCTGGCGCAGGCGTTCGGGGTGGAGCTGAGCGTGGGACAGCAGGTGATCGTCGCGTTCACGGCCATGCTCGCCGCGGTGGGTGCGGCCGGCATCCCGAGCGCAGGGCTGGTGACGATGGCCCTGGTGCTGACGGCGGTGGGCCTGCCGCTGACGGGCATCGGCCTGCTGCTGGCGATAGACCGCCCGCTGGACATGCTGCGGACCGCCGTGAACGTGTACGGCGACGCGAGCGCCTGCCGCATCGTGCAGACCTGGAACCCCGCCATCCGCCCGGAGGAGGATGACGAGGCGGAGCAGAGGCTCTGAGGCCCGGCCGCGGCCTGTTTGACAGAGGGGGTCGGCTGGGCTATATTGAGCACGAAACCACCCCAGGGAGACTCTCTGACCGGACTTGAAAGACCTTCACGAGATCCTCAGAATCCTCGAAAAAGACGGGCGGCTGACGGCGGCTCAGGTGGCGGACATGCTGGGCCGCCCGGAGCACGAGATAGATGCCGTCATCCGCAAGGCGGAAGAGGACGGCATCATCCGCCGCTACAAGGCGGTGGTCCACTGGGACAAGGCCGGCGAGGAGCGGGTGTTCGCCTTCATCGACGTCAAGGTGACCCCCACCCGCGGCTTCGGCTTCGACGACGTGGCGGAGCGCATCTACAAGTTCCCGGAGGTCACGGCGGTCTACCTGGTGAGCGGAGACCACGACCTGCGGGTCATGGTGCAGGGTTCGACGATGCAGGAGGTGGCGAACTTCGTCTACGACAAGCTGGCCACCATCGACCGAGTCCAGTCCACCGCCACCCACTTCGTGCTGCGGCGCTACAAGGAGGACCGGGAGATATTTGCCGAGGCGGAGGAAGACCACCGTCTGGCCGTGACACCCTGAGCGCCCTGCGGCGGTCCTCCGCCGAATCGCACCTCCCGGACGGCGGTCCGGGCTTTCTCGAGGCTTCGCACCCATCATGTTGAGTGTCGCCAAACACGTTCAGGATGTCCGGGCATCGGGCATCCGGAAGTTCTTCGACATCGTGGCCGAGATGACGGATGTCATCTCGCTGGGGGTCGGGGAGCCCGACTTCGCCACTCCCTGGAACATGCGCGAGGCCTGCATCTGGTCGCTGGAGAAGGGCTACACCAACTACACCTCCAACTGGGGGATGCTGGAGCTGCGCGAGCTCATCTGCGAGCACCTGGAGCGGCTGTATGGCGTGAGCTACTCGCCCGCCGGTCAGGTGCTGGTGACGGTGGGGGTGAGCGAGGCGCTGGACCTGGTGTTCCGGGCCATCCTGGACCCCGGGGACGAGGTGGTCATCTTCGACCCGTGCTACGTCTCCTACGCTCCGTGCGTCTCTTTCTCGCACGGGGTGCCGGTGCATATCCCGACGACGGTGGAACAGGGCTTCGTCCCGACGCCCCGGCAGTTGCGCGAGGCCATCACCCCGCGCACCAAGGCGGTGCTCGTGGCATTCCCGTCCAACCCGACGGGGGCCGTGGCGGACCGCGAGACGCTGCAGCAGATCGTGGACATCGCGCGCGAGGCGGACATCTTCGTGGTGTCGGACGAGATCTACGACCGGCTGGTTTACCGGCAGCCGCACGTCTGCGTGGCGGCGCTGGACGGCGCGTATGACCGCACCATCCTGCTGGGAGGGTTCAGCAAGTCGTATGCGATGACCGGACTGCGCATCGGCTACGCCGCCGGACCGCGGGACGTCATCGAAGCGATGATGAAGATACACCAGTATGTGACGCTCTGCGCACCCATCACCGCGCAGAAGGCCGCCATCGAGGCGCTCCGCGATGGGGAGGACAGCGTCCGGGAGATGCGGGAAGAGTACAACCGTCGCCGGCGGCTCATCGTGAAGAGGTTCAACGACTGCGGGATGCCCTGCATGGACCCGGGAGGCGCCTTTTACGCGTTTCCATCCGTCAAAGAGTTCGGGCTCAGCTCCGAGGAGTTCGCTGAGCGCCTGCTTTTCGAGAAGCGGGTGGTGGTGGTGCCGGGCAGCGCCTTCGGCGAGTGCGGAGAAGGATACGTGCGGGCATCCTACGCCACCGCGATAGACCGGATCGAAGAGGCCGCCAGCCGGATAGCGGACTTCGTGAAGTCGCTGCCCCGGGCCGTGGCGGCCGGGTGATGGGGCCAGAATGAAGCACAGGAAGCATCTCGCCGCCGCGCTCTGGGCGGTTGCCCTGCTGGCGGCGGCCCTGCCCGCGCTCGCGCGGGCGAAGACGGACCGCGTCCGCATCCTTACGTCGTGGGACTCCACGTTCTTCTATGCCGCTTTCGACGTCAACGACCCGGACATCCAGGCCGCTTCGCGCGCGCCCAATGCTCCTGTGGACCCGGGAGATGACGCCGTGGCCGTCTACTTCCATACGGACCGGTCGGAAACGCGGCAGATAGACGGCAGTTCGTTCCGGATGGTGGTCAGCGCGGCCGTCGGGGCCGAGTTCGCGGTGGGAGACAACGGCGCCTGGAAGCTTCTTCCCATCACCACGTTCAAGTATTCCGTGCAGCGCAACGGCTCCCTCAACGACGACCAAGATGACGACGTCGGCTACGTGGTGGAGCTGGCCGTTCCGTGGAAGGAGATGGGGGTCGAGTCGGATGTCGGGACGGCCCTGCGGTTCAACGCGGCGGTGTGGATGGCGGGCGAACACAGGGGCTCCATCAGCCTCGCGCCCGGCGCGGACGCGGAGCCGGACGACCCTTCGCTGTGGCTCGAGCTCTGGCTGAGGGGGCCCGTCCAGCCTCTGCTGGCCCGCAGCGAGGGGCGGGTGCTGGTGAACAGGGTGGCGACGCGTCCGCCGGTGGTGGATGGACGGCTCTCGCCCGGGGAGTATCCGGAGCGGGGTGTGCTGGAACTGCAGAAGCCGCCCATCGCGGAGGCGGTGCGGGTGTTCCGGGACATTCCCGTGGAATCGCTTGTGTTTGCGGAGTATGTCCCGGACCCGCTCGGCATGCGGCCCGCCTCGAGTCTGGCGAGCCGGCCGTTCGGAGGGGTCGGGCCGTGGACGTCCGGGCTGAGCGTGGCCTGGCACCGGCAGCAGTTACGGGACGCCCTGCGGGCGGGCATCGACGTACTTCTGGTGCGCATCCCGGCAGACACCGTGCTGCCGGATATGGATGTCCAGACGCTCGCGCTGGCGATGGCCGAGGCGGCGAAAGGAGAGGGCGCTCCGAGGGCCGCACCCCTCATCGTCCCCGCCGGGGACGGCTCCCTCCCTGCCCCTTCCCGGCTGAGCGAAGTGGCGGCGGCCTTCTACCGGCAGATGCCCGTCTCGCAAAGGGCGGAAGTGCGGCTTCCCGAGTCCCGCGGGGGGCAGGCCTGTCTGCCGGTGTTCGTGGACGGCGCGCTCCGGCTTGCGGCGGACGAGCGCGAGTCCGTCGATGCGCAGTGGCGTAAGATGTTCGGACGGGCTGCGCTGTGGATGGGAGGTCCCGGCTCCTCCGGGGTGGACGGCGTCCTGCCCGACCCGTTCAACCGTGAGGGGCGGGCGCCGGGTCTGAAGGACGAGGGCTGGATAAGCATCGGGGCCCTGACTCCCGGATTCGTGCGCCCGGACGGCCATCTGGACCATCGCGGGCAGGACACGCTTCGGCAGGCCTGGGCTGCGCTTGTGGAGGAGAAGCCGGACTGGGTGGCCGTGCGGACGTTCAACGATTTCAGCGACGGGAGCGCCATCTGCGCGACATCGGAGTCCGGCTATCTCGCTTCCGACGCGAACGCTCTGGGGGCCCTGCGGTTCAGCGGAGGCTCGGAGCTCAATGCGAAGTTCCTCTCCGCGTCGGTGGCGCCGGTCATCGCGCCGGGGGCGGTCAGTCTGGCGCGGGTGACGGTGCGCAACTCCGGAGCGCGGGCGTGGCGCGCTGCGGAGCGGATGCAGCTCTCCTACAGGTGGTATCGCGGCGGCCGCCTCTACTCCCGCGGACTGTTCACGGTGCCCCTGCAGAAGGACGTGGGAATCGGCGCGGTGGCGACGGTGAATATCGGCATCGCCGCGGCGGACACGGACCGCGACCCGCTGCCAGAGGGAGACTGGCTGCTGGTGTTCGACCTGCTGGGACCGGACGGGCGTCCCTTCTCCGCGCGCGGCGGGCGGCCGCTGGCCGTGCCGGTGACCATCGGCGAGCCCCCCGCCTTCGCCGGGACCATCCTGGACCTTGTGCTGCCGCCGGCTCTGATGTCCGGCGAGACCGCCGAGGCGACCGTGACCGTGCGCAACGACGGCGCCGGGACCTGGAAGCCCGGCGACGTGCGGATATCGGTGATTCTGGAGCACGAAGGCGACGGCCGGAGGATGGCGGAGGTGTCCGTGCCGCTGCCGGCGGAGGTGCTGCCCGGGCGGATCGCGGACGTCCCTGTCTCCTTCGCTGTCCGGGACTCCGCAGGGCGCGCCATCGCGCCCGGAGCGGACGAGGAGGTCCTGCTGACGCGGGTGACGGTCCGGGCCGTCCGCGCCGCCGGGGCTATGGAAGCGGAGGCCTGCTCGGTCGCTCCGCTGGTGCGCGCATACAGAGGCGCCTCTCTCAGACCGCCGGATGTGCCCATCCTGACCTGCACGCACGGGACTCCGGTCCGGTTCGCCATCGAGGTCAGGAACAACGGCCCCGCGACCTGGCGCGAAGCCACGCGTCTGGTGGCCAGGCTCTATTCGCTGGACGGCCTGCTTCTGCAGGCCGAGGCCGGGGAAGGCAGGATGAAGCGAGGCATCCGGCCGCAGGAGACGGTCAGCGTCCCCGTGGAGTTCCATCCGCCCGCCTATCCGGGGCAGTATGTCGTCCGATGGGAGATGGAGGGAGGACTTCCGGGGGCCGTGCGCGCGGACGACCACTTCCGCTCCGACGGCTCCTTCACCCACGTGGTGACCGTGGATGGACCGGCGCTGGAGTTCGCCGACCTGTCCGCGCTGTTCGACACGGACGTCATCGCCTCCGCCGACGCCCCGGACGAGGGGAGCTTCGACGACGCGGGAGCGGCGCTGGCGGCGCACCTTGTGCCGCCGCTGGTGACCCCGAACCCCTCTCCTTCCGACAGGTTCGCCGTGGGGCTCTTCGGAGAGGACCCTCCGGGAGGCCCCGGATACTCCGGGACGGCAAGCTGGCGGTGGGTCAGCTTCCGGTATCCGTCGAAGGCGCAGGGTCAGATGAACGCCGTCACGCCCCGAGGGCAGAGCGTGACCTTCGATGCGGTCCGCTGCGTCCGGGTGCACGTGCTTGCAGCATCCGCGGTAGAGGACAGGGAAGCGGTGTTCGGGCTGGGATATTCGGACGGCTCCGCCAGCGTCCGGGCTCGCGTAAGCCGGTGGGACCGGCCCTCGCCGGGTTCGCTCGTGGCATGGCAGATGCCCGGCCGCGTGCGTCAGGGCGAGTTCGAGCCCGTCCCGGCCTGGCTGTACAACGTGACCCTGCAGGCTGACCCGGCGCGGACGCTGACATCGCTGAAGCTTCCGGACGACCCGGACATCCGGGTTCTGGCCATTACTCTGGAGAAAGCGGAGACCGGCGCCGCCGCCAGAAGGTAGACAGGCTCAGCCGGACACCGGGCCAGCCAGCGAACCCCGGGCCGCGACCTCCAGCGTCTCGTCCAGGCCGAGCACCCCCGCTCCCCCTCCGGCGGCGGTCAGGTTGCAGGCCGCCGCGGCGGACGCGAACGCCATGGACTGCTCGAGCGGCCAGCCCAGCGCCTCCCCGCAAACGAGGCCGGCCCGGTACACGTCGCCGCATCCGGTGGCGTCCACCACCATCTCTCCGGGTACGGTCACCGCGGACTGCCGGTGGATGAGCTCGCCCGCCGCATCGAACGCCTCCGACCCTTCAGCGCCAAGGGTCAGCACCAGCGTCCGGCCCATCTCCCGCGCCGAGCGGGCGGCCACCGTCCGGACATCCTCCTGCGGGGCAAGACGGCGGATCTCCTGATAGCTGGTGACCACCAGGTCGGCGCAGGCGGCGACTTCGGGCCGGCCCACGGCATCCATCGCGATGACGCGCATGCCCATCTCCCGCGCAAGCCGGGCGGCCGCGGCGGAAGCATCGCCGCAGTAAGGGTCCAGCGTGAAGACGCGGGCCTGCGGCAGATGGCTCACGGGCTGGCCGCGCATCTCGCGGAAGTAGCGCCCGAACATCGTGCGCTCCGCGTCCGGGGTGGCCAGGATGAGGCAGTACGGCGTCTCGGCCCGGTGCGAGGCGGTGAGCTGCGAGATGTCCACGTGCTCCAGAGCGGCCAGCTCCTCCAGCAGCCAGGACGCCCGCTCGTCGCGGCCCAGCACGGTCCCCAGGAGCAGGACGCTCAGCCCCCACCGGTCCCAGGCGATGGCGGAGTTGACCGCCTCTCCGCCCGGGCGCAGTTCGTCGCTCTGGATCCACACGGAGCCCCCCGCCTCGGGGTAGTCCGGGATGCGGATGATGCGGTCCTGACAGATGGTGCCGTAGCAGATGACGTCGTACAAACGGTGTGTCCCCCTTGCGCCGGTGCTGACGGGGGCATGCTGGCATGGACGCCCGCGGGCATCAAGTGCGAGGGAAGGGATGCCCGTCGCGGGCGGCAAACATTTCAGAACACCCAGTCATCAGGATCGGAGGCCTGAAAGGACTATGCGCATACTCTGGCTGGCCGCCGCAGCGGCGGCCCTGACATCGCCGGCGGCGTCCGCGCCGGAGGAATACCGGGCCTTCTGGGCCGAGGGGTTCAACGCCGGGATACACTCCCGGGAGCAGATAGACCGGATGGTGGAACGGCTCCAGCAGGCGCACTGCAACGGACTGTGGCAGCAGGTGCGCAAGCGAGGCGATGCCCACTACCGCTCAACCTACGAGATATGGGCGCGGGAGAACCCCCAGCACTTCGACGCCCTTGCCTATCTGCTGGAGAAGGCGCACGCCGCTTCCCCGAGAATCCACGTGCACGCCTTGATAAACACCTGCGCGGTGGGCGGCGAAACCCGCCCGGGGCACATCCTGGTGGAGCATCCGGAGTACACGAGCATCTCGGACGAGGGGGTGGCCTTCGACAACGAGGCGATGAAGATAGACCCGGCGCATCCCGGAGCCAACGACTGGACCTTCAGGGTGTATCTGGACGTCGCCCGCCACTATCCCGTGGACGGCATCCACTTCGACTTCGTGCGCTACGGGCATCCGAGATGGGGGTTCAACCCGGTGAGCGTGGCGCTGTTCAACCAGGCGACCGGCCGGACCGGCAAGCCCGCCTGGGACGACCCCGAGTTCCAGCAGTGGCGACGGGACGCGGTGACGGCTCTGGTGCGGAAGGTCTACGCCCACACGAAAGCCATCGCGCCGGAGATGGCCGTGTCCGCGGCGACCATCGCCTGGGGGAACGGCCCGAAGAGCTACGAGGAGTATCTGACGAGCCCTCCCTACAGCCGCGTCTATCAGGACTGGGTCGGCTGGATGCGGGAAGGCATCCTGGACATCAACTGCCCGATGTTCTACTTCTCCAACACCCGCTACCGGGAGTCCTGGCTGAACTGGAACGAGTTCGCCAAAGACCACAAGTATGACCGCCAGCTGGTCATCGGGCAGGGCATCTGGCTGAACAGCATCCCGGACACGCTCCAGCAGATACAGGACTCCCGCGCTCCCTCCGCCAGGGGGAACCGCGCGGACGGCATCCTGCTCTACTCCTACGCGGGGACCAACCGCGGGGAAGACGGACGGGAGCAGCAATACAACCCGGAGCTGTACCGGGCGCTGTCGCAGAGCGGACCCTTCGGCCAGGCGCCTTTCGCGGAGGCGGTGGAGGCGCCGCCGCTGCGCGCTCCCTCCGGAGGGATCGTCAAGGGCTTCGTGCTGACGGACCCCTGGCTGGCGCCCGTCGTGCGCGCCGCCGTGTCCCTGTGGGACGGCCGCGGGAAACGGGAGACGTTCACGGACGTCACGGGCTTCTATGCCTTCATCGATGTCCCGCCGGGTCGCTACACGCTGACGGTGAGCCCGCGGGGGGCAAAGGAGCAGACTCAACAGGTGGTGGTGCGGGAGGACGGTGACGTGGTCACGCGACACGCGTTCACGGGAACTCCCGGCGGGCGCATCTCGCAGCCCTGGATGGTGGTGGCGGGCAGCGACCGGTGCGACGGCGTCATCTATCTCTGGGACGCCTCCTCCGGGAAGGGCCGCCGCGTCCCCGTAAGGCCGGACACTCCCCTTCCCTTCCAGCCGGGGGACGTGGTCGCCGTTTCGGAACCGGCGCCGGGCGTGCCCCCGGTGGTCCGGCTCATCGACATCAGCGCCGGGTGGGGACGGCGGCTGCCTGCGCCCCGGCTTCCCGTGACGGGCGCCTCGCGGCTGAGCGGCCCGGACTGGCCGACCGGCCGGCCGGTGTGTCTGGAAGGGACGGTGGAGCGCCTGACCGCGGACGGATTCCTGCTGCGGGACGCGAGCGGGACGGTGGAGGTGTCGGCCCGGCGCCTGAGGCGCGATTTCCGGTTCAGCGCCACCCCCGGAGAAAAGGTGCGCGTGCGCGGCGTGGTGGACCGCGAGGAGGGGTTGACGGTGGTCCCGTTCGACCACCGGGCCGTTGAGAGGCTTCCGGGCTGAGTATCATGAAAAAAGTTTAAAAATTTCGCCCGGAGAGCCTGAAGAAGGGAACACGGACAGCCGAAGTATCGTCTGGTAGATAGAAAGCTTCCCACCCTCCTTCTCTCTCGCTCCCCGGTCAGCCAAGGCTGGCCGGGGAGTTTGTTTCTTCGGCCTGCTTCAGGAAAGACGGAGACACGGAGCGCTCCCGCGGGCGAGGGAACAGGGCGCGGCCGCCGGCCGTTCGGGCCTTTGATGGAAACGTTGGTGTCCGCTCCGGTCTGGTACGGCATCCTGCTCGCGGCATCGATCGCGGGACTTCTGAACGCCGCGGTCTTCACGGCCATCATCTACGGATGGCTGGGGCTCGACTCGCCGCTGCTCACGCGCGTGTGCAGGGTGGACTCCGGGGACTGCCGGAAAGTGGTGAGCAGCCCGCGGGCCCGCCTGTTCGGGGTGCCGAACAGCGTGCTGGGTCTCGCCTGGTATCTGGCGGTCGGCGCCGCTTCGGCGGCGGCGCTCGCGACCGGCGCCCTGCCCTTCCGTCCGGTGTTGATTGCGGCCAGCGCGCTGACCATCCTGCTGGGAGTGTATCTGGTGTGGAGCCTGCGGGTGCAGCTGCAGGTGCACTGCGCCTTCTGCTATCTGGGTCACGCGGCCAACGCCGTCATCTTCGCCGCGCTGCTGGCTGCCCGCTGAGGTCCGGCTCAGGGCGCGGTGCGCACCCAGAGCCTGGTCCCCGGGAAGTGGCGCAGCAGATTCCGGCCCTCATCCTCCCCCAGCACGCTGACGGCGGTGGAGAGCGCGTCGGAAAGCATCCCGCGCGGAGCCTGCACCGTCACAGCGATGCGCGTCGTCAGCGCGAGAGCCGAACGCGGGTCCACGATGTGCGAATAGCGCCTCCCGTCGAGCTCCACGAACTGCTCCGTATCACCGGATGAGGAGACGGCGGCGCGGGCGAGGATGAGCATCCTGTCGTCCCCGGCCGCGTTCGGGACCTCGATGCGCCATCCCGGCTGGCCCGGCGGCGGGTCCGAGACGACGATGTCGCCGCCCATCTCCACGAGCGCGCTGCGGATCCCCCGGCTCCTCAAGACCCGGATGGCCTCGTCGCAGGCATATCCCTTGGCGATGCCCCCCAGGTCCAGCAGCATCCCTTTCCGCTTCAGCCGCACCGTCCGGCGCTCCGGGTCCAGCTCCACCTGACGCCAGTCGCCGGAGGAGCGGGCCTGACGCAGGGCGGACAGGGACGGGAACGACTGTGACCTGCGGGCCTCTCTCCACAGTCTAACAGCGGGACCGCACGTGACGTCGAACGCCCCGCCGCTCAGCCGGGAGATCTCCTGAGCCGTGCGGAGCACCTCGAACAGCTCCCGGCTGACGGGACGCGGGGGGCCGCCCGCTTCCGCGCACAGGCGCATCAGCTCGCTGTGAGGACGGTAGTCGCTGAAGATGTCCTCCAGCTCGGCGATGCGCTCGAACGCGGCGCGGGCTGCGGCGAGGGCGGCCGGCTCGTCGGGAGCGTATAGCGTGATGTCGGCTTGCACGCCCATGTGCAGTCCCGTATACTGATACCGCTCCAGGGGCCGGTCCTTTCCGGCGGCAAAGGACTGCCCGGATGCGGCCGGAAGCCCCGCAAGAAAGACACACAGGACGATGATGCTTTTCGCAGCCAAATCGCTTCAGTCCCTTTCCCGTCTCCGTCCCGGACCAGCTCTGCAGGCCGCGTGCGCGGCGGTACTCCTGGCGCCTTCCATTATGGCCGAGCCCGCGGCTGCTCCCCCATCCTTTCCGCGCGAGACGGTGCGCATCCCCGGGACGACGGTGGAGTTCGAGCTCATCCGCATTCCGGGAGGGACGCTGGTGACGAAAGACCCTAGAGACCCGTCCCGCGAGGTCCGCGTGGAGGTCAAGCCCCTGTGGGTCGGCAGGACCGAGGTGACCTGGGACGAATATGACGTCTTCCTGCTGGGCAAGGAGGAGCGCCCCGCCGGTCAGGAGGCCGACGCGGTCTCCCGTCCCAGCAAGCCGTACGGCGCGCCGGACCGCGGGTTCGGGCACAAAGGATATCCCGCCATCAGTGTGACCTTCCACGCGGCGGAGCAGTACTGCAAATGGCTGTCCGCCCTCACCGGCCGGAAGTTCCGGCTGCCCACGGAGTGGGAATGGGAGTGGGCCTGCCGGGCGGGAGGGAAGGATGAGGTGCCCGCGGAGCGGCTGGAGGAATATGCCTGGTTCTGGCAGGAGACGACGCATCCGGCCGGGAAGAAGAAGCCGAATGCGTGGGGTCTCCACGACATGATGGGGAATGCCGGCGAGTGGTGCCGGGACTTCGAGGGGAAGCCCGTGCTCTGCGGCGGTACCTTCGACAGCACCGCGAAGAAGGTGGGGCCGTCGGCGCGGATGTACCAGACACCCGACTGGAACGCCAGCGACCCGCAGAGTCCGAAGAGCAAGTGGTGGCTGTCCGACGGACCGTTCGCGGGCTTCCGGGTCGTGGCAGAACCGCAGGAGTGACCGGCCGTCACGCGGGCGGCTGTGCAGAATCAGGCGGCCGGTCCCGCAGGAGAGGAGTTCGAGCAAGGTGGACGATGTGAACGCGACCAAGAGCAGCCGTGCGGCGCTGAGCCGCCGGGATTTCCTGAAGGCTTCCGCCATCTCGGCGACCAGCGCGGCCCTGATGGCGGCCGGCGGATACTCGTTTGCACAGGGGAACGGCAAGCTGCGCGTGGGCGTCGTGGGCTGCGGCGGCCGGGGGACGGGCGCCGCGATGAATGTGATGAACGCACATCCGGACGTGGAGGTGGTGGCGCTCGGCGACCTGTTCAAGGACCGGCTGGACAGCGCGCTGGCCACGCTGAAAGCCGACGCCGAGAAGAACGCCGACCACGCGCGGAAGTTCAAGGTGACTCCGGACCGCTGCTTCGTGGGATGGGACGCCTATCAGCAGGTCATCGACAGCGGCATCGACTACGTCATCCTGGCGACGCCCCCGGGGTTCCGGCCGGCTCATCTGCGGGCCGCGGTGCAGGCCGGCAAGCACGTCTTCATGGAGAAGCCTGTCGCGGTGGACGCTCCGGGCATCCGCAGCGTGCTGGAGTCTTCGGAGATCGCGCGGCAGAAGAACCTGGGCATCGTGGCGGGCACGCAGCGGAGGCACCAGAACAGCTACCGCGCCACGATGGAGCGCATCCACGCGGGCGATATCGGTGAGATTGTCGCGGCGCAGTGCTACTGGAACCAGGGCGGCCTGTGGATGCACGAGCGCCGGCCGGAATGGACCGACATGGAATGGCAGCTGCGCAACTGGCTGTATTTCACCTGGCTGTCCGGCGACCACATCGTGGAGCAGCACGTCCACAACATCGACGTCATCAACTGGGCGATGCGGGCGCATCCCGAGAAGGCCATGGGGATGGGCGGCAGACAGGTCAGGACCGACCCGGCCTACGGGCACATCTACGACCATTTCTGCATCGAGTTCGAGTATCCGGGCGGCGTCCGGGTGATGAGCATGTGCCGCCAGATAGACGGATGCGCGAACAATGTGTCGGAGAGGGTGGTCGGGACGCGAGGCACCTCCAACTGCAGCGGGATGATACGGGGCGCTGTGGACTGGAAGTACGAGGGTCCCAACAACAGTCCCTATGACGACGAGCACAGGGACCTGGTCCTCAGCATCAAGGAGGGCCGGCCGCTCAACGAGGGAGTGCAGATCGCGGAGAGCTGCCTTGCGGCCATCATGGGACGGATGGCAGCGTACACCGGGCAGGTCATCACCTGGGAGCAGGCGATGGACTCGCAGGAGGACCTGATGCCGGAGAAGCTCGAGTTCGGGCCGCTGCCGGTGCCGCCCGTGGCGATGCCGGGGAAGACCCCGTTCATCTGAGTCCGCGAGCGGCCAGAGCAGGAGCGGCCAGGCGGGGCCGTGCGGCAGACTGCCGGCCGGCAGGGTGATGCCCGGGTGGGGCCGGCGCCGCCGCGAGGTGTCTTCGCCGGGGTTCCTGCGATGCGCGGGACCGGCGCGCCGGAAGCGCCGCCCGGCGACGGAAGGAGGTCCGCGGTGTTCATCTACGGGATAGACTTCAGCGGGGCGCGGGACGCCGGCGAGGGCATCTGGGTCGCAGCGGGCAAGTCCCGTCTGGGACATCTGCGCCTCGACTACCTCGCGCCCGCCCGCGACCTGCCGGGCTCCTCTCCCGCCAGGGAGGACAGTCTGCGCGCCATCAGGTTCCTTCTGGCGGGCTCGGGGGCGTGCAAGGTGGGGATGGACTTCCCCTTCAGTCTGCCCGCGGAGATGGTCGGGGACGACTGGACCCGGTGGGCTCTCGAGCTCGGCGAGCGCTTCCCGGACGCGGAGGCGTTCCGCGACTGGTGCCGCCAGGCCGCCGGGGGACAGGAGAAGCTCCGGCGCACCGACATCGAGACCGGGGCTCCGATGTGCGCCTGGAACCTGCGCGTCTACCGGCAGACCTATTACGGCATCCGGGACGTGCTGGCTCCGCTGGTGCGCGGCGGGCTGGCCCGCGTCATCCCCATGCAGGACGCGGACAGGCGCAGACCCCAGATCTACGAAGTGTGCCCCGCCTCCACCCTGAAGGCGGCGGGGCTTTACATCTCCTACAAGGAGACCGGGCCGTCGGACAGAGTCAGCCGGCGGGAGGCGCGGCGGCTCATCCTGGAGTGGCTGGAGAAGTACTGCCGCGTCCGGTTTGCGGCTCAAGCGCTGCGGCGGAAGGCTCTGGACGACGGAGAGGGCAACGCTCTGGATGCCGTCCTCTGCGCCTATGCCGCCAGCCGCGCCTGGCCGAAGCTGTCAGCCGACCCGGTGGAGAGAGTGGAAGGCAGAGTCTACTGCTGAGACGCAGCGCGCGGACAGCCGCCGCGCCCCTGACGACGATAGCGCCATAAGGAGGCCGACCGTGACGATGAACAGACGCGAGTTTCTGGCAGGCAGTGCTGTGGCCGGGGCCGGCCTGGTGGCCGGACTGCCTGCGTCCGGCGCGGAGGATGCCGGGAAGGAGCCGAAAGCCGTGCTGAAGATATCCAGTCAGGAGGGGGTCATCCCGGGGAGAGACCTCCCTGAGAAGCTGGCAAAGATGGATGCGTGGGGCATCGAGGGCCTGGAGGTTGGCGGCGGAGGACTGCCCGAGCGCGTCACCGGGATCCAGAACGCTCTCAGGAACTCCAACGTCCGGGTGAGCGCCATCTGCGCGGGCTTCCGCGGGGTGCCCATCTCCCACGACGAAGCGGTCCGGAAGGAGTTCGTGGCAAGCGCCAAAGAGATCCTTGCGGCGGCGGGAGAACTGGGCTCCACCGGGCTCATCGTGGTCCCGGCGTTCAACGGGCAGACGGAGCTGGGACACGTGGAGGGACGGCAGGTGCTGGTGGACCTGCTGCCCGAGCTGGGCGAGTTCGCCGTGCAGCACAAGACCCGCATCCTGCTGGAGCCGCTGAACCGGGGAGAAGCCTGGTTCCTGAGGCTGCTGGCCGACGCGGCCGCCATCTGCCGGGATGTGGACCATCCGGGCGTCATGATGATGGGCGACTTCTACCACATGGCCAAGGAGGAGACCAGCGACCTGGGCGCCTTCATCTCGGCCGGGAAGTACCTGCACCACGTCCACCTCGCCTCGCGCACCCGGAAGCTTCCGGGGCAGGACGAGCGTTCCTTCGTCGAAGGCTTCAAGGGGCTGAAGATGATAGGATTCCGGGACTACTGCAGCTTCGAGTGCGGCGTGGAGGGAGACCGGGAGGTGGAGATCCCGAAATCCGTCAGGTTCCTTCGCGAGCAGTGGGAGATGGCGGTGGTTTGACGGGCCGCTCCAGACATCCGGCGCAGAGACTCTGGGAGTTCATCCGCCGTTCGTACATCGCGGCGGACGGGCTGTGGTTCCTGAAGTGCGAAGAGGAGCTGGGCTTCGGCGAGGCGCTCCGGCTGGACGAGCTCGTCTGGCGGACGATGCCCCGCATCCAGGCGCGACGGGCCAGGGAGATGCTGGGGCTTGAGGGCAACGGCCTCGCTCAGCTGTCCGAGGCGCTCGGACTGAAGCTCTCGGCGGAGGGCCACCGCTTCCGGCGTTCTCTGGCGGACGGCGAACTGCGCGTCCGGGTGACGGAGTGTCCCTGGCTGCAGGCGATCCGGCGCAGCGGACGGGACAGCATCGCCCCGGACATCTGCGGACGCATCTGTGAACCGGAGATGGGACTGTGGGCGGAGCAGTTCGGCTGCCAGGGTTGCATCTTCACCTGCAGGATGAGCGACGGGGCCGACTGCTGCCGGATGGTCTTCCGGGAAGGATAGAACGCTTCGCGATGGGGGCTTCGGCGGGACGGGGACGCATCGGGACGGCGGGCTTCACGCTCATCGAGCTGCTGGTGGTCATCGCCATCATCGCCATCCTAGCGGCCGTGCTGTTCCCGGTGTTCGCGAAGGCCAGGGAGAAGGCCAGAGAGACCGCCTGCCTGAACAATATGAAGCAGCTGGGAACGGCCTTCCTGATGTATGCCGACGACCACAAAGGGCGGCTCGCGCCCTCCACGGCCTACTTCAACAACTTCCGGGGCGCCTGGGAGCCCGGCGTCATCATCAGCTACACGAAAGACCGCAAGATCGACCAGTGCCCCTCGCTCACGAGGCAGGAGCGCGAAGCCCCTCCGCCGTGGAGCTACAGCATCAACGGATATCTCATCTACATGGGAGCCGGCGGCTATTTCGACCGGACGACACCCTCTCCACTGCGCGACCAGGGGATGCCGATGTCGGCCTACACGGAGCCGTCCCGGACCATCTATCTGGTGGATGAGCGCAAGGTGCGATGGGGCGACACGGACCCCATCCTGAACGACCCGAACTTCGTGGACAGGGACAAGACCACGGACCGGCACGGCGGAAAGGCGACGGCCTTCTTCCTGGACGGGCACGTGGGGCTCATCCCCGGCGGCGCCCAGTGGGACACGGCGCGCTGGCCCTGGCCCGACAACACCCTGATGTTCATCGGTCCACCGGTGAGGTAGATATGGAAGCGCGCAACCCTGCCCCGGCCCGTCTCATCGACTGCCATACCCACGCCTTCCCGGACAGGGTGGCCGAACGCGCGCAGGGGTCGCTGGCGCGGGACTACGGGCGGGAGCCCTCCTTCGATGCCACCGTCGGGGGGCTTGTCCGGCTGATGGACGAGGCGGGGGTGGATGTCTCCGTCGTGCTGCCCGTGGCCATGCGCCCGGACCAGGTCCGCTCCATCAACGACTGGGCCGCAGGGACGGGCTCGGACCGTGTGATGGTCTTCGGAAGCCTGCATCCCGACGCGGAAGGGATCGAGGAAGAGGTGGAGCGGATGCTGGCGGCGGGCATCCGGGGCGTCAAGCTTCAGCCGGGTTGGCAGGGCTTTGCTGCGGACTCGGAGAAGGCCGACCGGATATACCGCGCGTGCGAGGGGCGGCTTATCGTCTACATCCACTGCGGAGGAGAACTCCGGCAGGATATTCCTCTGCTCTCGACGCCCGAAGCGCTGTCTCGCGTGCTGGACAGGTTCCCGGGACTGACGATGGTGGCGGCGCATATGGGCGGCTTCCTGATGTGGGACCGGGCGGAAAAGCTGCTGATAGGCCGCGAGCTGTATCTGGACATCTCCTTCTGCGGCCCGGAGTATCTGCCCGGCGAGGAGCTGGCCCGGCTCATCCGCCTGCACGGGGTGGACCGGGTGCTGTTCGGCAGCGACGGTCCGGCCGGAGACGTGAAGGCGCAACGCGACCACCTGCTGTCGCTTCCGCTGGAGGCGGAAGAGGTGGAGCAGATCGCCTGGCGGAACGCGGCCCGCCTGCTGGGGCTCTAGTCTTCGGCCTGCGGCGCCCCGCCGCGGGCGCGCATCCGCCGGCGATGGAACTCGTGGCCCTCGACAGGGTCCGCCCCGTGGAACCGGACCAGCACGGGAGACGCGATGTAGGGACTGCCGGCCGCCGTCCCTTCGGTGTCCACGAAGCTGAAGCTCACCCCGCAGGGAATCCCCTTCAACTCATCCGGTCTCGGCCAGTTGCCGTCCTCGCGCATCGTGGCGGAATTGCTCGGGATGAGCTCCAGCCGGGCGATGAGCGCCCGGCCCATCGCGTCGTCAACCCCGATGAAGGCGGAGCGTCCCGCCTTCGGGCTGTTGAACTCCACCCACGGCTCGTACAGGGCCTCGCCCGGCGCGTAGAACTGCTCCGGCCCCTGGTCTCCCAGCCACGAAGCGTTGGTGAACACTCTGAAGATGTCCTTCGAACCGGACGTCCCGTCCCCGGTCGGATGGACGAACCGGGTGGTCTTCTGGTGCAGGGTCGTCGTGCCCAGTCCGCGCATCCCTCCCAGCAGTGGGAAGTATGTCTCTCCCACCGGATACCGGGTGCGGTTGTCTATCCTCATCCCGAAGAGCACCCCCTCCGGGATGAGGCGGACGGTCATCTCGACGGAGCACTGATAGTGCACCCCCAGATAGTTCTTCAGGGGCGGCCCCCAGCGAAGGGTCATCGTGTCTCCGTCCACGCTGTATGACGACATGGTCTGCTCGGAGCCGCGGACCCAGTTGGCCTCGATGGTCTGCCACGGCTCCCGGCCCGGTATCGGCAGCGCGAACCGGAAGTTGTCGGCGAGGCGGGGCTCCGAGATGAGGTCCAGACCCGCCCGCTTGTCCCGTATGCGGGTGACGACCCCGTTGTCCCGGCTCGCCGCGACCAGGTAGCGGTCGTCTTCCAGCACGATGTTCTTCGAGCGGTCCAGCCGGGGCGGGCGCACGGCCGGAAGGCGGTAGTCCGGAGGATAATCCGCCGTCGCGACGTCGTCGATGCCGAGCATCGAGAAGGCGGGCTCGTCCGCATCATCGACGGCCTCGATATAGGCCATCCTGCCCCGGTGCTCCCCCGCGTCCAGATAGGCCTGCACAAAGGCCGTGGTGTCCGGCGCCCAAACGCGGTCGATCTCCGTCCCGTCCGTCAACTTCAGAGCCACATAGTTCCATCTCCGGGGCTTGCCGGTCCCCCGGACGGAGCTCCAGCCGGCAATGCGCAGCCGGACGGCCTCCCGGTCCAGCAGGAACGGCTTCGAGCGCAGCGTTCCCGTCGCCTCCTCCCCGAGTCCCCCGGTCCATGCCCAGCAGCGGCCGCGCCATCCCGAGTAGTGGACGGCGGGGTCGCTCCGGATGACCCAGCACGGGTCAGCGACCCAGCCCGTGAAGTCGCCGGTCTCGAACCCGCCGTTCACGACGCCCCCGCAACACGGCGAAGTGATCAAGAAAAAAGCCGAAACCATAACAAACCTCCCCATTCAAAGCTCCTCCACAAAGACGATGCGCTCCGGAGGGATGACCAGCGTCCCCGGCAGACTCCGCCCGGCCGGCCGCGCCCCGGGCGAATGAACACGCACCTTTTGGCTCGACGGCGGAGCGAAGCCGGCCACCTGCTGCCGGACCGGCTCCATCCGGCTGTTGGTCAGGATGCAGACGCGTCTGCCGGTCTGCGCGTTGCGGAAGACGTTCCACTCCAGCCCCTGCTCTGTGCCGCCCTGCATCAGGAACCCTTCCGGTCCCAGGACCTGTCCGTAGAAGACCGTCTCCTTCAACGAGTCCTGGATGGCCTTCACGTCGCGGATGTAGGACGCCAGCCCTTGGAAAGGCGGCCAGCCCACCGTCCGGCAGAAGTTCAGGGGAGCCACCATTACCGCGTGTCCGTTGCGGACGGCGTTGTTCACCCCCAGGTAGTCGTAGGCGGAGGCCAGAAGCAGGGTCTCGCAGTTCTCCGGGAACACCGAGCGGGTCACGAGCTGGTTGCCCACCCACCAGGTGGCCCCGCCGAACTGCAGCATCCGGTCCCAGTTGGTCTCGAAGCTGATGGCCCAGTGCGGACAGTGCCTGCGGCAGGCTTCGAAGACCTCCTTCGTCAGCTGGATGGCCCCCTCCCACGCAGCGGTATCGGGCGGAAGCGGGCTGCCGGGGGTGAAGGTCAGGCTCGTCGGGAACATCTTGTCCACGTGCACCCCGTCGGCCCCGATCATGGCCAGCTTCTCGAACTGGTCCACGATGATGCGCCGGAACTCGGGGAAGGCGAGGTTCGCCCAGGTCATCCGCTTGACGTGGCCCATCCGCGCCTTGAGGGTCCCCATCCCCCAGCCCGCGTCCCAGGTGAGGCCTCCGTCCTCCGTGTGCTCGCGGAAGCGGACCAGGTCGTTCCTGTACCAGTCCGATTCCAGCATCATCGGGTGGTAGTTCACGAAGAAGTAGACCTTCACTCCCAGGCGGTGGCACTCCCGGATGCCCGCCTCCAACTCTTCCCAGGTCCCCAGGCGCGGGTCGGGGGAGTAGTCCGGATAGCCGTTGTCGTGCCCGCCCCGGTTGAAGCCGCTGATCATGAAGGAACGGATGCCGTACTTCGCGGCGTCGCGGGCCATCTGCGGGATGTCCCGGAACCGGTAGTTGATGGTCCCCTCGGGCAGCATGAACATGATCATCTGGAAGAAGGATTCGCCGCGTATCCAGCTGTCCGAAGGCCGGGATATGCCAAAGGTCCGTCCGAACCAGTCCCGGTAGATTTCGGCCGCCTCGCGGGCCTCGCCGGTGAAGAAGCGCAGCACCACGTCGGAGCCTGTGAACTCTCCGCCGGGCGCAGTGAACGGCAGGTGCGCGAGCGCCAGGGCGATGCTCCCGTCCCCCTCACCGGACCGGAAGAAGCGATACTGCCTGTAGCGGGCCAGCGACTCCTGCGAGGAGAAGAACAGGGAGCGCCCCGCTCCCGGCGAATGCAGGAACGCGTATGACATCGCGGCGTGCCCGGGATAGCCGATGACACAGTCCTCGAACGGAAGCGTGAGGGGTCTCGTGGTGGGCGTGGACGTGGGGACCCAG
>FWWL01004135.1_pt1 | contig 25075 bp, 21 predicted proteins | sample 2228331 | NCBI WGS metagenome assembly FWWL01 (sample SAMEA103939775, study PRJEB20133) | metagenome | reverse complement strand
ACCCCACCGAACACCTTCGCAGTCCGCGGAACCCGCCCCGCCTGGAACTCCGCAAGCTCCCCCACATCCCCCTGGTGCTCGTACACCACCACCTCCACCAGCCCTGTGCTCGACACCTCCATCACCGTCCGCTCCCCTGCCCGTACCCACCGCCGGAGCACCGCGTCCTCCCCTACCTCCACCGCGCTCACGGGTACCGCAGACCCCCGCACCAGCAGCATCTGCCCCACCAAAAGGCCGTTCACCACAAGCGCAAGCAGCAACGCACTCCACCGGCCCACGGCTTCACCCCCTGGTAGGTGCCCCCCGACGTACCTGGAACCGGTACACTCCCTGGTGGCCGGGGAGGGAGGTCACCTGGTGTCCGGCTGCTTTCGCCCAGGCCCGCACGTTCAGCTCCGTCTCCGGGTCGGTGGTCCACACCTCCAGGACCTGTCCTTCCCCGAGCTTCGCCACCGCGTGCTGGGTCTTGAGCAAAGGCATGGGGCAGGTGAGCCCCCGGCAGTCCAGCACCGTGGGCTGGGGCTCTGTGCGTGGGCTTGTCCTCGTGCGTTCAGGCGCCATCCCGCACCTCGCGCGGCTGGTCCGGTTCTGTGAGCCTGTTTTGGGCTCGGGGAAAACTCAGAGCACGCGGAGACCAGGCGGCGTGGTTACCGCCCGCGCCCCCGCCGGGGACAGATGCACTGCCGGGGGGCGAAGAACGCGGTCGTCTCCCTCCGGTTCACGTCCCGTACTATAGCGAGAACCTGCGGGCCAGGCAAGCGTCTGGCGGCCTGCCTGGCAGGAGGTGTGTCCAGTTCGCAGGGGGCCAGAAGGGGGGTGGCCAATCTCTGCCTGGAAGAGGCAGCCCGGGGTGCACAACTCAGGAAGTGGCGTCCGCGCTCCGGGACGCGTCCGGGGGGACCATGCGGCGGTACATCGGCCTGGACCGGCAGGAAGCGGACGTGCGACCCCGGCTGACAGGCGACGAGCGCCACCCTCGGCTCCGCCTGCGGCACTTGGGCCTGACCTGCGCCCTGGCCCTGCTGGTGGTGGCGGCGGGGGTGGCAGGCTACATGGCCCTGGAGGGCTGGAACTTCCTGGACGCCCTGTACATGACCGTCATCACCCTGACCACCGTGGGCTTCCGGGAGGTCCACCCGCTGAGCCAGGCGGGCCGCGTGTTCACCATGGCCCTGGCCCTGGCCGGGGTGGGCGTCCTCTTGTACGCCCTGTGGAGCGTGGTACAGGCGGTGGTGGAGGGAGAGCTGACGGCCTTCCTGGGGAGGCGGGCCATGCGTGAGGAGCTGGAACGGTTACACGGCCATTTTATCCTCTGCGGGTTCGGACGCGTGGGCGAAGCCATCGGGCGGGAGTTCGCCGCCCACCGTGTCCCCTTCGTGGTGGTGGACCACAACCCGGAGGCGGTGGCCCGGGCCCGACGCCGGGGCTACCTGGTGGTGGAGGGGGACGCCAGCCAGGACGAGGTCCTCGTGCAGGCCGGCATCCACCGGGCCCGGGGCCTGTTGGCGGCCTCCGACTCCGACGCGGGGAACACCTTCATCGTCCTGACGGCCAAGGCCCTGCGGCCCGACTTGTTGGTGGTGGCCCGCGCCGCGCAGCCGGACAGCGAGCCTGCCATGCGGCGGGCGGGAGCCAGCCGGGTGGTCTCCCCGTACACGCTGGCCGGGCGGCGCATGGCCCTGGCCGCCCTACAGCCCTTGCTGGCGGAGTTCATGGACGCCTTGCCCTCCCGCACCGGGGCCCAGGTGGTGGCCGAGCTGGAGGTAACAGCGCAGTCGGGGCTGGCCGGACGCACCCTGGCCGAGGCCCTCGCCACCTGCCCGGGCGTGTTCCCCTTGGGTCTGCAACGGGGCGACGGCCAGGTGGTGGTGGCTCCCCCACCTTCTATTCTGTTGGGCCGGGGCGACCGCCTCATCCTGCTGGGTCGCGAGGAGGAGCTGGAAGCCATCCGCACTCCGTCCTCCACGTCCGACACAGCTTGACCTCCGCGGCCCAGGTCCGTGGGCGAACAAGGCGGTCCTCTCCCCCGGTTCCCGTCCTTCGACAGCCAGAACCCGCGGGCGAAGCGAGCGTTCACCGGCCCGCGGCACCCACCGGCAGGGGGTGTCTTGCCGGGGCGCGGTGGAGGTGCCGGAGGCAGGTGCAGGCGGAGGCCAAGAACCACGCGCCCCCGACCGCGGCGAAGCCCGCCGCGGCGGCCATCAACAGCAGGGGTACAGACCACGGGTGGGCCCCGGCCAGGTACGCTTTGCGGGGTAGCCCCTGACCCGCCGCTGCCAGGAGCGCAGCCACGGTGAGCACCACGCCCAGCCCGAACAGGTGCACCTGAAGGCGGCCCGCTTCCCGCTGTACGGGGAGTCCGTGCTGCTCCAGGATCCGGAACACGCCGCCCATGAACGCAACGGTAACGCCGCCCACCAGCATGGCGTGGTAGTGCGCGGTCACCCGCAGCGTGTTGCCCGCACCTATGGGAGCCAAAAGACCTCCCAACACGTACAGCCCCACCGACCACCGCAGGGCGGCTCCCTCCAGTCCGGGCACCTGGAGGACCCTGGGGGCCAGCACCCGCAGGTGCAGCAGGGTGGGGAGGCTGAGCGCCACGCCCAGGGCGGCGTTCGCGGTCGCCCAATGCGGGATCTCTTCCACGTTCGGGGCCAGGTAGAGGAACAGCGGCGCCCAGGAAAGTCCCCCGGCGAGGTGGAAGGCGCGCCGCGCCAGGGGCCGGCAGGCGTCAGCTGGGCCTGCCAGTTCGTACCACGCAAGCGCCAGGGCGATGACGTACACGAACTGCAGGGCGTGCCCGCCGCCCCACAGGGCGGCCTGCGCAGACGCGTGTCCCGCGCGGGCCAGGCCCACCGCCACCGCGGCGAGGGCGGCGCCGTACGCGGTGGCGGCGGCGCGGGTCCCCACAGGGACCTGCGCTCGAAGGCACGGCCACAGGGCCACCGCCGCGCCTGCCGCGAACAGCACGTAGCCTCCCACGTAGAAGGGGGAGTCCACGTACGGGAGGTAGTCCACCACCACCGGGCGGCCGGGCAGGGCAAGGCCCAGGAGCATCCCTCCAGCGCCCAGGCCTGCAAACAGGACAGCCGCAGGGGAGGAGGGGGTGTGGCTGCGGTGCAGGACCACCCCTACGCTGCAGCCGAGCAGCCACACCCCCAGAGAAAACGTGACGTGTCCCACCAGGAGCCTGTAGAAGTCCTCACGGGACAGGACGCCTGCAAGTGCCGGCACCCTGCTGGCGGTGACGAGCAGCGCCAGAGCCCCCGCCACCGCAGCGGCCGCCACGGCCAAGCCCACCCACGCCAGCGGCCCCGTGCGGGCGGAGGGCTGCGCGTTTGTACCGCCTGGCACCGTGCTGCCTCACCCGCCCACGGGCCAGGCCCGGGACAGGTTCCAGTAGTTGCCCAGGTACATCACCACGAAAAAGGCGACGAACAACAAGCACAGCGCGAAGGTGCCAGGCACCGCAGGGACTTCCCGTGGTCCGTGGCCCGGGTTGCCAGCGACGGGCAGGGTGTACTGCCGCCGGAGCTCTTCGTCCGTCAGGCGCTCGCCGAACAACACCGTGGCCACCACCAGCCCCACGAACAGGGCTCCGCCGAGAAGGGCCAGCACCCCGCCCACTCCCGCCACGGAGAGCAGCGCGTACACCTCGCCCGGCCAGGCAAACGCCAGGGGCAGACCCCGGAAGCGGAAGATGTCGGGCTGCTTGCGGGGCAGGCCGTAGCGGACACCCAGCTGCAGGAAGGCCAGCACCACAAGGCCCACCCCGATCCCAAACAACCACGGCTGCCAGCGGGCCCACCGCTCCCCCACCACGCGGCGGCGGAACACCAAAGGCAAGACGTACCAGGTGACACCCATGAAGGCCAAGGTGGTGCCTGCCACCACGGTGCCGTGGAAGTGCCCCGTGATGCCGGTGGTGTTGTGCCACTTCAGGTTGAGCTGCTCGGTCCCCGCCAGCACCCCGGTGATCCCTCCCAGGAACCCGAACAGGGCCACGGAGAGGACCAGGCTGCTGAACGCGGGGTTCCCCCACGGGGCCCGCGCCAGCCAGTCGAACAGGCCCCGGTTGTAGCCCCGCATCCGCTGTCCCACCTCCACGCTTCCGGGGACCGCGAAGGCGTGGATCATGCTGCCGAGGACCGCCAGGTGCATGAGGTAGCCGGTGTTCACCCACTTCCAGCCCACGGAAAGCGCGCCGCTGGGCTCCGTCTGCAGGTGGTGCGCGCTGCCCAGGTTGATGGCCACCAGGTACAGCACGAAGGCGGCCCGCGACACCTTCTCGCTGGGCGTGCGCCCCCCCACGGTGAGGAAGGCCAGGAGGTACCAGACCGCGATCATCGCCGCCAGGTTGATCTGCTGGGAGGGGTGCCCGAAGCCCCAGTAGGCCAACTTCCACAGGAAGGGGTCCAACTCGGGGATCACGCCCACAGACCACAGAAAGGCCGGCACGAACACCAGCGCCCCCACCAGCAGGGTGGCCACCGCCAGCACCGCGGCGGTGAAGGCGCCGAAGACCACCAGGGGCAGGGGCCCCTGGTGGGTCCGGTCCCGGTACGCCTTGTACACGGTGGCGAAGAACGCGCCCACCCCCACCAGGGCACCGACCGCGAACAGGATGGTCCCCAGGTAGAAGTCCGGGGTGCCCCGCAGGGGCGGGTAGGGCTGGAAGGACAGGTGGTTGAGGGGGTTCGTGAGGATGGCGCGGTTCACCATCAAAGCACCCACGGCCATGAGCCCGAAGGCGACCCAGCCCGCCGCGGGGCTCGCGGGCCGGGTGTTCAGCATGATGCTGCCGGCGAAGTGCAGCAGGGCGATCTCGAAGAACACGATCCAGAAGATCAGCATGTTCCACGCGTGCAGGGCCAGGTACTGGTAGAAGGTCTCAGGAGGGAACGCCCCCATCCACCGGGTGAACAGGACCACGACGGCGGCGATCCCGCCCAGCAGCAGGGCCACCACCGCGGCCACCGCGTTGGCCTTGACGAGGTCCTCTGCGGCCCGGTACACCCGGAAGCCGGTCACAGGACACGTACGGGCTTCCTGAAGCTCCGCCATGGCTCACCTCTCCACCACGATCTTCCCGAGCATCATCTCGTGGCCCACGCCGCAGAAGTCGTTGCACGCCATGTGGTAGGTGCCCGGCTCGCGGGGGACGAAGCGCACCACCCACTCGTACCCGGGGTACAGCTGCAGGTTCCACACGTGCGGCTGCGTGATGCTGAACCCGTGCAGGTAGTCGATGCTGGCCACGTGCAGGACGTACGCCTCACCCGCCTTCAGCCGCAGGATGGGGTAGAACCGGAAGCGCTGGGCCAGCATGTACACGTCCGATCCCGGAGGCGGTGCCACCACGGGCTGCCCCGCCTCCTCGCCCACCTTGTACTGCTGCACGAACCGCTCCACCTCCGCCTGGTAGGCCTTGGGGTCCACGCGGTAGGCGCGGCCGGTGACGTTCTGCGGGCCGAAGGCGTGCCAGATGAGCATCATGGCGGAAAAGAACCCCACCGCCACCACCGCCGCGATCACCACCCACGCCCGCTCCAGGGGATGCGCACGCTCTTCCCACCAAGCCCCGGGCGCCATACGGAACCCTCCTCAGCGGGACGGGACGCGCAGGACGTCCCACGCGCCCCACACCAGGTACACGAGGAAGAAGAAGACGTTGCTGGCCACCAACCAAAACCAGATGCTGTCCGCCACGCGGGACCACGGGGAGTTCCCCCTCGTCACCGGGCACCACCTCCGAATGCGGACCCAAGGAGTCCGCAATGTCAGATTTTCGGCAGACAAACTATCTCGCGGGACGAAGTACTTTTGCTATCGGCCGGCGGGCTGATGACCTAGGTCCTACCACGGGCCGTCCACCCCCGGGGAGGGCCTGCCTGCAGGTACCGGGAGGGCAACCGCCGGCCCAGGAGGGCCTGCAACGCCCTGGAGGCCTGGCAGACGCCCTCCAGGTCCACGCCCGTGCGTACACCCATGCCGTGCAGCATGTACAGCACGTCCTCCGTGGCCACGTTGCCCAGCGCGCCGGGCGCGAAGGGACAGCCGCCCAGGCCTCCTGCGGAGGCGTCCACGGTGGACAGCCCCATCTGGAGGCTGGCGAGGACGTTCGCGAGGCCTGTGCCGCGGGTGTCGTGGAAGTGCACGCCCAGCCGGTCCGCGGGCACCTCCCGGAGGAGCAGTTCCAGCAGGGCCTGTACTTCCCCCGGCGTGGCGGCACCCACGGTGTCCGCCACGCCCACGTCGGTGCAGCCCATGTCCACCAGCTCCAACACGGCCCGGCGGGCCTCCTGGGGGTCCACGGGGCCGCGGTAGGGGCACCACCACGCCACCGACACGTAGCCGCGGACCACCATCCCGGCGGCACGGGCAGCCCCCACCACCTCCCGGCAGGTGCGCAGGGACTGCTCCACCGTGGTGCCCAGGTTGGCCTGGGCGAAGTCGTCCGTGGCCGCGGTGAACACCGCCACCGCCCGGACCCCGCAGCTGGCCGCACGGTCCAGGCCGCGCAGGTTGGGAACCAGGGCCAGGTAGGTGACGCCCTCGCGGGGCCGCAGCCGCCGGAACACCTCCTCCGTGTCCGCCATCTGGGGCACCCGGTCCGGGCGCACGAAGGAGCCCACCTCGATCCACCGCAGGCCGGCGTCCGCCAGCGCCTCCACGAAGGCCACCTTGGCCTCCGTGGGGACGTGTTGGGGCTCGTTCTGCAGGCCGTCCCGCGGCCCGACTTCCACCACCCGCACCTCAGGGGGGAGTTTCCCGGAGGGCGTCATGCCTGGTCCTCCAGCTCCACCACCACAGCGCCCCCCTCCACCTGCTCGCCGGGCCGCACCACCACGCGCCGGACCCGCCCCGGCCGGGGGCTGCGCACCACGGTTTCCATCTTCATGGCCTCCAGCACGTACAGGACCTCGCCCTCCGCCACGGATTGGCCCGGGACCACCAACACGCGGGTCACCACGCCCGGCATGGGGGCGCTCACATCCCACGTGGCCTCGCTCCGGGGCGGCGCCTCCCGGGCGGGCGAAAACGAGTACGCGCGGCCCAGGGCGTGCAGGTGGAGGGTGTCGCCCTCCCACGCGGCGTGCAGGACCGCGCCTGCGCCGTCCACGCGGGCCTGCCAGGTGGCTGCTTCCACCTCCCGCAGCTCCACGTGCACCTCCCGTCCGCCGAACCGGACCGTGGCCCCGGATGCGGAGGGGGTCACCTCCAGGTCGAACACGGCGTCCCCGCAGCGCAGCCTGAGCACGCTCACGGCAGGCGCACCCCCCCCAGCCGGTCCCAGGGGTCAGGAGCCTTCGGGGCGGGGCCCCGCGGAGCCGCAGGCCGGCCCCGCACCGCGAGGGCTGCCGCCACCGCCACCACCAGGGGGGGCGGCTCGGGCGGACGCCAGGCGGCAAACCGCTCCTCCAGGAAATGGGTGGACACCTCGCCGGCCAAGAAGTCCGGGTGCGACAGCACGTCCAGCAGGAAGTTCAGGTTGGTGCGGGGCCCCAGGATCACGTACTCCCGCAGCGCCTGGGTCAAGCGCGCGATGGCGGTGCGCCGGTCCGCGGCCCACGCGACCACCTTGGACAGGATGGGGTCGTACTGCACGGGCACCCGCTGGCCCGCGCGGACGCCGGAGTCCACCCGCACGCCGGGCAGGTGCGGCTCCCGCAGGACCAGGATCCGCCCCGGGGAAGGGACAAAGCCCCGCTCCGGGTCCTCCGCGTACACCCGCGCTTCCACCGCGTGGCCCCGCAGGGACACCCGGTCCAGGGCAGGGTCCAGGGGTTCGCCCGCGGCCACCCGCAGCTGCGCGTGCACCAGGTCCACGCCCGTGCACAGTTCGGTCACCGGGTGCTCCACCTGCAGGCGGGTGTTCACCTCGAGGAAGTAGAACCGGCCGCGGGGGTCCAGGAGGAACTCCACGGTGCCCGCGTTCACGTACCCGGCGGCGCGCGCCACGCGTAGCGCCGCCTCGCACAGCCGGGCGCGTAGCTGCGGGTCCACCGCGGGCGACGGGCACTCCTCCACCACCTTCTGGTGGCGGCGCTGGACGCTGCAGTCCCGCTCGCCCAGGTGCACCACGGCACCGTACACGTCCCCGAGGACCTGGACTTCCACGTGCCGGGCTCCCTCCACGTACTTTTCCACCAGCACCGCGTCGTCCCCGAAGGCGGAGCGGACCTCCCGGCGGGCGGAGGCCAAGGCGTCGCGGAAGCCGTCCGGGCGGTGGACCACCCGCATGCCCTTCCCGCCTCCCCCCGCTGCAGCCTTGAGCAGCACGGGGAACCCGAGCCGGTGGGAGGCCCGCTCCAGCACCTCGTCCTCCGCGGGGGGGTGGCCGGGCACCGTGGGCACTCCCACCTGTTCGGCCAGCCGCCGGGCCCGGTCCTTGTCGCCCAGCAGGGCGATGACCTCCGCGGGGGGCCCCACGAAGGCCAGGCCCGCCTCGCGGCAGGCGTGCGCGAGCTGTGGGTTCTCCGCGAGGAACCCGTAGCCGGGGTGGACTGCCTCCGCGCCCGTCCGGCGGGCCGCGTCCACGATGCGGCCCACGTCCAGGTAGGCCTCCGCCGGCCCCAGGCACACCGCTTCGTCTGCCAGCAGCACGTGCGGGCTTTCTGCGTCCAGCTCCGTGTACACCGCCACCGTCCGGATGCCGAGCTCGCGGCAGGCGCGGAGCACCCGGACCGCGATCTCCCCGCGGTTGGCCACCAGCACCTTGGAAAAGGGAGGGCGGACGCTCACGGCCCGGACCAGGAGGGCCTGCGCCGCTCCAGGAAGGCGCGCATGCCCTCTTGCGCCTCGGGCCCTGCCCGGACCTCCGCGATGGTCCGCACCGCCTCCTCCCGGGCCTGCTCCCACGAGAGGGAGGGCAGCGTCCGCAGCAGCCGCTTCGCCTCCGCCAACGCGTGCGGGCCCGCGGCGAGGAACGCCTCCGCCCACTCCGCCACCACCCGGTCCGGCTCCTCGGACACGGCGTCCACCAGCCCCACCTCCAGGGCCTTGGCCGCGGAGAGGTGTGCGGCGGTGAGGACCGCCCACGGGAGGGCGGAGGGGTGGACCTTCCGCAGCAGGAAGGGGAGGATCATGGCGGGCACCAGGCCCAGGCGCACCTCGCTGAGGCGGAAGGTGGCGTTCGGCGTGGCCACCGCCAGGTCGCAGGCGGCCACCAGGCCCACCCCGCCCCCGAAGGCCGCGCCGTGCACGCGCGCCACCACCGGCTTGGGGCAGCGGGTCATGGACTCCAGGAGGGTGAACACCCGCCCGGCCTCCCGGCGGTTCTCCTCCTCCGAGGCCCCCACCGCCTGGCGCATCCACTCCAGGTCCGCGCCCGCGCAGAAGGACGGTCCCTGTGCGGACAGCACCACGTAGCGGACTTCGGGGCGCAGGGCGTGCACGTGGAAGGCGGCAGTGAGTGCGTCCAGCAGCTCCGGGTTGAGGGCGTTGTGGACCTGCGGCCGGTTCAGCACTAGGTCCAGCCGGCTTCCCTCCTGGCGGACGGAGAGGACCTCAGCCACCGCTCACATCCGGAACACGCCCGGCTTCATGGGCTCGATGGGGGCGTTGAGCGCCGCGGACAGGGCCAGGCCCAACACCTCCCGGGTGGTGGGGGGGTCCAGGATCCCGTCGTCCCACAGCCGCGCGGTGCTGTAGTACGGGTTGCCTTCCCGCTCGTACTTCTCCAGGATGGGGCGGGTGATGGCCTCCGCCTCCTCCTCGGACAGGTGCTTCCCCTCCCGGGCCAGCTGGTCCCGCTTGACGGTGACCAGGACTCCCGCGGCCTGCTCCGGCCCCATGACGTTGATGCGGGCGTTGGGCCACATCCACAGGAACCGGGGCTCGTACGCGCGGCCGCACATGGCGTAGTTGCCCGCCCCGTAGGAACCGCCCACGATCACGGTGAACTTGGGCACGTTGCTGGTGGCCACCGCGTGTACCATCTTGGCGCCCGCCCGCGCGATCCCTGCCGCCTCGTACTGCTTGCCCACGATGAACCCCGTGATGTTCTGCAGGAACACGATGGGGACCCGCCGCTGGCCGCACAGCTCGATGAAGTGCGCTCCCTTCTCCGCGCTGTCCACGAACAGGACGCCGTTGTTGGCCACCACCCCCACCAGGATCCCGTGGATGCGGGCGAACCCGCACACCAGGGTGGTCCCGTACAGGGCCTTGAACTCCGCAAACCGGCTGCCGTCCACCAGGCGGGCGAGGACCTCCCGCACGTCGTAGGGCTGCCGCAGGTCCCGGGGCAGGATCCCGTAGATCTCCTCGGGGTCGTAGTAGGGGTCTTCGGGGTCTACGACGTCCAGGTCCACCGTCTTGCGGCGGTTGAGGGTGGAGACGATCTGCCGGACGATCTGCAGGGCGTGCTCGTCCGACTCCGCGTAGTGGTCCACCACCCCGGACCGCCGGGCGTGCACGTCCGCCCCGCCCAGCTCCTCCGCGGTCACGTCCTCGCCGGTGGCCGCCTTCACCAGGGGCGGGCCGCCGAGGAAGATGGTGCCCGTGCCCCGGACGATCACCGCCTCGTCGCTCATGGCGGGTACGTAGGCACCGCCCGCGGTACACGACCCCATCACCGCGGCGATCTGGGGGATCCCCATGGCGCTCATCCGGGCCTGGTTGTAGAAGATGCGGCCGAAGTGGTCGCGGTCGGGGAACACCTCCGCCTGCAGGGGCAGGTAAGCTCCTCCGGAGTCCACCAGGTAGATGCAGGGCAGCCGGTTCTGCAGGGCCACCTCCTGCGCGCGGAGGTGCTTCTTCACCGTCATGGGGAAGTACGTCCCGCCCTTCACGGTGGCGTCGTTGGCCACCACCACGCACTCCACGCCAGCCACGCGGCCAATCCCGGCCACCAACCCTGCGCTGGGGGCCTCCCCGTCGTACATGTCCCAGGCGGCCAGGGGGCACAGCTCCAGGAAGGGGGAGCCGGGGTCCAGCAGCCGGTCCACCCGCTCCCGGGCGGTGAGCTTGCCCAGCTCCCGCTGGCGGCGCTGGGCCCGCGGCCCGCCCCCCTTCCGGACCTGTTCCAGCCGCCGGCGGAGCTCCTCCGCCAGGGCCCTGTGGTAGGCGGCGTTCTCCCGGAACTCGGGGCTGTCCGTGCGGACCTGGGAACGGATGCGCTCCACCGGGACCACCTGAGGAGGCTTACACCGACGCGCGGGGCTTTCCCTGCGTCCGGGCTGCCGCCGGCAGGTTGCTCCGGGCTCCGCCCAGACGCTACCATGGGCGAGGATTTTGCGGCGAGGAGACCGCCCTTGGACTTCGCGCTCAGGGAGGAGCACCGGCTGGTCCAGCAGACCGCGCGGGAGTTCGCCACGCACAAGATCCTGCCCGTGGCCGCACAGCTCGACGCCGAACACAGGTTCCCCGCGGACATCGTGCGGGCCCTCGGCGAGCTGGGGCTCATGGGCGTCACCGTCCCGGAGGAGTACGGGGGCGCGGGGATGGACCACGTGGCGTACGTGCTGGCCATGGAGGAGGTGGCGCGGGCGTGCGCGTCCACCGCGGCCATCATGTCCGTGAACAACTCCCTGGTGTGCGACCCCATCCTCCGCTACGGCACCGAGGAGCAAAAACGCCGCTACCTGCCCGTGCTGGCTTCCGGTCGGGAGATCGGCTGCTACTGCCTGACCGAACCGGCCGCGGGGTCCGACGCGGCCTCCCTGAAGGCCACGGCCCGCCTGGACGGGGACCGGTGGGTGTTGAACGGCACCAAGGCCTTCGTCACGAACGCCCGGGAGGCGTGGGTGTTCGTGGTGTACGCCCGGACGGAGGAGGAGCCAGGGGCCCGCGGGATCTCCGCGTTCTTGGTGGAGCGGGACTTTCCGGGGATCTCCGTGGGCAAGGTGGAGCGCAAGATGGGGCTACTGGCGTCCTCCACCTGTGAGGTGCTGTTGGAGGACTGCCGGGTGCCCCGCGACAACCTGTTGGGCCGGCGGGGGGAGGGGTTCAAGGTGGCGCTTTCCACCCTGGACGGCGGCCGTATCGGGATCGCGGCCCAGGCGGTGGGGATCGCCCGGGCGGCCCTGGAGGACAGCGTGGCCTACGCCCGGCAGCGACACCAGTTCGGCCGGGCCATCGCGGAGTTCCAGGCCATTCAGTGGAAGGTGGCGGACATGGCCACCCGCATCGAGGCGGCCCGCCTGCTCACCCTGCGAGCCGCGTGGCTGCGCGACCAGGGCAAGCGGTGCACCGCGGAGGCCTCCATGGCCAAGCTGTTCGCCTCCGAGACCGCCATGTTTGCCGCCCACCAGGGGGTGCAGATCTTCGGGGGCTACGGGTACATCAAGGACTACCCGGTGGAGCGGTACTTCCGCGACGCGAAGATCACCGAAATCTACGAGGGCACGTCGGAGATCCAGCGGCTGGTAATCGCCCGTCAGCTGTTGAGCTAACGAACGTTTGGTAGGACAGGAGGGAGCCCATGGACGTGGTGGTGTGCGTCAAGCAGGTCCCGGACACCGAGCAGCCCATCCGCGTGCGGGCCGACGCCAGCGGCATCGACGAGCAGGGGGTGAACTGGATCCTCAACTACTACGACGAGCACGCGGTGGAGGAGGCCCTGCGGGTGCGGGAGAAGCACGGCGGGACGGTGACGGTGGTGTGCGCGGGGCCGCCCCGTGCCGCGGAGGCCCTGCGGACGGCGTTGGCCATGGGGGCGGACGAGGCGGTCCACGTGTGCGACCCTGCCCTGGACGGGGCAGACCACGCGGGGGTGGCCCGCGTTCTGGCCGCGGCGGTGGGCCAGCTCCGGTACGACCTGGTGCTGTGTGGCCGGCTGGCCACGGACGACAACGCGTCCGTGGTGGGCCCCGCCCTGGCGGAGTACCTGGGTGTCCCGCAGGCCACCGCCATCTCCAAGCTGGAGGTGGAGGACGGTACGGCGAAGGTGGAGCAGGAGGTGGAAGGCGGGGTGGAAGTCCTGCAGGTCCCCCTGCCCGCGGTGTTCACGGTGGAGCGGACCATCAACGAGCCGCGCTACCCCACCCTGCCGGGGATCATGAAGGCCAAGCGCAAGGAGATCCGGACCCTCACCTTGGCGGACCTGGGGCTGGCCGCGCAGGAGGTGGGCGCGCCCGCAGCCCGGGTCCGGTACACCCGGTTCGACCCTCCCCCGCGCCGCCAGGCGGGGGAGGTGGTGACCCCGGAGTCCCCGGAGGAGGCGGCGCGGGTGATCGCGCACTTCCTGCAGGAAACCGCCAAGGTGCTGTGAGGTGCAGCATGGGCAAGGACGTCTGGGTGGTAGCCGACCACGCCGCGGGCAGCCTGCGGCGGATCAGCCTGGAGCTGCTCGGGAAGGGCCGGGAGCTGGCAGACGACCTGGGAAGCCGGCTGGTGGCGGTGGCCTTGGGCCAGGACCTGGACCCGGTGGCCCGCTCCCTCGGAGAGCACGGCGCGGACGCGGTGCTGGCCGTGGAGCACCCGCACCTGCGCACCTACACCACGGACGCCTACACGCAGGCGCTGAGCCAGCTGGTGGCCGCGCGCGCCCCCTGGCTGGTGCTGGTGCCCTCCACCGCCTGGGGCCGCGACTGCGCGCCGCGGGTGGCGGTGCGGGCGGGGGCGGGCATCGCCACGGACGTGGAGGCCCTGTGGCTGGAGGACGGACGTCTGCTGGCCCGTCGGCCCATGTACACCCGCAAGGTCATGGGGACGGTGGAGTTCGTGGGGGAAGGGCCTCGTGTGGCGGTGGTCCTGCCGAAGGTGTTCGCCCCCGCCCCCAGACAGGAAGGGCGCACCGCGGAGGTGGAGCGGGTTTCCGTGGACGTCCCGCCGCCCCGCGCCCGGGTGGTGGAGACCCGGTCGCTGAAGCGGGAGCGGGTCTCCCTCACGGAGGCGGAGGTGGTGGTCTCGGGCGGGCGGGGGCTGCGGGGCCCGGAGAACTTCGCCCTGCTGGACGCCCTGGCGGCGGAACTGGGCGCGGCCGTGGGGTCCAGTCGGCCGCCCGTGGACAGCGGCTGGGTCCCGCACGACTACGAAATCGGGCAGACGGGCAAGACCGTCAGCCCTACGGTGTACATCGCGGTGGGGATCTCCGGGGCGCCCCAGCACCTGGCGGGCATGTCGGGGTCCAAGTACATCGTGGCCATCAACAAGGACCCCAACGCCCCCATCTTCCAGGTGGCCACCCTGGGGGTGGTGGGGGACCTGTTCCAGATCGTCCCGAAGCTCACCGAGGAGGTCCGCCGGCGGAAGGCGCAAGGCTAGAGGGAAAGGCCCTGAGGAGGTGGTGGGGATGGCGGTGACCCGCGGCCGGACGGCCCAGGAGGAAGCGCGGCGCCGGTGGGAGGAAGGGACCCTCCGGCAGACCCTACAGCGCCAGCCCGAACGTCCCTGGCGGTTCACCACCCTGTCGGACCTCCCCGTGGAGGTGCTGTACGGGCCGGAGGACGTGGCGGACTTGGACTTCGAGCGCGACCTCGGGTACCCCGGCGAGTACCCGTACACCCGGGGGATCCACGCCACCATGTACCGCGGGCGGCTTTGGACTATGCGGCAGTTCGCGGGGTTCGGGACCGCGGAGGACACCAACCAGCGCTTCCACTACCTGCTCCGGCAGGGGCAGACGGGGCTTTCCGTGGCCTTCGACATGCCCACCCTCATGGGCTACGACTCCGACCACCCGCGGGCGCAGGGCGAGGTGGGGCGGGAGGGGGTGGCGGTGGACACCCTGGCGGACATGGAGGTCCTGTTCGAGGGGATCCCCCTGGACGAGGTCAGCACCTCCATGACCATCAACGCGCCTGCCGCGGTCCTGTACGCCATGTACGTGGCCCTGGCGGACAAGCGCGGGATCCCCCGCTCCAAGCTCCGGGGCACCATCCAGAACGACTGCCTGAAGGAGTTCATCGCGCAGAAGGAGTGGATCGTCCCGCCCCGGCCCAGCATGAAGCTGGTGGTGGACACCTTCGAGTTCTGCGTCCGGGAGACCCCCCAGTGGAACCCCATCTCCATCAGCGGGTACCACATCCGGGAGGCAGGAGCTACCGCGGTCCAGGAGCTGGCCTTCACCCTGGCGGACGGGATCGCGTACGTGGAGGCAGGCATCCAGCGCGGCCTGGACGTGGACGCCTTCGCGCCCCGGCTGAGCTTCTTCTTCGACGTGCACATGGACTTCTTCGAGGAGATCGCCAAGCTCCGCGCGGCCCGGCGGATGTGGGCGCGGATCATGCGGGAACGGTTCGGGGCCAAGAACCCGCGGTCGTGGATGCTCCGCACCCACGCGCAGACCGCGGGGGTGGCGCTCACGGCCCAGCAGCCGCTGAACAACATCGCCCGGGTGGCCCTCCAGGCCCTGGCCGCGGTGCTCGGTGGAGTGCAGTCCCTGCACACCAACTCCATGGACGAGACCTACGCCCTGCCCACGGAGGAAGCGGTGACGGTGGCGCTGCGGACCCAGCAGATCCTCGCGTACGAGACCGGGGTGGCCAACACCGTGGACCCCCTGGGCGGCTCGTACTTCGTGGAGGCCCTCACGAACCGCATGGAGGACGAGGCGTGGCGGTACATCCGGCGGATCGACGAGCTGGGCGGAATGCTGGCGGCCGTGGAGGCGGGCTTCCCGCAGCGGGAGATCGCGGACGCCAGCTACCACTACCAGCAGCAGCTGGAGCGGAAGGAGAAGGTGGTGGTGGGCGTCAACGAGTTCGTGTCGGGAGAGCCCCAGCCCATCCCCATCCTCAAAATCCCCCCGGAGGTGGAGCGGCGGCAGGTGGAACGGTTGCGCCGGGTGCGGGCGGAGCGGGACAACGAGCGGGTGGCGGCGGCGCTGGCGGAGCTGCGCCGGGTGGCGGAGGCGGGGGGCAACACCATGTACCCCGTCCTCGAGGCCGTCAAGGCCTACGCCACCCTGGGGGAGATCTGCGACGTGTTCCGGGCGGTGTGGGGGGAGTACCGGGAGCCGGCGGTCCTGTGAGGAGGACCAGGGGCCGTCCTGGACACCCCTCGCCTGCCGCTGGTAAAATCCCGCGTGGGCCGTTAGCTCAACTGGTAGAGCAGGGGACTCTTAATCCCAAGGTTGCAGGTTCGAGTCCTGCACGGCCCTCCAGGAAAGTGCGGCAAGGAGGATGCATGCACCCCGCAGGAAGCTGCGGGGTTCGACGTTTCTTGGCGGGAGGTCGCGGCCGCGGGCGTGGCGGAACGGTAGACGCGCGGGACTTAGGATCCCGTGGGTTCGCCCGTGGGGGTTCGAATCCCTCCGCCCGCACCAACCTCGCGAGGTGAAGGAGGTCGGCCTGGTGAAGGTGGTGAGCGTCCGGCGGGAGCCGGGCAGCACGGCGGTGCTGGAGATCGAGGTCCCGGAGGACCGGGTGACCGAGGCGGTGGCGCAGGGGATCGTCCAGGTGAGCCGGAAGGCGCGGATCCCCGGGTTCCGGCCCGGCCGGGCGCCGCGGGCGGTGGTGGAGCGGTACGTGGGCCGGGACGCGGTGTACGAGGAGGCGTTGGAGCGGCTGCTGCCGGAGGCGTACCGGGAGGCCGTCCGCCAGAGTGGGATCCGCCCCATCAGCCGGCCCCAGTTCGAGGACGCCCGGATCGAGGAGGGCAAGCCTCTGCGGTTGGTGGCCCGGGTGGAGGTAGAGCCCGAGGTCAGGCTGGGTCCGTACCGGGACCTGAGGATCCCCTTCGAGGAGCCCCGGGTGGGCGAGGAGGAGGTGGACCGCACCCTGCAGGCCCTGCGGGCCCGCTACAGCCAGCTGCTGCCCAAGCAGGGGCCCGCCTCCCGGGGGGACTACGTCCTGGTACGGGTCCTCCGGTCGCCGGAGGGGGAAAGCCGCTTCGCCCAGGGGCGGGAGCTCATGCTGGAGGTCGGGGGCGGGGAGACCCCGGAGGCGCTCAGCGCCCTGCTGGACGGCAAGTCCGCGGGCGACGAGGTGGAGTGGGAAGGAGAGGCGGGGCCAGTGGGGTTGTCCGTGGTGGAGGTCCGGGTACGGGAGCTACCCGCGCTGGACGACGCCTTTGCCCAGATGGTCAGCGAGCACCCGACCCTGGCGGACCTGCGGGAGGACCTCCGCAACCGCCTGACCGCCCAGGCCTCTGCCCAGGCCAGGGCGGAGTACGAGCAGCGGGTCCTCCAGGCGGTGGTGGAGGGCGCGCAGGTGGACCTGCCGGAGAGCCTGGTGCACGCGGAGGTGCACGAGCTGCTGGAGGAGTTCGCCGACCAGCTGCGGCGCCGCGGGCTGTCGTGGGAGCGGTACCTGCAGCTGTCCGGGAAGACCGCACAGCAGGTGCACGAGGAGTTCCGGCCCCGGGCGGAGTCCAGGCTCCGCAGCCGGCTGGTACTGGAGGCGGTGGCGGAGGCGGAAGGGCTGGAGCCCTCGGAAGAGGAGCTGGCCCGGGCCGTCCAGAACCTGGCGGAGGAGAGCGGCCGGACCCCCGAGGAGGTCCGGCACGCGCTGGAGCAGACCGGCGGGACGGCCAGGCTGCGCAGGTGGCTGCGCAGGCGCCGGGCGCTGGCGTACCTGCTGGAGCAAGCCTCCCAGGGCGCCGTGACCGCACCCGCGGGGGTGCCGCAGGAGGAGGGAGAGGAGCCGTGACCCTGGTGCCCATCGTGGTAGAGCAAAGCGCCCGGGGCGAGCGGGCGTACGACATCTACTCGCGCCTGCTGAAGGAGCGCATCATCTTCCTAGGCGGCGTCGTGGACGACGAGGTGGCCAACCTGGTGATCGCCCAGATGCTGTTCTTGGCCTACGAGGACCCTGAGAAGGACATCCAGCTGTACATCAACAGCCCCGGGGGGTCCATGACCGCGGGGTTGGCCATCTACGACACCATGCAGCACATCCAGCCGGACGTGGCCACCATCTGCGTGGGCATGGCGGCCTCCGTGGCGGCCCTCCTGCTGGCCGGGGGTGCGAAGGGAAAGCGGGGGGCCCTGCCGTACTCCCGGATTATGATCCACCAGCCGTGGGGCGGGGCGCAGGGCCAGGCGGTGGACATCGCCATCCGGGCCAAGGAGGTCATCGAGCTGCGCAAGATCCTCAACGAGATCCTGGCCCGGCACACGGGCCAGCCCCTGGAGCGCATCGAGCGGGACACGGACCGGGACTTCTACATGAGCGCCCAGCAGGCGAAGGAGTACGGGCTCATCGACCTGGTGATCGAGCCCCGGGGGGAGAAACTGGCGAAGTTGCACCGGTGAGGCAGGGAAGTTGCTCTGTACGGACGGGAGGGCGCGGCCCACGCCGCCGGGACCGCGCCCCGGCGTGGAGGACGGAGAGGGGGTCGTATGTTCCGCTTCGGGGATGAACGGGAGCGGCTGAAGTGCTCCTTCTGCGGCAAGAGCCAGGACCAGGTCCGCAAGCTGGTGGCCGGCCCCGGGGTGTACATCTGCGACGAGTGCATCGAGCTGTGCAACGAGATCATCGAGGAGGAGCTGTACGGGGAACAGGAAGACCGGGGGCCCCGCAGCCTGCCCAAGCCCCACGAGATCTACGAGACCCTCTGCCAGTACGTGGTGGGGCAGGAGCGGGCGAAGAAGGTGCTTTCGGTGGCGGTGTACAACCACTACAAGCGCATCGCGCACCGCCGGCCCACGGACGTGGAGCTGCAGAAGAGCAACATCCTCCTCATCGGCCCCACAGGCTGCGGGAAGACCCACCTGGCGCAGACCTTGGCCAAGATCCTGGACGTCCCCTTCGCCATCGCGGACGCCACCAGCCTCACGGAGGCAGGCTACGTGGGGGAGGACGTGGAGAACATCCTCCTCCGGCTGGTGCAGGCCGCGGACTACGACGTGAAGAAGGCCGAACGGGGGATCGTGTACATCGACGAGGTGGACAAGATCGCCCGGAAGTCGGAAAACCCCTCCATCACCCGGGACGTGTCCGGGGAGGGCGTCCAGCAGGCCCTCCTGAAGATCCTGGAGGGGACGGTGGCCAACGTGCCGCCCCAGGGGGGCCGCAAGCACCCCCACCAGGAGTTCATCCAGGTGGACACCACCAACATCCTGTTCATCTGCGGGGGTGCCTTCGAGGGGCTGGACAAGATCATCGAGGCCCGCGTCCGGCAGTCCAGCATGGGGTTCGGGGCCCAGTCCAACCCCAAGGTCCGGGACACGGGGGAGCTGTTGCGGCAGGTGATGCCCCAGGACCTGCTCCGGTACGGGCTCATCCCCGAGTTTATCGGCCGGCTGCCGGTGGTGGTCCCCCTGGAGCCGCTGACGGAGGAACACCTGGTCCGCATCCTGGTGGAGCCCAAGAACGCCCTGGTCCGGCAGTACCAGAAGATCCTGGAGATGGACGGGGTGGACCTGGTGGTGGCGGAGGACGCCCTGCGGGCCATCGCCCGCGAGGCCCTGGCGCGGCACACGGGGGCCAGGGGCCTGCGGACCATCCTCGAGGACATCATGCTGGAGGTCATGTACGAGATCCCCTCCCGGCCCGAAATCAAGCGCTGCGTGATCACCCTGGAGTCCGTGGAGCGCCGGGCTCGGCCCATCCTCATCACCGCCGCGGAGGCCAAGCGCCTGGCCAAGGAGAAACCGGCCTCGTGAACTGCAGGCCGCGCCGGAAGCCCAGCGTTCCCGGGCGGCCGCGGAATCCCCGGCGTCGGGTATACGTAAATACGGGTGAGGGTTGGTTGCCCCGCGGGAGCGGGGGACCGACGGAGGTCTTAAGATGAGCCAGACGAAGATCCCGGCCCAGCTTCCCGTCCTCGCGCTGAAGGGCGTGGTGGTGCTCCCCCACATGCCCATCGCCCTGGGGGTGGGCCGGCCGAAGTCCGTGCGGGCCCTGGAGCGGGCCCTGGAGGGCGACCGCCTGCTGGCCCTGGTCTGCCAGCGGGACGAGACGGTGGAGGACCCCAAGCCCGAGGACCTGTACGCCTGGGGCGTGGTGGCCCGGGTCCTGAACGTGGGCAAGCAGCCGGACGGGGTCCTGCAGGTGATGGTGGAGGGCCTGGTGCGGGCCCACCTGGAGGGCTTCGTGCACACGGAGCCCTTCTTCCTGGCGCAGGTGCGCCCGGTGGAGGACCCCACCGACAAGACGGTGGAGATCGAGGCCCTCATGCGGGGGGTCACCTCCCAGTTCGAGCGGTACGCGCGCCTGAGCCGGACCGTAGCCCCCGAGGCGTACATGGCGGTGATGAACGCGGAGGAACCCGGCAGGCTGGCGGACCTGGTGGCCCAGCACCTGCCCCTGAAGACGGAGGAGCGGCAGAAGGTGCTGGAGCTGGACGTGGCGAGTCGGCTGGAGTTCCTCTCCCAGGTCCTGGCCCGGGAGATCAACATCCTGGACCTGGAGCGGAAGATCCAGAACCGGGTGCGCAAGTCCATGGAGAAGTCCCAGCGGGAGTACTACCTGAAGGAGCAGATGAAGGCCATCCAGCAGGAGCTGGGGGAGAAGGACGAGCGCCAGGCGGAGGTGGAGGAGTACCGGAAGAAGATCGAGGCCGCCAACCTGCCGGAGCCCGTGAAGGAGAAGGCCCTGGAGGAGCTGGGCCGGCTGGAGAAGATGCCGCCCATGGTGGCCGAGGCGGTGGTGGTCCGCACGTACCTGGACTGGATCTTGGCCCTGCCCTGGAGCGTGCGGACGGAGGACCGCCTGGACATCCCCGAGGCGCGGCGGATCCTGGACGAGGACCACTACGGGCTGGAGAAGGCCAAGGAGCGCATCGTGGAGTACCTGGCGGTGCGCAAGCTCAGCCCGCAGTCCAAGGGGCCCATCCTGTGCTTCGTGGGGCCGCCCGGCGTGGGAAAGACGTCCCTGGGCAAGTCCATCGCCCGCGCCCTGGGCCGCAAGTTCGTCCGCATCTCCCTGGGCGGGGTGCGGGACGAGGCGGAAATCCGCGGGCACCGGCGGACGTACGTGGGTGCCCTGCCGGGCCGGATCATCCAGGGGATGAAGACCGCGGGCAGCAAGAACCCCGTGTTCATGCTGGACGAGATCGACAAGCTGGGCCTGGACTTCCGGGGGGACCCCTCCGCGGCGCTGCTGGAAGCCCTGGACCCGGAGCAGAACCACGCCTTCAGCGACCACTACCTGGAGCTGCCCTTCGACCTCAGCGAGGTCATGTTCATCTGCACCGCCAACGTCCTGGACACCATCCCGCCCGCCCTGCGGGACCGGATGGAGGTGATCCGCTTCCCCGGCTACATCGAGACGGAGAAGCTGGGGATCGCCCGGCACTTCCTGGTCCCCAAGCAGCGCCGGGAGAACGGGCTGGAGGGGTTCGGGCTGGAGATCACCGACTCCGCCCTGCGGAAGATCATCCGGGAGTACACCCGGGAAGCGGGAGTGCGGAACCTGGAGCGGGAGATCGGCACCATCTGCCGGAAGGTGGCGACTCTGGTGGCGTCCGGGGACAGCAAGGCGCCCAAGCGGGTGACCGCCCGCATGCTGCACCGGTTCTTGGGCCCGCCCAAGTTCCGGTACGGCCTGGCGGAGAAGCAGGACGAGGTGGGCGCCGCCACCGGCCTGGTGTGGGCGGAAACGGGCGGGGACATCGTCACCGTGGAGGCCACCTTGGTCAAGGGAAGTGGCAAGCTGGTCCTCACGGGCCAGCTGGGCGAGGTGATGAAGGAGTCCGCCAACGCCGCGGTGTCCTACGTGCGGTCCCGCAGCCGCCGCCTGGGAGTGGACGAGGACTGGTACGGCAAGTTCGACGTGCACATCCACGTGCCCGCGGGCGCCCAGCCCAAGGAGGGCCCCTCCGCGGGGATCACCATGGCCACCGCGCTGGCGTCCGCCTTGAGCGGCCGGCCCGTGCGGAAGGACGTGGCCATGACCGGGGAGATCACCCTGCGGGGGAAGGTGCTGCCCGTGGGCGGGTTGAAGGAGAAGGTCATCGCGGCGCACCGGGCGGGCATCCGGACCGTGATCCTGCCCAAGGAGAACGAGCGGGACATGCACGAGATCCCGGAGAACGTGCGGCGGGCACTGCGGTTCCGGTTCGTGGAGCACATGGACGAGGTGCTGGAAGAGGCCCTGTTGCCGGCACCCGCGCGGCCTACCTCCCCCGAGCCGCCGCCCGCGGCTTTGGAGGTCCCGCGGATCCCCGTGGAGCTGCCGCAGCAGACTCCCCCGCCGCCGCCGCAGGCCTGAGCGGACCCTGCCGGGGGAACACAGGCACGTGGGCAGGATCCGGGTGGTGAGCGCGGGGGACCTGGAGCGGCTGGTCCCCATGCGGGACGCCATCCAGGCGGTCCGGGAGGGGTTCTTGGCCCTGGCGGAAGGCCGCGTGGCCCTGCCGCTGCGCGTGCACGTGCAGACTCCCCAGGGCGTGGCCCTGTGGATGCCGGCCGCCGCGCAGGGTCTGGGCCTGGCGGTGAAGGCGGTAGGCGTGTTTCCTGGCAACCCGGACCGCGGCCTGCCCACCATCCAGGCGGCGGTGTTGCTGCAGGACGCGGACACGGGAGCTCCCGTGGGGCTGGTGGAGGGCAGCTCCCTCACCGCCTTGCGGACCGGCGCGGCCACGGGCCTCGCCACGGACGTGCTGGCCCGGCGGGACGCGGCGGTGGTGGCGGTGTTCGGGTGCGGCGGGCAGGCGCCCAGGCAGCTGGAGGCGGTGTGCGCGGTCCGGACGGTAACGCAGGTCCGCGTGTACTGCCGGACGCCCGCCCGGCGGGAGGCCTTCGCCGCATGGGCCCGGCAGCAACCGTGGCTGCAGGGTGCCTCCGTGTTCGCCGCGCCTTCCGCAGAGGCCGCGGTCCGCGGGGCGGACGTGGTGGTGACCGCCACCTCGAGCCAGGAGCCGGTGTTCCGGGCAGAGGACCTGCCCCCGGGGGCGCACGTGAACGCCGTGGGCGCCTTCACGCCCCGGATGCGGGAGGTCCCCGCGCAGGTGGTGCAGGCGGCCCGGGTGGTGGTGGACAGCCTGGAGGCGGCGCAAGCAGAGGCGGGCGACCTGATCCAGGCGGCCTCGGAAGGGGCGCTGGACTGGGCACGGGTGGTGGAGCTGGGCCGCCTCCTCCAGGACCCCTCCGCGGGGCGGCAGAGCCCGGACGAGGTGACCCTGTTCAAGTCCGTGGGGCTGGCGGTGCAGGACCTGGCCGTGGGGATGCTGGCCCTGCGCCGGGCCGCGGAACACGGGTTGGGCACGGAGGTCCCGTGGGTGTGACCGGCCGGGCCGGCCTGTGGGACCGGATCCGGGAGGGGCTGCGCCGCACCCGGGAGGCCATCCGCACACAGCTGCAGGACGCGTTGACCCGGCCGCCGGACGAGTCCTTCTTCGAGCGGGTGGAAGAGGCGCTGCTGCTGTCTGACGTGGGGGTGGAGGTCACGGGGGAGGTGCTGGACGCCCTGCGCCGGCAGGTGCAGGCGGGCGCGCGGCGGCCGGAACAAGTCCGGGCGGCGCTGCGGGGGATCCTGCGCAGCTACCTGCCGGACCCAACGCCCCTCCACCTGGAACCCCCGCCCGCGGTGGTGCTGGTGGTAGGCGTGAACGGCTCGGGCAAGACCACCACCGCCGGCAAGCTGGCGTACCGGCTGCGGGCGCAGGGGAAACGGGTCATCCTGGCGGCCGCGGACACCTTCCGGGCCGCGGCGGCGGACCAGCTGGAGGTGTGGGCGCGGCGGTCGGGGGCGGAGGTGGTCCGCCACCGGGAGGGGTCCGACCCCGCCGCGGTGGTGTACGACGCCGCGCAGGCCCTGGTGGCGCGCCGCGCGGACGTGCTGGTGGCGGACACCGCGGGTCGGCTGCACACGAAGACGAACCTCATGGAGGAGCTGCGGAAGGTCCGACGGGTGCTTTCGCGCCAGTTGCCGGACGCCCCCTGGGAGTCGCTGCTGGTCCTGGACGCCACCACGGGCCAGAACGCCCTGCAACAGGCTCGCGAGTTCCGCGGCGCCGCAGACGCCACCGGGGTGGTGCTGTGCAAGCTCGACACGAGCGCCAAAGGCGGCATGGTGCTGGCCATCGGGCGGCAGCTGGGCCTCCCCGTGAAGCTGGTGGGCACAGGGGAAGGCCCCGAGGACCTGGACGCCTTTGACCCCGAGGCGTTCGTGGACGCCCTCCTGCCCGAGGCGTGACGTCCCCCGCGCCCTGGAAGTGGCTGTTCGTGCTGTGTGCCGCGGAGGTGGGGACCATGCTCACCTTCTCCGGCTACCCCGCGGTCCTGCCCGTGCTCCGGCAGGAGTGGGGCATGAGCGCGGGGCAGGCGGGGGCGGTGTTCGCGGCCCAGCAGTTGGGGTACACGGCCGCGGTGGTGGTGCTGAGTAGCCTCACGGACGTGTGGGGCGTGCGCCGCATCTACCTGCTGTCGAGCCTGTGGAACGGCCTGTTCAACCTGGCCTTCCCGCTTCTGGCAGCGGACTTCCGGTCCGCCTTCCTGTTGCGCCTGGCCTGCGGCGCAGGTCTCGCGGGCACCTACATGCCGGGCATGCGCCTGGTGGTGGAACGGTTCGGGCCCCAGCACCGCGGCGCCGCCATGGGCCTGTACATCGCGTGCTTCAGCGTGGGCGCGGCCTTGTCCCTGGCGGTGGCGGGAGCGCTGCTGCGGTGGGGCTGGCGGTGGAGCCTTGCAGGTGTGGCAACGGGGCCCCTGGCGGCCGTGGCACTCGCCTGGCGCGTGGTGCACGACCCCCCGAGGGGCGGCGCCGGGGGTAGGCTCCCCGGGCCGCAGACCCGTGCAGGGGTGGAGTTCGGGCGCGCCTTGTGGGACGCCGTGCTGCGTAACGCCACCGCCATGCGGTACGTGGTGGCGTACGCGGCGCACAACTGGGAGCTGTTCGGGATGCGGGCGTGGCTTCCCGCGTTCCTCGCGGCCGTGGGGACCGCCCAGGGGCTCCCGCTGGAGGAGGCCACCGCCCGGGGTGCCGCCTTCGGCTCCCTGGTACTGGTGGCCGGCGCGGGCAGCAACGCCCTGGGGGGATGGCTGTCGGACCGGGTGGGCCGGCGCCCCACGGTGGTGGCGGCGCTGGTCGCCTCCGGGGCGGTGTCGTGCACCGTGGGGTGGACCCTGCCCCTGGGCACGGGCGTGGTGCTCCCGCTTTCCCTGCTGTACGGGCTCCTGGTCACCGCGGAGTCCAGCACCCTGTCCACCGCGGTGGCGGAGTCCGCGGACCCCCGGTGGCTGGGGACCACCATGGCCGTACAGTCCGGACTGGGCTTTTTGGTCACCGCCATCTCCCCC
>FWWL01004134.1_pt1 | contig 25078 bp, 25 predicted proteins | sample 2228331 | NCBI WGS metagenome assembly FWWL01 (sample SAMEA103939775, study PRJEB20133) | metagenome | reverse complement strand
TCAGATTTTTTGTTTTTTGGTGCGTTTATGTAGTTTTTTATCAACCTTGTCATTAATTGCATATCAAACTCCTGTATCATGTTTTGTCCTCATGAGTTTAGTTGTTTTGACTCAGGAGATATTTTAGCGTTTTACGGAAATTTTATTTTTATCTATCCATCTATATTTCACGGATATTTTTTATTATCTAATGCGGACAACACTTGTCAGATTCCCTGATATGCTAAAATATATGAAAAAGCTATTTCAGGAGGAAGTCATGGAGTGTAAAATTGAGAGAAACAAAAAAATCTGCACCTGTACTTATGAGCCATGCGAAAAAAAAGGAATTTGCTGTGAGTGTTTGCACTATCACAGAAAAAGAGGAGAGCTTCCAGCTTGTTATTTTACACCTGAAGTTGAGGCAAGCTATGACAGAAGCATAAAAAGATTTATTCATATGCATACGAAGAAGTAATATCTTCAAGGACTACATCCCTTGCATCCCTGATTTGCTTTGAAAGTTCAACTTTAGCAATTTTAACACCTGCACAGGATGCATATGTTCGAGATGTAAATACTGTCAGGCATTTGTTTGAGTAGATTATTTTATTAGCCAAATATGGATCGTGTCCCCGAATAAAGCATCTGGCATTAATGTTCTTTAAAAAATTAATCAAATCAGCTTCTGTAAATCTCGGAATACCTATTCCTCGAAACATTGGTGAAATTTCTGCATCAGTCCAAAGTATATCTAATATAAGGTCTCTTCTTGATTTTTCATTGATTTGTTGCCCTTGCAAAGGAAATCCTGCATGAGATGCAACAACTCCATTTGTCGTTTTTATCATAAGAGGCATTTCCTTGAATACTTCAATCGCTGCAGAGTGGATATCTCTTCCAAAAGTTCCGAATATATCTATCAAATTAATGTCAAACTCGTAGGGATAACAAAAAACAGCGTATTGGGCTTCATGATTTCCCTTTAGTATAAAAACTCTGTCTGAAAAATTTATTTTCAAAATACATACAAAAAGGAGATTATAAAGAGAGCCTTCTGGTTCAGGCTCTCTATCAATGTAGTCGCCAAGAAAAATTAGATAACTTTTCTCATTGTTCAAAAACTGCTTTGCGATATATTTAGTTAATGTAAAATCTCCGTGAGTATCGCCTACAAAAATTGCTTCACCTGAATCGGCATTCAGCTTTATCAGCGGAGGCTCTTTACTTAAAACCTCCGCTGTTTGTTTAAATGTGTCAATGATAGTCTTAGGCTCAAAATTTGATATTAATTCAGGCTTATAGATGACCTCCGAATGCATCTACTATTTCCTTATGATTTCCATCTGAGGCTATATTTTTTATAAAGGCATTAGCCTCAGGAGTGCCAATTAATTTTAAAGCCCTCACAATAGCAATCTTAACAGCTAAGCTCTTCTCATTTGGAAATGCCTCAATAAGATACTTTGTAGCCTCTGGCATTTTTATCCTACCCAAGGAGTTAGCAGTTGCCTCTCTAACTAAAATTTCAGGGTCTTTAAGTCCTTCCTTAAGTATCTCTATAAGCCTCCTTGAAGGTGGAAAATCACCCAATGCCTCTGCAACATAGGACTTTAGAGACGGACATTCATGATGGAAGAATGGATTTTGGAACATAGAAAGAAGGGCTTCCTGAGATTTAGGAGTTTTTAAATGTCCAAGCATTCTGATTGCCCTGATTCTGTATCTCCAGTCATAACCTGCTGCATCTGCCAGTTTTACAACAGTTGAGAACTTTTCTGGAGATTTAAATTTTTCCAGAAACACAGGGTCAGAGATTTTCTCTCTCCAATTCGGAACATCAAGTTCTTTCAAAAGGTCATCAATTGTGTAGGCATATACAGAATTTGTGGCAATTAAAAACAAAGTCAAACAAAATAACAGAAAAAACTTTTTCATCGTTAGTGCCTCCCTTTGAAGATTAATTCTTTCCTTATTGTTTATAATAAAACTATGGAATTGAAAAATGAAAGAGAAAAACTTGTACGCATTGCAAAAAAAATATATCAAATGGGACTTGTAACAGAAATTAGCGGCAACTTGAGTTTAAGGGTGAGCGAGAATCAATTTTTAATAACGCCATCAGGAAAATCGTATGAAAAACTAAAAGCATCAGAAATTGTTCTTTTAGATATGAATGGAAACATAATTGAAGGCATAAAAAAACCTTCCACTGAAACAAAACTTCATATTGAGATATACAAAGCAAGACAAGATGTAAATGCAATAATTCATGCCCATTCAACATATGCATGCGTTCTTGCTTCCCTTGAAATGCCTCTTCCAGTAATACTTGATGAGCAGAAAGAGGTATTCGGAGGAGAAGTAAAAGTTTCAAAATATGCTCCTGCAGGTTCTGAGGCTCTTGCCCTTGAAGCTGTAAAAGCATTGGGTAATGGAAAAGCAGCTATCCTCTCAAAGCATGGCACAGTATCTGTGGGTAAGGATTTAAGGGAAGCCTACCTTTTATGTGAGCTTCTTGAAAGACTGAGTAAGATAAATATTTTGACAACGCTGATGAAGAAATCGTTAGGAGGCGAAGCAATCTCTGAGATTGCTTTGACATCCCTTCGGTCTGCCTCGCAATGACGCACGTGATGGTCATTGCGAGGAGCTCGCAGTGAGTAGTATATATCGCTATTTACAAATGTAGCTAAAATTTGACAAAGTCTAAAAATTTTGATAAGTTAAAATAAATAGTTTTTTTAGGGGTAAAAATGGCTCTTACAGTTGAAGAAAGGATGGCATATCTTGAGGGTAAAGTAGAATAACACAGCACAGCATTGAAAGAAGTGAAAGAAATGTTTATTCACTTAGATGGAAAGTTTGTAATTCTTGACCAGAGACTCGCAGAAACAAACAAAAGAATTGACGAAGTGCACAAAAGAATTGATGAAACTAATAAAAGGATTGATGAGACAAACAAAAGAATAGATAAATTATTTTTCTTCATATTTGCAACTCTTGTAAGTTCCATAGGGTCTTTACTCGGAATAATTCTCTCCTTTTTTATTAGATAACTTTCCTCACATAACTTTCACAATTTTTTGAAAATAAGGTGGTAAAATATAACATGTTAGTTTAGTGGAGGCAAAAATGAGTATATTGAGAATTCTTTTTATAGCAATATCTTTATTTTTCATATGTGCTTCTTCATATGCAGTTGATGAGTTGTATTTAACAGGCAAGGTTTTAGCCTATGAGCCTGACACAGGCAAGATAAAAGTTGAAGTATATAGTGAATCATGCAAAGGAATCAGGGAATTTATGGCTGAGAAGGGACTGTCAAAGGACTTGCTAATAAACAAAATTATAGATTTTGGTATTGACTCTGACCACTGTGATAAACATAAAACACACAGAATAACTACACCTCTTTTGAAGTGAGGCTGATATGAAAAAGTTATTGTTATTTGTTGTTATTGTTTCAACTTTATTTTTAATCAAAGACAATCCAACAGTTGAATCAATTGATATGGGTTCTTACTGTCATGTGCCTCCTGGTGTTGGACAGGTTGCTGCACCGAATGTTCTTCTTGTGATAGATGTAAGTGGTTCTATGAGCTGGTGTGCTTATAATCCTGATAATTCTAAAAAGAATTGTTGTAATAATTCCTATGGATGCGGTTGGACATACAGAGGAGATGAAGAAGGATATTTTATTCCAAATGCAGTTTATGCCTACAACTCATCAGGTGGTTACTGGTATGAAAGTTCAGGCTCTACTACTAACTGTCCTAAAAGACCTGCGGGAATAAACACTGCAAATAAATATTATGGAAGTTGTCTAAACTTTCTGTATATGAGAAGGGTTGACCTTGTCAGATGGGCATTAACAGGAGGAAAACCAAACAGCTGTGATTCTAAAAATGAAAAAAAATGTGACCCCGAGATGTATGGAAGTCCAGGAAGTCAACTTTCATGTGACAGTTATGGATGTATTTTGGCATCAGATTCAGGACAGAAAGTGAAAGTTCCATGGAGCAGAATTACAGGTGAGCAAGGAGGACTTCTTTTTCAGGTCAAAAACTATGAGTTAAAACCAAGATTTGGTGCAATGTTTTACTCTGGAGGCAGTGTGAGAGGCAACAAAGCTTATATTGGTGATTTTACAGGTTCAGCAAATTATGACGGAGTAAATCCCTACAAAAATACAATTACACTTATAAACTATGAAGCTCCCTCAGGTTCTACTCCAACAGGTCCAGCAATGTGGGATGCTTATAACTATTTTGCACAGAAAAACCCGCAGTACGGAGGTTTTAATCCTCAATCCGGAGGTTCAGATGTATGGAAGAATCCTCTTTATCAATGCTTTGATGAAGACAACAATGGAAACTGTCAAGGTAATGAGCTAAAACCTGTTAACTGTGCCAAAAACTTTATAATTCTTCTCACAGATGGACAGTGGAATAGAGGAGCATCTGGGAGTGCGTGTACCATAGACAACGGATATGAAGCTGCTTCAGCAGACCCTGTGGTTCCTGCTTACTGGCTTCATAAAAGAGGATTTACAAATCCTGTTGACAATAGAACAGGGACTTACTATGTAGAGTCTGTATATGCAATTGGACTCTGGCTTGGTGGCACCGGTGAGAAGTCTCTGAAACATGTGGCTATGTATGGCTCTTTTGATAAATCAAAAACATGGCCAGGTAATTTATCAGATTATCCAAAACAAAGATGTGGTCCCATTGATGATTGTTGTTCAGACAGTAACTGTGGAAAAGGAAGTCCGTGCACACCTTTACCACCTTCATCATCTGACTGGGATAAAAATGGAGACGGAATACCTGATACTTTTGCTGCAGCATGGGATGCAAGTGAGGTAAAAAATGCGCTCAGTAATGCTATCAGTTCAATTCTCAGTAAATCATCATCTGGTGCTACTGTTGCAACTTTGTCATCAAGGGGTGGACTTTCTTCACTTGTTCTTCAACCATATTATTATCCAAAAGTTCCTGATACAGATGTTCAATGGATTGGATTTTTAAGAGCTTTTTGGGTTGATTTGACAGGCAATTTGAGAGAAGACAGCATAGTCAATAAAATTCTTGACCTTGCTTCTGGAAGTTTTGACAGAATAATTCAGTTTTTTGTAGATACTACTGGAGATACAAGAATTGCAAGACTTCAAGATTATAATACTTGCACTGCATACGATACTGTTTCAATTAATGAATCGCAATCAGTTTTTAACAGTGCTTGTCAACTTGCGGATTTAGATGCAAGCTTTAGAACAATTAAATTTAACAATAGCGGAACTCTCACAGACCTTACAACATCACAGTCTGCTACTTTACAAGCTATCTGGAACAAAATAGACAGTAGTATTGACACAACCAAAGCAGGTTGCATAATCAGATATTTAAGAGGTGAGAATTTATCAAGCGATGGCACATGTAATACAATTTCTTATGTTAAAAGACCAAGAGAGTTAAATGTCAATCAGTTCTGTGGTTCAAGTGTAACAAAAACCTGGAAGCTTGGAGATATAATTCATTCAACTCCTTCTGTAAGTTCTGACAAAACACTTAACTTCTATCATTTAAGATATGGAGACGCAACATATCGGGCTTATATTCAAACTACTGATTATAAAAATCGTCCATCAATCTCCTATGTTGGAGCAAATGATGGAATGCTTCATGCTTTTAGAGTTGGAACAGTATTAAATCAGCCTGAGAAGAATCAGCCTGCTAAACTTCAAAATGCACCAAATGATACAGGAACTGATAAAATAGGCAGGGAAGAATGGGCATTCATACCAAAGAATGCTTTACCATACCTAATTTGGTATGGGCACTATGATTACTGTCATGTTCCTACAGTTGATTACAGAACACTGGTTTTTGATGCATCTATAAGTGGTTCTGCTACTACTACAAAAACAGCTTCAAGCTGGAGGACAATTTTGTTAGGTGTTATGGGATTTGGTGGAAAGAAGATTGACTTAGGAATAGGAGGGGTTTATAGTTCCTCAATCTTTGCTCTTGATTTAACTGATTGGCTTAATGGCAATGCTACATATCCTACGCTTTTATGGGAAGTAACCCTGCCAGACAATACTCTTACACTATCTTTTCCTACTGTTGTGAGACTTGGAGATAAAAACAATAATGGAGAATGGTATGTAGTGATTGGAACAGGTCCTACAGGTCCTGAAGGAGCAACATTTGCAAATGCAAGTAAAGTTTATTTTTATGACTTAAGAACAGGTAGTATGGTTAAAAGCTTGAGTATAAACACAGGTTCTGCCTCAGTTGCAGTCGGAGATATATACAATGTTGATTATGATGATGACTATCAAGATGATGTAATTTACTTTGGAGTTTACGGTAAAACTTCATCAAATTATGTATGGGGTAATTTTTACAGACTTTCTTTGAGAAGTGGTAGTAGTTACAAAAGCATAAGTAGTTTGCAAAACAGTGACATCCAACCAGCAGTAGATTTATCTACTTTTAAGACTGATAATGATCAGCCACCTGTATTTGCAGCACCAACATTTACACTGGATGAGTCCAACAATCTTTGGGTATTCTTTGGAACTGGTAAGTTTCTGAATAATGATGATAAAAGCATTCCTTATACAAACTATTTAATAGGCTATAAAGACCCTTATTGGAACTCTTCAGGTTCTGCTTTTAGCAAGAGTCAGTTGGTTGATGTTAAATCTAAGTTAACTGCTACAACCACACCTTACTTAAAAGAGACTGAATGTATATGTGATGCTTCTGGCTGTAGCAATAGGTCCATTACTTACAATAAAACCGAGCTTGCTACAGGTACTACGGTGACAAATGGTTGGTATTACTCTCTTTCCGGAGAGGCGATAATTTCTCAACCATTTCTTTATGCAGAAATGGTCAATAGTCTTGTTTTCATTCCTCCAGGAGATATATGTGAATACTCTGGAAGAACGAGATACATTGCTTTACATTATAAACTTTTGTATGAACCGAATATGACAATAGTTATTGACCAGATTATAGGCTCTGGAGTACCACCATTAGGACAACCTTTCCAGATACTGCCAAGCGGAAAACTTATTGTTCAGACATCAGCTGGAACGATTATCAAACTGCCTTTACCGGCATCTTTAATGCAGGGTAAATTTGTAACATGGATAGAAAAATAGCAGGATTCAGTTTAATGGAAGTACTTATAATAATTGCTATAATGAGCATTCTTATGGCTTTTTCAGTTGACTGGTATATAAAGTATCAGGCACAGAGAGCTTTGCAGGAATCAGCCAATAATCTTGCAAACGAGATTCAATGGCTTAAAGCTCAGTCTATAGGAGGGAATCCTTATGGAATAGCAATTTTGTCTGCTGATGCAACTTCATATATAGTTTTCAGGGATGATGATCTGGATTGTAACAGAAGCGGTGATGGAGGAGAGGATTTAAGAACAGGAACTTTTATTAATCCAGTGAAAGCATCTGCCCAGACTTCTTTTATCATTGACAGAAGAGGATATCCATTGAGTAATACTTGTGCACTCGGAATGCAAACCATTACACTAAAAGGAAACTATGGAAATCAAAAAAATGTTATTATTGACAGATATGGAAGAGTCAGAATTCAATAACAGAGGTTTTACTTTAATTGAGTTAACTGTAGCCATTCTTATAATGATGGTTATAATGCTTGGGCTACTTAAGGGAGTGCTTGAGTATTCAAAGTTTTCAACAAGAGCAAAGATGAAGGACAGGGCAACAGAGATTGCAAGGACATTTTCAGCCGAGCTTGAAAGAATGCCATATGTAAGGGATGGAAGTGGCACTCCATCAATTTTTTATGCAAATAACTCTTTCTGGAATGATGTGACATGTGCAACAAGTTGCAGTTTTGAAAATGTTAATTCAGACGGAGATGCTGTTTTAGATTTTTATGACCCTTACAATGGTGCTGGAAATGTATCTACACCATTAGATAATCTTAACAATTTAAGACTTTCACCAGGTGGTGATGTTGCTGGCACAACATGTAGTTGTAGTGGCAATAATTGCCCTTCCTCTCTTCCTGTATGCACATACGAAGGATTTTCAGACAGAAGAATATATGCTGGCGTTAACATATCAAGAATTATTGATGATTCTGGAAGAGAAACAGGCAAGGCTGCTTCAGTTATTGTATGGTATTTTGAGCCTTTTACAGATAAATTGCAACAGATAAATACCATAATATTCAAGGAAAATAGATGAGAAACAAAGGTTACTCAATAATTGAAATATTAATTGTTATAGCCATTATTGGAATACTTGCAGGTGGTATGTTTTCAGCCTATAACTTTATGGCAAGAGAGAATGTTCAAAGGCATCTTGTTGCTAAACAGGAGCAAGATGTAGCAGTGGTAGTTGCTCAGCTCATAAAAGATATAGAAGCTGCTGGATTTGGAGTTGACAGACCTAACTTGGCAAGTCTTACGGTTGGTAGTTCAGGCATTTCTTTTATAAGTCTTGCATCAAGAGAAGAAAACAGGTCTGGCTGTTGGGCAATGGTGAAGTCAGACAGAACATTGGATATAAGAAGTATAAACTATATTGGTAATGATTGCGATTTAAATCCAAAGGAATACTGGTATGTTATACTTGACCCTGTTAGTAAAAACAACAGGTGTACCTCTGCAACAAATTATATCTGTCAGTGTGGAACAGATACTACATACTGTGATGAAGACTATGCTAATACAATGATTTTTTATGCTACCAATAACAATAGTTATGCCTATCCTGCAGATTTTACAGTTCAGTACTTTCTGAATAATACTAACTTGCCATCAGATTGTGCTCAGGGAACTTTTAATCTTGTAAAAAGCGTTGGTAATAGTTCTGCCCAACCAGTTGTATCCTGCGTTCATTCGTTTTTAACACGGGCATATATAGGAAGTGAATATAATCCTTCATTAGAGGATACAATAAGCGATATATCAACATTTAGAAATATGATAAGAGTATGCATGGTGCTTCAAGTAGGAGGAAGGCAGTCAACTCCTACAGAACAACCACAGTTCAGCGATGAATGTGGTGGAGGACCAGCAATAGATGGTAACTGGTGGAATAATATAGGAAGGTGGTATAGATGGAAAGTAATAGAACAAGACATAGTTTTGAGGAACTATCAGACAAGATGATGAAAACAAATTTATTCAGATTGGTACATACTAACACAGGAATAGCACTTCCTGCTGCATTGCTAATAGGTGTTTTGTCTTTGCTTATCGTTGCTGGAATTTATTTTGCTCTTACAAAACTTTTTGGTTCTTCTCAGACAATAAAAACATACACCTCATTAAGAGATGCAGCTGCAGGGGGAGTTCATTATGCAATTGCAACAAGGGGATTTGAGATGTACTACCAAGCATTGTATGGAGATATAACTGCTGGTACATGTGATACTATAAATTTGCAGTTTAATTTACAAAACACAAGTGGAACTTTTAACAACAATGTCCAGATATGCTATACAGGTAGAGGAGAGTTTAAAACAGGATCGGAAAAAGAAAGAGTAATAGGAAGTGGGACAGGTGGAATATTTGAATACTGGCTTTTATTTACCATCATTTCAGAAGCTGAAGGACCGCAAGGCATCCGCTCCCGCATAGAAGCTGTTTATGCAAAGTAGGATAGATTGTCATCCAATGCCTTCCTTCACTCTGCCTGTGTGATCTGCAGGCGTGGCAATCTCTTCCTTGATGACCCCCATACTGTAATTGTGAGGCAGACCGTTAGGATGCTGAAGCAATCTCTTCTTAAAATTCTTAAAATAAGCTCTGTCGCTCTATGGCACTATGACGGCGAGATTGCTTCCTCCTCGCTTCGCTCGGAGTCACGATGACGGAGAGGAGGCATATAAAAAATTAACGAAATTTTCACGATTTTTTAATTAAGTTTTGTATAATATAATTAAAAGTTAAACCAAACCTGCTTGGCAGGTTAAAAAACTTTTAGGAGGTGTCTTATGAAGGCATTATTTTTAAGGGACCAGAAGGGTTTCACGCTGATTGAGCTGCTCATCGTTATTGCAATCATCGCAATTTTGGCATCACTTGCAATTCCTCAGTATCTTAAGTATCAGAGAAAAGCAAAAGTGTCATCCTATGCAGAGCCAATTGCAAGGGCATGTATGATGGATATTGCTGCATGGTGCGTTGAAAATCCAGGCCAAACTCCTCAGCAAGCAAGCCTTGGCAACTGCTCAGCCAACACTGTTAATACCGCTGGTGGACAGGTATCTTTAACTCCTACACTCGTTGCATGTACAGCAGATGGACAGCCAGGTGCTACTGCACAGGCTTCAGCCACGCTTTCTGGTGTTACCGATTACACTGCTGTATGCAATTACTCTAACCAAAGCATTAGATGCACAATACAAGGCTAATCTAAGCTAACCCCCCATAAATGGGGGGGTCTTTTATATGATATACATTTTTCTTTTATTTTTCTCTTTTTTTTACATAATTTCCTCAACAAAGGTTTTAAACTCTGGTGATGCTGGAGAGTTTATAGTATCTTCAGCTACACTTGGTATTGCCCATCCATCAGGTTATCCTCTGTATCTTGAAATCTTAAAACTATTCAGTTTTCTGCCTTTTGGAAACATATCTTTCAGAATGGTTCTTGTCTCTGTTTTATTCTCAATTTTATCTCTGTATATGGTTTACAAAATTATTCTTAAGCTAACTAATGACAGATGGGCAGGGGCTTTTTCTGTTGTTTTGCTTGGTGTGTCTTACTCTTTCTGGGGACAGTCTGTTGTAATAAAGTTTTATCCTCTAAATCTTTTCTTGATAGCTATTATGCTTTACTTTGGGATAAAAATCATTACTGATGGTTATGACAGAAGAATGCAGTTTTTAGTAAGTTTTCTACTTGGACTTACATTAGCAAATCATCATACAGGCTTTATGATGGTTCTTCCGTTTTTCGTGCTTTCATTTTTTTATTACAAAGATGTTGTGAAAAACTTTGCATTAAGCCTATTTTTTATATTAGTAGGATTTCTTGTTAATCTTCACATGTTTATCAGAGGACAAAAAGGATTTAGCGTAAACTCAGTCAGTGATATAAAAAGTTTTTTGATTGTTTTTTTAAGAAAAACATATGAAAAAGGAGAATCATTAGAATTAGCAAAAAATGTTACTTCAGGATTAGATGGCTACTGGTATGCTATTAAAAATTCTTTTATAGTACTTCAGAACAATTTCCCTTTTTTAGTTTTTCCTTTATTCATAATTGGGATATGGTATGCTTTTAAAACTTCCAAAAAGCTTGGCATTTTGCTTTCTGCTTATTTTCTGACTTACTCTGTTTTATTAGCAAAGCTTGTATTTTCTGGTTCAGTTATGAATATGGATGGATGGTATATGGGTGCCCATCAATACTTTCTTCCTATGCTTGCAGGTTTTTCTATTTTTTCAGGATTAGGCTTTTTTTATATTTTAAAGCTTCTTCAAAAAACCTCTATGGAGCTTTTAAAGCTTGTTGTGCCTTTGGCTGCAGTTTTATTGATTTGTCTTTCTGTTTTTGAAAGGCTGATTGACCAGAACTTTAATGACAACTATATATCCCATACAATAACAAAAACAATACTTACTTCTTTACCTGTCGGTAGTGTTTATCTTACATTCGGAGACAACCATACCTTCCAGTCATGGTATTTTAAATATATAGCAAAATACAGAGAAGATATATGCAGTCAGGACTACTTTTCACCAGACAATGAAAAACTACTACCAAGAGGATGTCAGCCTAGAAGGATTTACGAAAATAGTTATATTTTCTCGGATTTCTTTAAAGGGATATTTAATGAAGTATCTCAAAAACAAAGAATGTATAGCGTAATATATTTAAGACAAAACAATCTTCTAAGAAACTATCTTAAAAATCAATACTGGGTTTTTACATATATGCTCATTCCTGTCAATCTTCAACTTCCTGAAAACTACTTTGAAAAAAAACTCACGCATTGGCAGGAACTTCAGCATTTCTCAATGCTTGACTGTGCCAATTACAGAGCAGATGACCAGTTTACAAGACTGCTTTGTAATTACTCTCTACCATTTTTTGCATACTTAGCTAAAAGCATAGAAGTCAAAAAGCCAACAACTTCAATAAAGTACGATGCAAAGCATGACAATGAATTTTTTACAATAAATGCAGGAATTGAGAATAGAGAAGTTTTAGACCTATACTCAAAGGTTCTTGAAAACAACAGGTCTGAAAGATTCAGGTATTACATATATTCAAAGGAATACTTGGAGAAACAAAAATGAAGAAGCTTTTAATAGCAATATTGGTAATTTTGATTATTGTAATTCCTATTTTTTCTCTTCTTTACAACCAAAAAACTTTAATACGAGAAGCTCAGATGGTGCAGATAATGGGAAAGCCTCTTATGGCTGTAAATCTATATGAAAGAGTGCTTTTAAACTATGTGCCATTCAGCCCATATAACAAAAAAGCAATTGAAGGTATTGAGAATATATGTATCAGCCTTACTGACAAAAAATACAAACTTTTCTGCGAAGAGACCTTGAGATCATCGCTCTATCAGATAAGAAGTTTTTATACTCCATATAATGACAAAATAAGAGAGATAGACAAGAGAATTCTTCTGCTTAAAACAGAGCTTTACATAGAGCAAAATAGACCTCCTGAGGATAAATTTGAGGCAATATATAAAGATTTAAAGAATATGCAAGAATTTGACTATAATGCTCAGGTATCTTGGAGTTTGATTGCTGTATTGTCACTGCTTTTGTGGATAGGATGTTTAAATTTTGCTATATTTAGTGGATTTACTAAGCCTGTAAATAAGAAAAATCTTCAGATAGGATTAGCCGGTTTTTTAATTTTCTTTACATTATGGATAATTGGGTTAATTAAGGCATGAAGGCTCTTGTTTTACCACTTTATGGAATAGGTGATGTGCTAATGACAACTCCTGCAATAAGAATTTTAAAAGAGCAAAGACCTGATATTTCACTCACATATATATGCATGTTTTCATCCCAGTATGAGATACTTACAAAAAATCCATTTATTGACAGATTAATCTGGTTTCCTTTTTTTGAATTAGGTGTTCTAAAAAGCCTGAGATTTGCTCTTTCATTCAGGGGTCAATTTGACTGCTCAATAAATTTTTACCCATCAAACAGAAAGCATTACAACCTGTTGGCATTTCTGGTTGGGGCACCATTAAGGATTGGGCACAGGTATTTGCACAGAGATTTTTTGGAGTTAAATTTTTTGAAAAATAAAACAATTATGGAAGATGCGGAATTTCATAATGTTGAAGAAAATGTAAGGCTTTTAAGTTTTTTTGGAATAAAAGCAAATGAAATTCCGGCAATGGAAGTTTATCTGACCGAGGAAGAAATTGAAAGAGGTAGAAGTCTTTTAAAAAAGGGAGTTTTAAACATAGGAATTCATGCTGGAACAAGCAGATATAAAAATCATATTCATAAAAGATGGGACAAAGAAAAGTTTGTTGAACTTATAAAAAGGATAGATGGCTGTCATTTTTTCATTTTTGGTGGCAAGGATGATAAGGATGTAAATAGATTTATACTGGAAAAATGCAAGGATAAAGTTACACTTTTTGAAAACAAGCCAATAAGGGAGGTTGCATCACTGATAAAGGCTTTAAATCTCTTTATTACAAATGACTCTGGGCTTATGCATATTGCAGCAGCAGTTGGAACTCCAGTTTTAGCGATATTTGGTCCAACAAATCCTAAATTTGTAAAACCCTGGGGAGTAAAACACAAAGTGGTAAGGGCTGAGCTTCCGTGCTCTCCGTGTTTTTATTATTCTCCAAAACCTCTAAGGTGTAGAATAAATGAAAAATTCAAATGCCTGAAGGAAATCTATGTTGATGAGGTTTTAAAATCGGCAGAAAGTTTATTGAGATGAAAGCATTAGTTGTCATTCCTACTTATAATGAAGTGCAAAATATTGATGCAGTTTTGAGCAAAGTTTTAGAGCATAAAAATGTTGATATTTTAGTCGTTGATGATAGCTCTCAGGATGGAACATCAGAGAAAGTTAAAAGATGGACTGAAATTACAGAAAGAGTAAACTTAATCATAAGACCTTCAAAGCTTGGACTTGGAACAGCTTATATAACAGGTTTTAGATGGGGACTTGATAGGGACTATGAATACTTTTTTGAAATGGATGCTGATTTATCCCATGACCCAAAAGAGATTCCAAGTTTTATAAAAAAAATTGATGAGGGATATGATTTAGTTATAGGCTCTCGTTATATGCGTGGAACGATAAGTGTTGTTGGATGGGATTTTAAAAGACTTCTCCTGAGTAAGTTCGCAAACAGATATGCAACAGCAATTCTTGGGCTTAAATGGCTTAGTGATGTAACAAGCGGATATCGTTGCTACAGAAGAGAAGTAATTGAAAGTATTGATTTAGATAAAATTAAATCAAACGGCTATGCTTTCCAAATTGAAATGGTTTACAGGGCATACAAAAAGGGATTTAAAATCGGAGAAATTCCAATCATTTTCTATGAGCGTAACAGTGGCTCATCAAAAATGTCTCGTAAAATCGCCCTTGAAGCAGCATTGATGGTATGGAGATTGAGATTTGGAGGGTAAAATGAGAGGTAGTAAAATTTTATGATTCCGAAATTGAAATAAAATGATTTAAAAAGGCAACAAAAGAAAGAGACTAAAAGACTATTAAAAGTAATTTGAAGGTAAAAAGGTTCTAAACCGTAACTCCGCAATTTTTGATTAATAGCATTATCAGTAAAGCAGTATAGCTTTGCCAGTGCATGTAGAAGTGCAGGGATTGAAGATTTTAATTTTCATGATTTAAGACATACTTTTGCAAGTCAGCTTGTAATGAATGGAGTGGACTTAAAGACAGTGCAGGAGTTGTTAGGTCACAAAGACATTAAAATGACTTTAAGATACAGCCACTTAAGCAAAGCACATAAGGAAAAAGCAGTGCAGTCCTTGTCTATCACATTTTATCACAATTTTATCACAATCGCAGGTAAGAAGTGATTGGCAGGCGTGCGGAAAAGCTTGATTTTTAAGGATAGGCGCGGAGGGGATCGAACCCACGACCTCTTCCGCGTCAAGGAAGCGCTCTCCCACTGAGCTACGCGCCTAATAACAAAATTATTATAATACATTATGCTATTGTTGTCAAATGCTCTATTTCTTCCCTAAAATAGGGTAAAAACCAGAAGATTGTTATAACTCTTTGAAAATTAATTATTTTATAAATCCCTGCAAGCACCCAAATGTTTGTGGCAATCTCGTTTTACTTCTTACGTTTAACTTTTTACGAAATTTTAGGGATTACTTAAGTACTAAAGTCCTTACTAATTACAAAGAAGAGTGTTCGTAATAATACGAAATACTTTGTAATGACAAACAATCTAAAATCCAACATTTAAAATTCTCCATTTAATATTCACCATTCACCAATCATCAATCACCAATTAGAGACTGCTTCCCCCCATTGAGGGGCTCGCAGTGACTTTCTCTTTCTTCATCACGAGGCTTGCGAAGCAAGCCGAAGTGATCTCTCTTAGGTCATTGAATAATTGCCATGCTATACTTTACAACAGTGGGCTTGTAGTGACGAAGTGTCTGTTTTAATAAAAATATAAGTGTAGATAAGGTAACTTAATGTATAATAATTAAGTCATGATTAATAAAATTAAAAAGATATTATACTTAGTGGTGGCAATTGTCTTAAGTATCTTTGGGATGAAACATAAAGCGATTAATTTTGTCAAAAAGGCTGAGAAATTTTGTAAAAACGACAAAGAATTAAAAAAAGTCTATATGCTTATTGCGTATTTATATGGAAAAATTGATGATTACGATAATACCGAAGCCTATGTCCTGAGGGTACTAAATCTCAACAGAAAAATCAATGATCATCATGGAATAGTTTTGAGTTTATACAACCTGTCCTCAATTTACTATCACAAAGGTAATTACAAAATGGCTGCTCACTATTTAAGCGAAGCCCTTCAGTTTTCTATTGATGAAAAGGGCAAATCAGAAATTTATAATTCTTTGGGACATATCTACACTGCGATGGAGGAGTATTCCGAAGCTGTAGAATTTTTCAAGAAAGCTCTAACTGCTAAGGAACAATTTGGAGAAACGCGAGGAACTGATGTTTTAATGCTTAACATAGGGGATATCTTAATGGTAGAAAAAAATTTTGAAGAATCTATTTATTATCTTAATGAGGCAATCAAGAGAAGCAGAGAAAATAGAAATAAATATGCCGAAGCAAATGCTTTTTATAAACTTGGGCTTTTGTATTACTATGGCAAAGACGATAAAACTAACGCGGAAAAATACCTAAAAGAGGCTTACAAGCTTTTCAAACAGCTGAGAGCAAAAGAAGAAGTTGAAGAAATTCAAGAATTACTTGAGCAAAATCTACACAGGCTAACGTCTTGATTTAGACCGAAAAATAGAGATAGACACTCGTCACTGCGAGCTCACTCGATGGGGCGAAGCAGTCTCTAATGAGGCTTTATTGAAAAAACAAAGTAGAGATTGCTTCGCATCCTTCGGATGCTCGCGATGACAGCAAAAAATACTTAATTTTCAAATGTTTATACCAATTATTGGATTTCTATCTCTATTTTTGTGCTTAGAATTAGGACAAGACATCAAAGATAAATTATGTTATAATTTACAAAATGAAATCCGATTTTGTCATATTACTTTTTGCAGTATTTTGCCTGTTTTTAATTGCAGGATGTAGCATGCCAAAGATTGTAGTTTTAAACGATCCTCTTACAGCAGAGGAACATTTGATGATGGGGTTAAGTCGCGAAAAAGCAGGGCTTTTTGATGAGGCAATAAATCATTATGAAGAAGCATCAAAGTCTGATGCAAGGGGTTTTCTTTTCTTAGGCAATCTTTATCTTAGTCAGAATAAATACGAGGAGGCGGAAAAAAATTATAAGAAAGCAATCAACAAGAATGATAAGCTTGCTGATGCATATAATAATTTAGCTTGGCTTTATTATCTCCAAGAGAGAAACTTTGATGAAGCAGAAAAATTAGTAAAAAAAGCAATAGAGCTTGAAATTAACAATCCCGATAGAGTTAAAATTTATGATGACACTTTAAGAAAAATTCAAAAATTAAAGGAAAATAAATCCACACAATAGGAGGTGCGGTTATGTTTAAGAAGATTCTTTCAGTTTACTTAATTGTAGCAATTTTTGTGATTGGCTTTGTTCAGTCAGCAGGCGCTGCTTTTATTCCAACTGAAGTGACTCTTAACACAAAAGGTGAGGATTTACAGAAAATTCAGAAATTCCTTGAGATGAAAATAGTGTCCCAGAGGCTCAAAGATTTTGGATACTCTGAAAAAGAGATTATGGACAGACTCAACAGCCTTGATGAGCAAACTTTGCACAGTCTTGCCTTAAAAATTGATGAATTAAAAGTTGCAGGAGATGCGGGATTAGCAGTTATATTAGCTCTTGTTATTATTGCTTTGGTTGTATTAATTATCAATCTTACCGGACACAGGGTTGTTGTAAAATAATTAAAAGTTGAATTGAGCAATTTTTTATAAAATCTTTGTTAATATGTGATTGCGAGACTCACTGAATATTTTTTTCCGCAACTGATTCGGCATCAGTAAGTATGCCGAAGCAATCTCTTTTCTTATTTTTAAAAAAGCGAGATTGCTTCGGTGCTATCGCACCCTCGCAATGACGGAGAGGGATGTCATTACGAGCCTGTCTTCAGGCAGGCGTGGCAATCTCTTCCTTTGTCTTTCACTCCTTACGTATCGCCTTTTACAAATACTTAGAGACTACTTCGCCCCAGATTGCCACGCTATCGCTCGCAACAGGGGGCTCGCATGACACCCTTTTCCGTCATCACGAGGCTTCCAAAGCAAGCCGAAGTGATCTCTCCGTTGGGAGAAAAAAGAAGAGATTGCTTCGCTTTGCTTGCAAGGACAAATTGAGAATTGCAGAATTAGTTAAAAATACGCTTGACAAAAGTATGTGTTCAATGATAAAAAATAAAAATCAAAAGGGTTTCAGTTTCTGGCAGTAAAAACTGAAAAAAATTATGAAGAAAGGAGGTGACATAGTAAGATGAAGAAAATTTTAGCATTAGTACTTTCATTAATTCTTATGGTATCCTTTAGCTTTGCTTTAGGATGCAAAAAGGCAGAAGAACCAAAGGCTCCTGAGGCACCAAAGCCTGCTGAGGCACCAAAGGCTCCTGAGGCACCAGCACCAGCTCCTGCACCTGAGCAGAAGCCTGCTGAAGCACCAAAGGCTCCTGAGGCACCAAAGGCTCCTGAAAAACCAGCTGAGAAAAAATAATTACTTAGCAGCCGAAGCAACATCGGAATATCCGATGTTGCTTCAATATTTTTAAAAGTGTTAAAATTATTGAAAGAGTGGGTTATCCCACTCTTTTATTTTGAAGAGGTTTTGGACAATACTATGAATATCAAAGAACTAAAAGATTTAATGACGAATTATGCAAAAGAAATAAGTGAACAAGAAGGAGTAGAACTGGTGGATGTTGAGATCCGCACAGGAGGAAGAGGTTTAATTTTGAGAATATATATTGATAAAGAAGGTGGTGTTACAATTAAGGATTGTGAACAATTCTCAAGAGCAATGGAAGCTATTCTTGATGTTGAGGATCCAATAAAGAGTTCTTATATTCTTGAAGTTTCATCGCCCGGTGCTGACAGACCTCTAAAAGAAAAAAAAGATTTTTTAAAAAATATAGGAAGAACCGTTAAAATTACTACTACTGAAAAAATAGCTGACAAGACATTTTTTATTGGGAAAATTATTGATGCAGGCGATGACTGGGTAAGAATTGAGATAACTAAACAGAGAGTCAAAGGAGCTAAAAAGAAGGAAAAAGGAGAGCTTTTATTTATTCCTTTGCATAAAATTTTAAAAGCACAAATTCAAATAGGGTAAGAAAATGGGAAAGGAACTTAAATTTTTAGCAGAACAAATAATGCGTGAGAAAGGTATCAGCAAGGATACAGTTATTGAACTACTTGAAACAGCTCTTATTTCTGCTATAAGAAAAAAGTACGGAAATAAATCATCAATTAAAATAAAGATTGACCCCAAGAGCTTTGACATAAGTATTTTTGAGGTCAAAAAAGTTGTTGAGAATGTGACTGACCCGGCTTCAGAAATTTCTATTGATGAAGTAAAGGAAAAGTATGTAGACAAGGGTATTGGTGACACAGTTGAGGTGCCATTATCTATCCAAGATTTTGGAAGAATAGCAGCTCAAACTGCTAAACATGTGCTTTTTCAGAAAATTAAAGAGATTGAACGCTCTGTAATTTATGATGAATTCAAAGATAAAGTTGGAACCATAGTCAGTGGCACAGTTCTTAGAAAAGAAAATAACAATTTCTACATTCTCGTTGGAAATGCAGAAGCTATTTTGCCAGAAAAAGAGTTGTTACCTCAGGATAATTTAAAGAGGGGCGATATAATAAAAGCTTACATAGTTGAAGTTAAAAAAACTCCGAAAGAGCCTGTTATAAGACTTTCAAGGACGCATCCTAATTTTGTAAAAGCCTTGTTTGCTTTGGAAGTTCCTGAGATTCAAGATGGAATAGTTGAAATTAAATCTATAGCAAGGGATCCCGGTGAAAGAACAAAAATTGCTGTTGCTTCAAAGGATCCATTAGTTGATCCTGTTGGAGCATGTGTTGGAATGAAAGGCACAAGGGTTCAGGCAATTGTCAGAGAATTAAAGGGTGAAAGGATAGACATAATTCCATACAGTGATGATGTAAGCCTATATATTGCAAAAGCTCTTACTCCTGCAACAGTCCTAAAGGTTGGAATAAATGAAGCTGAAAAAACAGCTGTCGTTGTGGTGGAGGATAGCCAGCTTTCGCTTGCTATAGGCAAAAGAGGACAAAATGTAAGGCTTGCTTCAAGATTAACAGGATGGAATATAGATGTTTTAAGTGAATCCGAATATACAGAGATGAAAATTAAAGAAGCTGAAAAAACTCTGAAAGAATCCACCAAAAAAGATGACCACAAAAATTAATGAAAGCAGATGGCTTAAATCTGCCAATTCAATACCTAAAAGGCGTAGGTCCTAAAAGGGCGACTTTTTTACAAAAACTGGGCATCTTCACAGTCAAAGATGCCCTTTATTATCTTCCCTCCCAGTATGAAGACAGAAGAAACAAGAAAAATATAGCAGAAATAAGACCCAACGAGGCTGTATCTCTTGAGGGCAAGATAGTTCAGATAAGTGAACTAAAACCGAGAGCTAATCTCTCAATAATAGAGGTAACTATTTCTGATGGAACAGGTTTTATCAAGGCTAAGTGGTTCAATCAGACTTATCTAAAAAAGATATTCAAGGAAAAGCAAAAGATAAAAATCTTCGGTAAGCCACAGATTGACTACCGGGGAGCAAATTTAGAAATTTTAAATCCAGAGTATGAACTTTTAGAAGAAGAATTAAATTCAACAGAGCTTAAAATTCTTCCTGTTTATCGCCTAACCGAAGGTTTATCTCAAAAACAGATGCTTTCTGTTGTGCGGAATGCTTTAGACTTTGGATTACCTTTGCTTGATGATTTTGTTCCAGAAAAAATTGTCAGCAAACTATCTTTGCCTTCTCTGGATAAGGCATTGGAGTTTGTTCATTTCCCTCCATCCGAAATTGACATTGAAATTTTAAATGAATGGAAATCTCCTTTCCATCAAAGACTAATATTTGATGAACTGTTTCTTCTACAGCTTGGCATATTGCTAATAAAGCAAAACAGACTTGCAGAGAAGGGAATATCCTTTAGCCCTTCAGGAAAACTTTTAAATGTATTTTTTGAAAAGCTTCCCTTTAAACTCACATCAGCACAGGAGAGGGTAATTAAGGAAATATTTGAAGATATGAAAAAACCTGTTCCTATGAACAGACTTCTTCAGGGAGATGTTGGTTCAGGAAAAACTGTGGTAGCTGTTTCAGCAATGCTTGCTGCAGTTGAATGTGGATATCAAGCAGCACTGATGGCACCTACCGAAATTCTGGCAGAACAGCATTATCTAAATATGTCCTCATTGCTAAAAGAGCTTCCTTTAAATATCATAATTTACACTTCCACATATAACAAACATGGCAATCTCATTGCTTCAGGAGCAGCAGATATAGTTATTGGCACACATGCCCTAATTCAGGAGGATGTTAGATTTAAAAAATTGGGACTGATTGTAATAGATGAACAACACAGATTTGGAGTTGTCCAGAGAGCTACTTTAAAGAAAAAAGGGATTAATCCGGATACCCTTGTGATGACAGCTACACCCATCCCTCGCACAATGGCTTTAACTGTATATGGAGAGCTTGATTATTCTGTGCTTGACGAATTACCTGCTGGCAGAAAGCCTATTATTACAAAAATAGTCAATCCTGAGAATAAAAAAGTAGTTTATAAAATGATTGAGGATGAAGTTAAGTCAGGTGGACAGGTTTATATTGTATATCCTTTAATTGAAGAATCTGAGGTTATGGATTTAAAATCTGCAACACAGGGATATGAGGCTCTTCAGAGGATCTTTCCAAAATACAAAGTAGGACTTATTCATGGCAAAATGCCTGCAAAGGAAAGAGACGAGGTCATGAAAGAATTCAGGCAGGGCAAAATTCATATTCTTGTTGCTACAACAGTTATTGAAGTAGGTGTGGATGTCCCAAATGCGACCTTGATGATTATTACACATGCTGAAAGATTTGGACTTGCCCAGCTACATCAGCTAAGAGGAAGAGTTGGAAGAGGTAGCAGACCGTCAAAATGCATCTTGATTCCTTATAAAGTGACAGAAGAGGCTAAGATGCGTTTAAGTGCTTTGGTTAAATACTCAGATGGCTTTAATATCGCTGAAGAGGATATGAAAATAAGAGGTCCAGGAGAGATGTTTGGAGTGAAACAGTCTGGTATGCTGGATTTAAAGGTCGCAGATTTTATAAGAGACAGAGAAATGCTTGAGATTGCGAGGCAGGAGGCTGAAAATCTCTTAAAAGAAGACCCTTCTCTTAAATATTGTCCGCAACTTAAAGCCCAGTTGCAGGATTACTGGAAAGACAAAGTAGAAATATTTTTAACTGCTTAAATTAATCTTCTAAAAATTCTTCAACAGAGATTTTTGCCTTTCGTAAAATACCACGAAGAGTCCCAACTGGCTTCTTTATGGTAGCAGTATAATCATTTAACATAGTGCAATATAGCGACAGTGCTACAGATTTATACATGTCATAACTTTACATTACGAGAAGTCATTTCAACCGCTGGCTTCACGAGTCCTTTATTTTCAACACTTTAGAACCTCTTCTGCGAGAACCTCCAAATTTTTCTCCCTTTGACACCATTTTTTATCCATTTTTTTGACCTAAAAATCAGCCTCAAACCTTTGTCAATTAAGGCTTGCGACAACCTCCCATACTTGTCAATGAATTGAAGTTAATTTTCTCTTTATCTTTCAATAGTTTATGAAAAATATCCCATTCCCATATCATAGGTTCTCGCAAATGGAGTAAAAATTACAATTATTATATCATACCATGCCTTTTTATTTTTTAACTCCATACTCATTAGTCGCTTGGAAAGTTTTGATTATGAGATTGCCGAGGCAATCTCAGACCCTGTCGCGAGCCGAAGTCCTAGCGACCACTCACAATGACGCTTGAGAATTGGACAATTTAGGACATAATTTTTATTGCCGCTAAAGGAAAAAGTCAAATATCAATTAACATATCGCAATGATTATGATAAAATAGTTTGTAGAATTCAACGTTGATATAGGAGGAGAAGATGGGTTATACAGTTGTTACAGGAGGTGCTGGTTTTATCGGATCCAATGTAGTAAAGAGGCTCAATGAATTGGGAGAGGAAAAAATCCTGATCGTAGACAACCTTGACAAATCGGAGAAATGGAAAAATATTGTTGACCTCTCTTTTGATGATTACATCCATAAGGATAAATTTATCAGCGAGATAAAAAATGGAAGCTTTGATAACGAAATAAAAGCCATAATTCATCTTGGAGCAAGAAGTAGCACAACAGAAAGAGATGTTGACTTTCTCATGGAAAACAACTATGAATATACTAAAATCCTTGCAAAATGGTGCATAGGTAATAATGTTAGATTTATTTATGCCTCCTCAGCCGCTACATACGGAGATGGTTCTTTGGGATTTTCTGATGATCATTCCATTATTCCAAATCTAAGACCTCTAAATGCTTATGGATTTTCAAAACAGATATTTGACCTATGGGCACTCAAAAATAAAGTGCTTGATAAAATTGTCGGACTTAAATATTTTAATGTTTTTGGTCCAAGAGAGTGGCATAAAGGTGATATGCGAAGCATGGTTCTGAAAGCCTTTGAACAAATCAAAAAAGATAAAAAGATTAGACTGTTCAAGTCATATAATCCCAATTATAAAGATGGAGAACAGCTTAGAGATTTCATATATATAAAAGATGCTGTTGAGATGACAATTTTCTTTTTAGAAAAACCACATATCAATGGGATTTTTAATGCGGGAACTGGAATACCTCGTTCATGGAATGATCTTGCAAATGCTGTATTTTCCGCATTAAATATGAAACCAAACATTGAGTATATTGAAATGCCTGAAGAGTTACGGGGTAAATATCAATATTTTACAAATGCTGAAATTGATAAAATAAGAAAAGCTGGTTATACAGCGCCTACCATGTCACTGGAAGAATCTGTCAGAGACTATGTTTTAAATTATTTAATCAATAGAGACTGAAATATTATTTTCTCTAATTGATTGACAATAAGTTTAACAGGCTGAATATTTTTCGCAGATAGAAATATTTAAAAAAGCCTGTTTTCTATTTCGTAGGTTCTGAAAAACTTTAGTTCCGGATATTTTTCTTTTATATATTCCTCAATTACAGGAGTAAAAGTAAAACCTACAATATATGGTAAAATTTTTTTATGCGTTTTTTCTGAAATTTTTTTACACAAAACCATAAATCTATCAATATCCTTTTTGCCCGGTTGGGCTTTACACTCTCCAATTGCAAGCACCTGTTTTCCATCAAGTTTTGCTTCTGTATAAATGTTAGCTTCAATGTATTTTTTAGGCTCAAATTCTATATGTTTTCTTAATACAGTTTTTAATGGCTCTGCATTAAAAACTTTTCTTACAAAAATATTGATGTGGGGATACAATTTATCTTCAAGTCCATAACCTACAACCATTGAAATTCCACCAAGCTCTTGTTCAATATTGTCAACCCTTTTAATCAGTTTATTTAAACTTTCCTCAGTCTTCTTTTGTGCTTCTGCGAGCTCATTAAGACGCTCTTCAGTTTTCTTTTGAGCTTCTGCAAGTTCGGCAACAGTTTGCTCAAGGCGAGTTAATCTTTGCTCTGAAGCTTTTTGTGCTTCTGTAAGCTCGTTTACTCTTTGGGTTAGTTTTTCAAGATTTTTTTCAATGTTGAATTGAATAGAGGAGATTAACTCAATTTTTTTTGATAACTCATCAAAATCTGATTTAGTAACTGTCTGTATTAGCTCTTCATGAATTTTTGCTAAAATTTCCGTAAGACTCTTGGCAGCAGCTTCTCCAAGAGTTGAGCTGAGTTCTTTATAAATTGAATATGTATCAATCATGATTAATTATATCAATTCATATTTTGTAAAAGTCAATCAATCTTGGTTTGATTAGAAATGCATAACAATCTAATTGAGCGATTTTTTAGAAAATCTCTATTATCCTATCATTGCGAATAGAGTGTAGCAAACTTTATGAGATTGCTTCGGGCACTTCTTGCCCTTACAATGACTAGGAGAGAGAATACCTTGCAATTGATATGCCTCCGTTTTTTGGAACATTATAAATACAAACTTTTGTTTGTATAAAACTATTGCACCCAAACTTTGTAACAAAATATTTACCAGCCGTCTCTATAAACCTCATAAGGTGTTTTTCCTCCAAGACTCCTATGCGGTCTCTCTGTATTATAGAAATTTC
>FWWL01004132.1_pt1 | contig 25089 bp, 22 predicted proteins | sample 2228331 | NCBI WGS metagenome assembly FWWL01 (sample SAMEA103939775, study PRJEB20133) | metagenome | reverse complement strand
CGAGCATGGGCGAGCTGACGCGGCCGTCATAGCCCACCGCCACCGTCTTGCCACCCGCCGCGCGCAGCAGCGTGCCGAAGGCCCGCCCGATCGCGCGCGCATCATCCGCGCCCAGCGTCTCGCCGATGATCCCGCGAATGTCGTATTCGCGCAGCACGGTGGGGTGGAAGTTGTGTTGCATGATCCAGAGAAACTCCTTGGAACGCGTATCGCCGCATCAGATGCCGTCGGGGCGGGGGACCTTAGCGTTTGACAGCTTTTTTTGCCGCTGCGGGAGGACCTGTAGCTTTCTCGCGAAGGAAACAACAAGCGCTACATCCCGATCGCAACGACTGCCAGCGTCAAAACCCCTGACCTTTGTTTGAGTCAATCCCGCGACGGCAGCAGCGGACCCTTGTTGGGTCCAGCATCAGCGCCGGGGATCTGCGGCGTTCGAGGAAATCTCTATGGATGAGATGGTTCCGCGTATCGCTGGCGCGCCTGACCATGATCGCCCCGAGAAACCGACAAAGAGAAAACTGCAGTCCGCCGGACGGTCTCGAACGACAAATCTGTCGGTACCGGTCGCCAGACTTTGTTCGAAGAAAGGTTCTGACTGTCCGAAACAGGTAAGTGTAATATTGACGTTTTCGATTTGTGTTCTGGGGGAAATCGCTCCTTTAACGGAGACAACGAGGGGCATCGGTGGTGCTTTTATCAGCCGCTGGGCCAAGACACCCCCGTTTCCGGACTGGATCAAAATCTCGAGCGCGGACAGATCGCTGGTCGGTTGCGCGCGCAGGCCTCGCTCGTTGGCGAGTTGCCAATCGAAGGGCGGATAACCGGATGCCCACAACGGGTTGACCCCGGACATCCGCTCACTTTCAGGTCGAGTCACCACATTGTGGAGCTCTGCGGCCTCTGCGATTTTGCCTTGCGCTACCAAGCCAGCAATCAGCCGTTGATCGAAGACTTCGTTTCTGAAATTAATTTTCTGACGTAATTTATTGAGGTTATCAAGCGCTTTCACGTCACTGACTGCATAGCCAAGATAGGATTGCCGCCACGGAAGCTCATCATTGAGTAGATCAGCGAAGAGAGGCACGGCTTCATCATAGGCGAGGGCTTGGGTCAGGATCGGATAGAAGATATCGGACCTTGCGGGATCAACGCGCAAAATCTGGTCGATCGTGTCGATCGTACCCGCATAATTGCGATCAGTCACATGCCGGTCGAGCACCAGCCCCTGAAGAAGCAGGCTGCGCCTGCTCATCGCCGACGCCTGTTCGAGCAGCCTCAGCCGTTGCCTCTGATCGGTGTCAGCAAGCGCCAGAAGCGCATAGGCCCTTGGCAACAAGGGCTCATGCCGGACAGCGTTCTTGAGCTGAGGAACGAGCGGCCGAATTGCAGTTTGCAGTTGAAGAGAGCCGGCTGAAGCGCTTCGTGAAGGCACCGGCCCCGTTCGCGGCTGAGATGAACCAACCCTCCCTAACGCTGAACGCTGCACTTCGCTTTGAAAGTCGTCGTACGCCTTCTCTTCTACCGCGTGCCAATTGAACGGGTAGACCTGTGTAGCAAGAGCGGATGACGCTTTCGTGCTTGCACTGCTGAGACCGTGAGCCCCGACGACAAGGGCGAGCAGGGATGACATCACGGTCAAAACTGCAAGTCTGAAGGGGCGGGCAGGGCGCTTCATAAATTTCCGGATCGAAAATGAAATCAGTCGGTCTTTTCGACCGCGTCGCCACCATAACCGTAGCCGTATCCATAGCCATATCCGTAGCCATAGCCTGCGGCGTTCGCATCGAGCTTCGTTACGATCGCGCCATAGACCTGAGCGCCAGTCCGCTGCAGTCGGTTGATGGCGTTCTCGATGGCCCGAACCTTGATCCGGTCTGATTCGATGACATAGACGACACCGTCAACCACGCGAGAGAGCTCGATCGCATCCGCTAGCGATAGCATGGGCGCGCTATCAACAATGACCTGCTCATACTGCTCGCGCGCCTGCAAGAGGAGCTCCTGGAAACGCGAGCTGGCCAGAAGTTCCACCGGGTTGGGAGGCGTGCGGCCGTGCGGCAGAAAATCGATGCCGAATTCCTTGATCGGGACAACCTGATCTGCCAGCGCCGTCGCGTTCCTGGAAAGCAGCGCAGCCAGACCACCCTTTTTGCCGATGTCTTGGCCAAACACATCTGCCATCCGCGAGTTGCGCAGATCAGCATCGATCAGCAGTGTCCGCTTCCCCAAGTGAACAAAGCTGATCGCCAGGGCCAGGGAGGAGATGCTCTTGCCCTCCGCGGGGACCGACGATGTGAGCATCAACACATGCGGCGCGCCCGAAGGCGTGAGGAAAGTCAGGTTTGTTCTCACCGAACTATAGGCTTCGCTCAATTCGGATGAGCGAATGAGAAGCTCTTCTTTAATGTTATCGCTGTTGGTTGCGGGGATCGTCCCCAGCACCGGAAGACCCAGCTTGCGCGTGACGTCCTGCGGGTCCTTGACAGTCTGGCTCAACGTCACCCGGAGATAGATCAGCGCCCCAATAACCGCCAATCCGGCGACCAGGGCGAGTGCCATGTTCAGAATCAGCGACGGCGCATAGGGCCTTTGAGGAACTTCCGCTGAATCGATTAGCTTGATGTTGTTCTGGCCTGCGCCCGAAGCCTCCAGCTCCTTGTAGCGCTGGAGCAAGGCGTCATAGAGTTGGCGGTTGGTGTCAACCTCCCGCTTGAGGATTCCGTATTGGATTCCTGTATCCTGCTGCCCCAGAAAGCGGGACTTGGCCCCTTCAAGCTGCGTCCTGAGTTCGCTTTCGCGCAGCCTTGCGGATCGCAAAGCAGCTCGCGTTTCGGCGGCGATCGAAGTCTTGAGCGATTCAACCTCTGACTGCTTTTCGACCAGAGGAGGAAAGCCGGGCCCGAAATTCGCGCGCAGACTGGCAAGCTCGGCCTCTGCTTTGACGAGCTCTGTTCGCAATTGGTTGCGCGGATCAGAGCTGGGAAAATCGCCCGAGATAAGCGCTGCCTGTGCCGTGATCCGATCGGTGACTGCTGCAGCAAGCGCAGTGTTGAGCGCCTCGAGATCGGTTGCAATCAGTGTTTGGCTCGCGGTTTCAGAGCCCTCACCCTGCCTGGAAGTCTCGAGGACCAAGATCTCGTTGGCATTTGCGTATTGCACCAATTCTTTTTCAGAGATCGAGAGCCTCTCGCGCAGCTCTTCGATCTGCTTATTAAGAAAGTCCCGGGCCTCTATGTTTGCACCAAAACGTTTTTCGTAATTTGCAGCAATGAATTCATCGGCCCAAAGGTTTGTAACTTTGGCTGCCACCGCCGGTGATGGGCTTGAAAACCGCACATCGACAAGGCTCGATTGCGTAATTGGCTCGATGCTCACGTTATCGAGCAGGACGGCCTCGATAGTGAGCTGCGTGATCTCTCCCCCGTCCTCGAGCTGGAAAGCTTCGATGAAGGCCGGGTCGCGAAGGAGGTTGCCAGCCTCGGCAACGCGCTTCGCCATGAACCGGGATTCCAGTAGTTCGTACTGCGTGTTGAGATATTGAAGCTCGGAGATCCGCGACTCATTTTCGAGTGGATCGATATCTGTGACGTTCGTGCTGACCTGAGAAACCTCGAGCCGAGCGGTGGCACGAAACAGTTCCGTCGAGAGAATGGTAACAACAAGGCCAGCCAACAAGGAAACAATGAGGATCGCGACGAGCCAATATTTGAGGCTTATCGCCTCGACCCAATACCTCTCGAGATGGATATGGAACCCATCTTCATTCTGGTCGCTATGCGACTCTGGCTGGTTCCAGCCTGCGACCGGCGCGGATTGGTCAATCATGTTGGGAGCGTTCATCGTTGGGTGAGCACAATCGCGGCAGTCGTGATGACGGTGGGAAGAAGCTGAAGGACATCGTTGATCAGACGGCGCTGCGGCGAGTCGCCAACCATCACGACGTCATTGGGATAGAGCTGTGGATCTGGTTGGTTGCCGCGCTCGATTGCCTTCAGGTTGTAGACCCCGATGTAGCGCTGGCCGTCAACGGTACGAAGAACGAGGACATCGTCGAGCTTCGCATACTGTGTGCTACCTTCGGCTGAATTCACGACAGTAAGAAGTGTCTGACGACCGACCGCAGGATAATTCCCCGGCTTTTTCACCTGACCCCCAACCGATATCGAAGGGGTTGGGAAATTCTCCGGAATCACGCGCACCTGCGGATCGCGCACATACCGGCCGCGCAAGCGATCGGCGATCATCGTGGAGGCTTCCGCCGGCGTCCGTCCGTCGAGTTCCAATTCTCCGATCAGGGGAAATTGGAGCTTCCCATCGACGTCCGTAAGGTAAGTCCCGCTAAGGGTCTCAGCCCCGACGACCACAATTTCGAGTTCGGACTGAGACCCGATCGTATACGAGATCTCGCCACGTGGAGCCGGGAGACTTTCAAGCGCGGTCAGTTCAATTTCTGGCGCCCCGCCGATAGTTCTATCGGTCGCGCAGGCGGTGAGCATCATTGCCGCGGCAATTGCCATAATCCGGCTCGGGAGGTTCGCCATCTTCAAAACCCTGGTTCTCTTTCGTCGGCCTTAGAAGGTTTCCGTTAAAGGCACAGGCCTTGACCGTTGTGCGCTCCAGTTTGTCGACGGGCTGTTACCCAGTCGCATCACCGCTGTCCAATGCCAGCGCTAGCAAAAGCCAGACAAAGACGGTCTGAAAAATCGGGGTCCGCAGGGGATAATCGACCAGAGAGGCTGCACCTAGGATACCGAAAACCGCGAACCAGAAGATAAGGAGCCCGGCGACTGGGTCTTTTCGCTTGGATAACGCGCGAAGCGTTTTGGCGATCCAGGCCAGAAGACCGAGAAGAAGGCCAACGGCGGGAAGGCCGCCTTCAATGACAAGCTGTATCCAGTCATTGTGCGCCTGATTGACATATTGCGGCATGAGCAAAGCTGTTGGCTCGTAGATCTTGTAGACCGCGTCGAAAGAGCCAAACCCGGTGCCCACAATCCAGTGATTAGCAAGCATTGCATGGAGAACAGGCCGGATTTGCCATCGCAAATCCTCAAAAGCGTTCGCGGACAGCATATCGGCAAACGCTGGTGCACGATCGAGCCAAAAGAACACAGCGACCAGCGACACGACGACGACGATCGAGACCGGCATAATCACGCGAGCTTGCCGTTGTTTGCCCGCCGATCTGCGGTTTAAGCGACCTCGACCGACCGAAGGCTGGGGCCGCATCCGATACATCGTGCCCGCTGCGACAATCGCCCCCAATCCCGCTACCAGGCCAGCGCGAGATCCGCTCACAAGAACCGCAAGGAGGATGAACACGAACGCAGGAGCATAGGCCAGCCTCAGCCACGCAGGGCCATCGCCAACCCGGTGATACGAAGCGAGCCGAGCAATCACCAGCAACACCAGAGCGGAGAATATGGCAGAATGGTTCTCGTTGGCAAAAACGCCCGCTGCCCTTCCGGCGGTGAGCCGGCCAAAAACATGAAAGGAGCCCTGCGACCCTCCGATACCTTGCAACATGACAAAGGTGGCATCGATGATGCCAACAACCACAATCAGGAGGCACAACGTGCTCGCGTTGGCTCTGAAGGCCAATGCGAGAAGAAGAGCGCTGGCGGGGACGACCAGACTGAAAAGCGCGTTGTAACCCCGGAAAGGCGCGAGCGACAGCGGCCGCCAGACATCAGCGATGCCGACCAGTTCATCGATATTCGCAATTGCAGCGCGGTCCGGCAAAGTTGCCCAGATCGACGGGGGTAAGGGGACGAGTTGAAGAGCTATCCAAAGGGCCATCAAACCGAGAAGAAAACCCGGCCCCGACCCGCGCCGGAGGTCTCCAGCCTTGGCGACGTAAAGGGCGGGGATCAGCATCAAGGCAGCAAATGGGCGCAGCACGGCTATCTGAATGGGATCAAAGCGTGAGCTCCCGCCAAGCAGAGCCACGAGGAATGCAAACAGCGCAAGCCAAATCAGAATCGCTTGCCTCTGTTGTCCACCGCCTGCCCGGCTCCATCCTTGCGCGCTTGTCTGCGCCACATATTTGTGCCCCGTCACTGATTTAGTCCCCGTCGGCTATTACGGTTTGGTCGCTTAGGAAAAATGAGGCCGGTAGAAAACCTCAGAGGCAATATACAAGGCAAATCCGCTGGTTGCCGTGTTAAGGCGGCAAAAACGGTATGATCTGCTTCAGAATTGCCCTGTGCCCCGCGCGGTCATCAAATCCTGTCAGAATTCAGGGGGAACGGACGGATCCTTAAGGGTTGCCTGACCCGCCGGCAAGTGCTGTGTACACTTGGAGAACGTTTCCATCGCGAAGGTACGAGTTAGGATGCTGCCGAAGGCAAATCAAAGGCGTGCCGTCTCTGCATGCTCTAGGTACCAGCGATAGGTTTCTTCAAGTCCTTGCTCAAGATCAATACGCGGCCTCCAACCCATTTCGGAAAGACGGCTCACGTCCATGAGCTTGCGCTTTGTTCCATCAGGTTTTGATGGATCGGTTGCAATTCTTCCTTCGAAACCAGTTATTTTTGCGACAAGCTGCGCCAATTCGAGGATCGAAATGTCTTCGCCGAAACCAACATTGATGTGACTGAGCATTGGCTGAGTGTTCGCTTCGTAATGTTCGCGTGGCAGATCGAGCACGAATAGTGATGCTTCTGCCATGTCATCGACATGCAGAAATTCGCGCCGGGGCGTTCCCGTGCCCCAGATGACCACTTCGTCACGACCTTGCTGCGTGGCTTCATGAAAACGTCGGATAAGCGCAGGAAGCACATGGCTGTTTTCAGGATGAAAATTATCACCCGGACCGTAAAGATTGGTTGGCATGACGGAGCGGTAGTCGGTGCCATGCTGGCGATTGTAACTCTCGCAAAGCTTGATTCCTGCGATCTTGGCAATGGCATAGGGCTCGTTCGTGGGCTCCAAAACGCCAGTCAGAAGCGCATTTTCCGCCATAGGCTGTGGCACTGTTTTGGGGTAAATGCATGATGAGCCGAGAAACAGCAGTCGTCTGACACCGGCAATAAAGGCTTGGTGAATGACATTGGCTTCCATCATCAGGTTTTCGTAGATGAAGTCTGCCGGGTAGGTATGATTTGCGTGAATGCCGCCAACCTTTGCTGCAGCCAGAATGACGGCGTCGGGCCGCTCAGCCTGCATGAAATCGCGAACCGCGCTTTGATCGGTCAGATCAAGGGCAGCATGGGACCGCACAACCAGATCAATATCTTCGCCGCCGGTGCGCCGATGCTCCAACCTGCGCAGAATGGCGCCGCCAACCATCCCGCGGTGCCCTGCTACGTAAATCTTCATAAGATTGGTCTCAGTTCTCGATGCTGACGGGGAGCTCGAAGCCGTTTGCTTTCAGAAAAGCGTAACGCTGGGCTTCTTTGAGATCAGCCGCAACCATCTCGGCACACATCTCGCGAGCGGTGATCTCCGGTTCCCATCCGAGCTTCTCGCGGGCCTTGCTCGGATCCCCCAGCAGGGTCTCGACCTCGGCAGGGCGGAAATAGCGCGGATCGATCCGCATCACGACATCGCCGACCTTAAGTGCGGGTGCCGCTTCACTGGCAATGCCCGCGACGATCGCCACCTCATCGGTTCCAACGCCTGAAAATTCGAGCTCAACCCCCAATTCTTCTGCTGTCCACCGGATAAACTCTCGAACCGAATATTGCTGGCCCGTTGCGATCACGAAATCTTCGGCATGGTCCTGCTGCAGCATCATCCACTGCATACGCACATAGTCGCGCGCATGGCCCCAGTCACGCAGCGAATCGATATTGCCCATGTACAGACACGATTCGAGGCCCTGTGCGATGTTAGCGAGGCCGCGCGTTATCTTGCGCGTCACAAAGGTTTCGCCGCGTCGGGGGCTCTCATGGTTGAACAGAATGCCGTTGCAGGCGTAAAGGCCAAAGGCTTCACGGTAGTTGACCGTGATCCAGTAGGAATAGAGTTTTGCCACAGCGTAAGGCGAGCGCGGGTAAAAGGGTGTGGTCTCCCGCTGCGGGATTTCCTGGACGAGTCCATAAAGCTCAGAGGTCGAAGCCTGATAAAAGCGCGCCTTGTTGCCGAGGTCGAGAAAGCGGATCGCCTCGAGCAGGCGCAGCGTGCCTAGCGCATCGACATCGGCGGTATATTCGGGTGATTCAAAGCTAACGGCAACATGCGACTGGGCGGCCAGGTTGTAAATCTCGTCCGGGCGCACTTCGCTGATGATACGGGTCAGGTTCGACGTATCCGACAGATCGCCGTAATGCAGCGTCAATTTCGGATTGGGCTCGTGCGGATCTTGATAGATATGGTCGATGCGCTGGGTGTTCAGCGACGAAGCCCGGCGCTTGATGCCGTGCACCTCATAGCCCTGCGAAAGCAGAAACTCGGCCAGATAGGAACCGTCCTGTCCGGTAATGCCTGTGATGAGGGCGCGTTTGGTCATGTCGATGTATTGTCCTTCACGAGAAATTGCCCGAGCTTGCTCAGGTTCTTGGCGGCCAAGGTCGCTATGCCCCCCACGCCGTTGTTGCGTAGCACCCGAAGGTCTTCACGACTTTTCAGGATGATCCGTCCCAGCGAGCGATTGCTCTCACCACCGGTTCTCATTTTGACCAGAACCTCAGGAATATAGCCGAGCCGGATTTGGCCCCTTCGGAGATATCGGAGCATGGCATCATAATCCGCAGCAATGCGCAGCGACGTATCATAAAGACCATGCCGGTCGAACACCTCGCGCCGCAGATAGAGGGTGGGGTGCGGCGGCATCCAGCCTCGCTTGAGCAGCGCCGGGCGATAGGCTCCCGATCGCCAGTGCCGCACCACCCTGGTTGGATCGCTGGCGTCCACATATTGCAGATCACCATAGACGCCGTCGACATCCTGAGTGGCAAAGGTCCTGGCGACCTTCTCAAGCACGTGGTCGTCTGCAAAAACATCGTCCGAATGCATCAGGCCGATCACGTCCCCGGTGGCGCGCGCGATACCCCGATTGATGGCGTCATAGATGCCGCCATCATGTCCGGACACGATGTGCGTGTCTCTGGTCGCGGCGCGCCGAACCACGTCCAGCGTGCCATCGGTTGATCCACCGTCCTGGATAATATGCTCGATCGTGCCATAGCTCTGCGCTTGGACGCTGGCCATTGCATCGCCGATCGTGGCGACCCGGTTGAAGACGGCGGTGACGACGGAAATCTTCATGGCCCCGTCACTGCTAGACATCGATGCCGAGCACGTCGCGGATCGCCGTCTTCGCGTCCTTTTGCGTATCGCGGATATGCTTGCGAACCTCCTGCAGCTTGGCATCTACGAGATAGCGGTACCAGAAGCCCTGGAGGATGTGGAAGGCGCGCCCCCCCTTGGTGTCGAGAAAGCCAAGGCGCAGGACAAAGCGATAGAAAAAATAGAGCGAGGCCCGCAGCTGCGCCGGAAGCCGCGCATAGACCTTTTCCTTCAGCCAGCGCTTGATGCCGGCCTGCTGCCCGCGCTTGAGATCCGCGACGGTTTCACTGGCCATGAACCCATGCTCCAGGTTCAGCAGGTCGACGACCTCGCGAGAGGCATAGTCATTGTGCTTCTCGGTCCACCAGGTCAGAGAATTGCGGTTGTCATCGATGATCTCGCCAGCGAATTCCGCTGTGGCGCCCTCAACCAGGATATGCTCGTCCATCCAGCGGTTCTCGCAGCGTCCGCGGCCATGCCGAAACAGGCGGATGATCCGGATGGGGAACAGTCCCCCGAACCGCACCCGTTCACCGAGGAAGTTCATGCGCCGTCCGACATAAACCGCATCAATATCATCAGGCAGCTGGTGCAACTTACCGGTAATTTCCTCGGCCAGAGACGTGGTGATTATCTCGTCGGCATCGAGCCGCAAGACCCAATGGGTGTCCTGCGGCAGCTGGTCGAGCGCCCAGTTGAACTGGGTGGCATAGTTCACCCAAGGCTTGTGCAGAACGGTTGCGCCACGGGCTGTGGCCAGTTGCACCGTCCGGTCGGTCGATCCGCTATCGATAACGAAGACACGGTCCGCTATGCTACGGACGGAGTCCAGCGCACGCTCGATATGCAGTTCCTCATTCTTGGTGAGTATAACCACCGACAGAAGCATCATTGCATTATCTAACTTATTGTTTTTGCACCGGTCAGCGGTGCGGTCGACGCGTGATGGCGATCATCGATTTTGCCAGAGCCGGAATGCGGTCGACCTTCAGGTATCGCGGCGTTTCGAACCCTGCCTCGACCATGAGCGTGGTCAAGGTCTTCTCAGACCAGAACTTGATGTGTCCATGATCCCACAAAGCCGTGAAATGTGCATCCATCTTGCCTGTCACTGCCATGACCAAGTTCTTCAGATAACCGTGATAGGGCGTCGAGAAAATAGCGGTGCCGCCGGGCTCCAGCAGGTCGTAAGCGGTCTTGGCATAGTCGCGCGGCGCATAAACATGTTCTACCACTTCCAGGCTCATTAGCACCGGGAAGGTGCCATAAGCTTCGACCAGATTATCATAGGCCGAACCTTGAGCGAGTTTGAGCCCAGGATAGGCATTTATTGCCTGCTCGATCCCTTCGACCGAGGGGTCGATGCCAGTAATATCCCAGCCGCGCATACTGAGCTTCGCAGCAACGCTTCCATTTCCGCAACCCAGCTCGAACATCCGCGCCTCACGATCGCCGAGGCTCGCTTTCAGCTCGTCGAGCTCGGCAAAGACCGTCGGCAGCAAATAATCATGCGAGGCGTTGGTTTCGAAGTCGGAATAGACATATCCCGATATGGATTGAAGCTCTTTCACTGGCCGCACTTCCTTGATGTTTGCTGAAAGAGTTCCGGACATACTTCGCCGCAGGACAGACCCCTCACCGAAGCGCCGGGAGCGATAGCTACTCTATCCTCCGTTGTCATTAACCATCTGGCGCCATGGACCGACAGGTGTAATTCAAAATCACGCAGCGACCCCAGTCGGATTGCGCGATCGGTCTTTGCCTGACCCTCAGATCGAGGGGATCATATAGCGGGTGAAGTAGCTGGCCGCGTTATTTGCCGATCGGATCAGCCGCTTGAGTTTTTCTCCGACCAGCGGCATGAATTCGCACGCCCTCAGCAGCTTCGCCATGACTGAAAGATACAGGCTCGCCCCAGGCCGCGACAGCCGGATGCGATACAGATCAGCCAGTTCAGAGACCCGCTTGGGCGGAACGTTGAGCGAAAGGTTGCTTCCGTGCAGGCGATAGCCCGCGACATGGAGCCGCGGATTGACGTAGAAATTATATCCCTCGCTCCGCATGCGCAGGAAATAGTCGCCGTCGAACACGTAGCGATACGCATTGTTGATCACAATGGCGTGGTTCACCTTGGCGTTCCAGAAGGTAGCCGGCTGGAGAAATGCGCCACCCCTCAAGAACACATCACCCCGGATCAGCGGGTGATAATCGTAATTGACGGGCGCTTGGAAACGTCCGTCGCCGCTGAGGAAATAGCCGCCAAGCGAGACCACATCGACATCGAAGAATGTTTCGAACTGGTCGGCGACAATCCGCAGCGAATCTGAGCGGAGGAAAGTGTCGTCCGAATTTAGCCAGCAGTAGACGGCATTATCCGGCGCGTCGGGCCATTGTTCCTTGGCAAGCCCAAATGCGATCGATGCCGCCTGCCCGAGACCCTTTTTTTCGAGAAAAGTCCAGTTGTTACGCTGACAGTAATCCTCGGCAATAGCGCGGCTATTATCGGTGGAGCCGCCGTCAATAATCAGCACGCCGACATCGACACCCACCTGTGCCTCGATCGAGGCGAGGCAGGCGTCGAGAAACTGGCCATAATTGAGATTTGGTACAACGACGCAAAAATACATGTTCAGATCCGTGAAATTATTGAGATATGGCCAAGTCCCGCTGGCAGGCCGAGGATGCGATGAAGGTGGGTCAGAACAACCAGGCTCCGGCGCGTGGCGCAACCACGCCCGGCCGGATCCTGCTACCACTCATCTCGGCAAGATCGGCCGTCGGGCCAGCCTGTGCCCATTGTGCAACCTAACCGGCTGGCGCTTGGATCCGAAGATCAGCACGAGCAGCGGCACAATAAGGAAAATTTGCAAGAGATTGACCCAGAAGATGGTGTCAGAAGGGAAGTAGAACAGGCACATCAGCAGGAAGGTGATAATCCAGACCGCCTTGAGCAGGGCGATCAGCGACTGCGATGACCTTGCACTGACCAGCAACCGGCCGGACGCGTAGCCGATGAAGATGACGTAAAGGATCATTCCGAGAAAGCCGTACCAGTCGAGCACGTTGCCAAAGCCGGTGCGCCACCCCGTCGGCTGTCCGCCCAGCATGATGTAACGCTTGTAGTTGTCGGCCCTGACGCCGGACAAGGTCAAGTCGGTCCTTTCCGAGAAGCGGGCTGCAATCGCCTCGAACGGGCCTGCCGACCATCGGTAAAAGTCGGTGTCAGACACGATCGCGATGTTGAAGTTGCTCCACGGCCCGGCGATATAATGAAAGATTACCGTGATGAAGTAAGAGGCATCGGGCGCAATACGTTTCAGCGTGGCGCCGAAATAGCGATAATCGGCAGTGTGGAGCGTATTGGCAATCTCAGCACTCGACACGCGCTGGACACCAATAAGATAAATTGCCACCGCACCGAGGATCGCAGCGATGCCTACCCCGACATAGAGAAGCAAGTTCGAGATGCGGCCCTTGCCTTTGGTGGATCGGTCGCTCTTCGTCACTTTGGAGGACACCATATAGGTCGCATAGCCGATCGCCCCTGCCACTAGGAAGAACGTGCGTCCGGCCTGCAGCACCACGGCGAGCGCCATAAGCACGATCGCCCCTGCCATCATCGCATTAACATACATAGGAAAGCGGTGCCGCCATTTCGTCAAAAGGATCGGGATGTAACCATAGGCCTGATAGGCGAAAATTGCGGCAATCTGCTTGGTGATGTCCGAACCGGCAGTGATTTCACGGACTCCGGCTGTGTTGGTCAGCACCACGTTGACCGAGGTGCCCTGGCCGTAGAGCCAATAGACGTAATAGGCGGCGGCCGCCAAAATGGGGGCCGAAAGATAGGTGTAATATTTGATGATGATCCGATCATGCGCCAGGTTCGGAGCCTGCTCGTATGAGGCACGCGCCTTGCCGGTGTTGATCGACACCTTGAGCAGAATTAGGATGGCAATGAACCACAAGGCTGCCTCGATGTAAAAGACCGAGAAGCTCACCGGGCCGAAAAAATACAGCAACAGCACGATGAAAAAGGGCACGAACAGGCTGTCATTCAGCAGCTTGCTCTTCTTCAGCGTCCGGGGTGTCGCGTGAATCATCATGATCTGCATCTCAGTTTCCGGACGCAGGCGCCGGGGGCTCGTTGCTTGACCGCCATGGGCCCTTCATTCTCCGGTAAAGCTTAGAACCTTGCATTTAGCAATGATTGCAGCCGCCCCTCAGTTGCCGAGCAATCGGCGCGCGAGCATGTTCCAGGTGACCTGAGCCACCGGGATCGGTCCGTACTTTACGAGTCCGACAAATACCGCGGAGCGGCCTCTCTTCGACAAAAACTCAAAATAGGCCAAATTGCTTCGGGACTGCCGCCGATAGCGGGGCGGTAGTTCCGCGCCCAATGATTCGAGGATGATCCGCCAAGTGATCGCATACCGCGCATAGCGCTGCGCGCGAGTGCTGTTTGTCCAGGCTCCTTCTTCGTGGATCCGATAGCGCGAGGTCACCCGGTTCTGCACCGCCAAGCCGTCATCGACCAGACAGGCGGTCAGCAGGATAGTGAGGTCCGCCGACACGACTTGGCGGGTGAAGAGCGCGGCCCATTTGTCGAACAAGCTGCGCCGCATTGTGAAGGTGCTGGTGTGGATGTATTTGCGCATCGCAAAGATATGCGATCCCGGGATGATAGTGACGGGGCCAGCGCCGTCGGCCTTGGGGAAGGCGGGGCCCGAGGTCTCGTTAGGGTTAAGCGACTGGCATTGGGTGCCGACAAAATGCCGTCCCGATCCAACAAGATACTCCACCTGTTTTTGCAGTTTTTGTGTGTCGGTCCAGTAATCGTCGACTTCGCAGATCGCGACAAACGCCCCTCTGATATGAGGTGCGCATGCCTGCAGCGGACAGAACCCCTGCGACCAGCGGTTGGACGTTTGAAGCACCAGCGTGAAGATCCCCGGAAAGCGATCGGCGTATTCGCCGATGACGTCTTGGCTGCCGTCCGATGATGCATCGTCGTGCACCACAATCTGCAGCCGATAGTCCGTCCGCTGCGCAATCAAGGAATCGAAGCAGCGGGCGATATAATCGCGCGTGTTGAAGCTGAGGCAGACGATCGTGATCAGATCGGGCTCAGCGTCACAGGTTTCGGCGGGCGGTGCGGCAGTTTGGGGTAAGGGTGTCATAGGCCAGCTTTCAGGATCGGGCGGACATGGTCAACGCGCAGCGAGTTCAGGCTCGCACCCTGCGGGCCATCATTCGCGCGATTATTCGTCGGCCCTCGTCGGAAAAAACGAATGCAGTAATGACGACGAATGCCGAATAGACGCCGACCTTCACCACCACGGCCAGGCGATGCAGGTCGCCCTGCAGCATCAACCTGTCGGCAGCAAGGCATAGCAGTCCGGCAGTCACGGCGCCCAGCAACGGCAAGCCGATGTCGCGCAGCAGCCAGCGTGCAAGAGGAATGCTGCTCAACCTCATGTGCACGATCGGCGCCGTGATCGAAAACACCAACACCCGCATCGCCGCCCAAACAATACCGATCCAATAGGCCTCGAATTGCAGTGCAATGATGGTAATCAGCGGAACCTGCACCACCATCGACAGCGTCGAGGCGTGGATATGAACCCGGATATTGCCGAACGCGTTCTGCAGGATCAGCAGCAAGCTGGACAATGTTAATACTCCTGAGCCCAAGCCGAACCATGCCAGGAATACCGCGCCGCCATCGGCCATGGCGCTGTTGCCGGAAACCGCGAAAATCACCGGTTGAGCAAAAAAAGCAAAAATGACGGCCACCGAAAGCGAGGCAATCGCCATGAACTGGGTCGCTTGCGAATAGAGCGCATTGGCGCGCTGATCGTCTCCCTCGTTCACATAGACGGTCAGGCGCGGCAGAATGGCTTGGCCGATCGGCTGTGCGATCCGATCGGCGCCATTGGCGACGAGAATAGCAAAGGCAAAATATCCGTACAACTCTAGCGACATCGACTGAGATGCGAGAATCTTGTCATACTGGGTCAGCATCGCCCAGGCGATGACAGTGTAGAAGGTGCCAAGCGTGAAGGACAGGTTGTTCCGGATCGTCGTCATGAAGGCGACGTTCTCTTCAGGCGCTGAGACCTGATCGCCTTCACCGGCGGAGCCTCGGGCCGGGATCGCGCGGTAGAACAGGGCTGCAGTCAGCGCCAGTTCCAGCATTGTGACGACGGCCTGATAGATGAAGAACTCCGTGATGCCGAACATGCCAATCGGCATCAGCGCCAAGCCGCCTGGCCAGCGCAGCGTTGTAAACAGCACGTTGATTTGGTTCAGCGTAACCTGCCGCTCCAGCCCCGCCAATCCGGAGGAATAGACCGAGATGCCCCAGCGCGTTGCCAGGATAAAGCCCATAATTCGCAATGAATAAATGCCAACGTCTTGTTTCAGATTGTCAGATTTCAACCATTGGTCGAGGAACCAGTCGGCGCCAATCAGACAGACGGCGAGAGTGACAACCGCAAGCATAACCGAAAGCCACTCGATACCGCGCAGCAGGTTGAAAAACTCGGCGGCATGGGCATTGCCCTTGACCTTGGAAATGGCTGCCTGCCGGGCCAGCACCGGTACCAGGCCCGAGGACAGGAGATAGACAGTCGAATTGAGGATCAGAAACAGACCTATCAGGCCAAACTCTTCCGGCGGGACATATAGCAGGTACAGCGGCGTCACGATGATGGCGCAGCCCGTATTGTAGGCCTGCCCGACATAGTTGGCGATGGTGTTGCGCAAAAGCATAAGGCAAAGACTTCAAAGACGTTTTGCACGCGCGCCAGCCGCCGGGCGCGGCGATGGCGCAGGCCTCTGGCGCCGAGCGGCTTTGCGGCGCGGCCGGACCCAGCGCGCAAGCCAAGAGCGGATTTTATTCGTTGAGCAGTGACTGCAAATACTGGGCATAGGGTCCTTTACCATAGGTCTTGGCGATCGCGTCCAGTCGCTCGTTATCGATCCATCCCTTGCGCCAAGCAATTTCCTCAAGACAGGCGATCTTGTAGCCTTGGCGTTGCTCGATCACTTCAACGAATTGCGCTGCCTGCAACAGGCTTTCGCACGTGCCAGTATCCAGCCAGGCAAACCCGCGGCCCAAAAGCTCGATATTGAGCTGGTCGCGATCGAGATAGTCCTGCAGCACACTGATGATCTCCACCTCGCCGCGCGCAGAGGGGCGCACATTCCGGGCGATACGGGCGGCGGCATTGTCGAGGAAATAAAGGCCGGTAATCGCATAATCCGAGCGCGGCTCGGCTGGCTTTTCCTCGATCGAGAGCACCTTGCGGTCAGCGTTGAACTCGACGACGCCAAAGCGGTGCGGATCGGCAACGCGATAACCGAAGATCGTCGCGCCTTCGCGTCGCTCCATGGCGGAGCCGAGCTTAGGATAGAAATTCTGGCCGTAGAAGATGTTGTCGCCCAAGATCAGACAGACATTGCTGTAGCCGATAAACTCCTCGCCGATCACAAAGGCCTGCGCAAGACCCTCGGGGCGGGGCTGTTCGGCATAGGTGAGCGTGATGCCGAAGCGGCTGCCATCGCCAAGCAGTTTCTCGAACAAGCGCCGGTGCTCGGGGGTGGTGATGATCAGCACGTCGTTGATGCCTGCGAGCATCAGCACCGAAAGCGGGTAATAGATCATCGGCTTGTCATAGATCGGCAGGAGCTGTTTCGAGATGCTCTCGGTCAGCGGATACAGCCGCGTACCCGATCCTCCGGCGAGGATGATCCCTTTGGTGCCTGATTGATTCGACATGGGTGTCTCCACACGGGAAATGGTTGTTCTGTCCGTTTGTGCCGACGAAGGGCGGAGCTGGGGGCGAAATCGCAAGATTGTCGCGGGTGAGGCCTGAATGGCTTACAGGAACTGGCTCTGCTTTTTCTGGCGCGCGCAGATCATCGCCACCCAGTCATCGTTATCCAGATACCATTGCACGGTCTGGCGCAGGCCGGTCGAGAAGGTTTCGCGCGGTTCCCAGCCGAGCTCGGTTCCGATCTTGCTGCAGTCGATGGCATATCGGCGGTCGTGGCCGGGCCGATCGGTGACGAACGTGATCAGCGAGCGATAGTCAAAATCAGTCACCGGGCGCAGCTCGTTCAGAAGATCGCAGATCTGGTTGACCACCTCGATGTTCTTTTTCTCGTTCTTGCCGCCGACATTGTAGGTCGAGCCTAGCGCGCCGCGTGTCAGCACGAGATGGAGCGCGCGCGCGTGATCCTCGACATACAGCCAGTCGCGGATCTGCGATCCGTCACCATAGACCGGCAGCGGGCGGCCTTCCAGCGCATTGCGGATGATGCGGGGGATCAGCTTTTCGGGAAACTGGTACGGCCCGTAATTGTTCGAGCAATTGGTGACGACGATCGGAAGGCCATAGGTGCGGCCCCATGCGCGGACCAGATGATCGGATCCGGCCTTGGTCGCCGAATAGGGCGAGCTGGGATGATAGGGTGTTTCCTCGGTGAACGGGTGCGCATCGGGTTCCAGATCGCCGAACACCTCGTCGGTCGAGATGTGGTGGAACCGGAAACCCCGCTTTCGGTCATCGGGCAGCGCATTGAAATAGCCGCGTGCAACCTCGAGCAGGATGAAGGTGCCGACAAGGTTGGTCTGGACGAAATCGGCCGCGCCATGGATCGAACGGTCGACATGGCTTTCGGCCGCCAGATGCATGATGGCATCGGGTTGGTGTTCGCTGAAGATCCGCTCCATCGCCGCGCGGTCGGCAATATCAGCCTTCTCGAAGATATAGAGCTTGTTGCCCGCGACCGGCTCGAGAGTCTCGAGGCAGCCCGCATAGGTCAGCTTGTCGACGTTGATGACGGTGTCACTGGTCTCTGCCAGGATCAGCTTGATCAGCGCGGAGCCGATAAAGCCCGCGCCGCCGGTGACTAAGATTTTCATCGCATGATATCCTTGATGGTTCACCAGGCCCGGCTCGGGGAATAATGATTGGATGGCTCTGGGGGCGCCGCCCGGCGTGGCGGCCGGCAAGCTTGAAGTGGCGTGACGGGGCCTATTTGCTCATTGGCTTGGCCGGATTTCCGACCACGGTGGTAAAGGGCGGAACATCCTTCGTCACTACGGCACCCATGCCGATGACCGCCCCTTCGCCGATCCGCCGGGGCTCCCCAGTCGCACCCTGCTTGATGATGGCGCCGGTGCCGATATAGGCGTGGTCTCCGACATGCACATTGCCCAGGCACTGAACTGCGGGGGCAAAGGTCACATAGTCGCCGATGACGCAATCGTGCGCTACGATGCTGGCGAGGTTGCAATGGAAGAACTTGCCGATCCTGGCGTTTGCGGTGATGATGACATTGGGGCAGATGATCGCACCGATGCCGATCTCGTTCTCGTCATATTGGATTGCATTGGGGGAGATCAGCGATACCGGCTGGCAGCCCGCGGCGACGAGTTCGCCGGCAAGACGCTCTCTCGCCTTGGAATCGGCGACCGAGATGTTGAAATATTTCTCCGCATGCGGGCTAGACGCATAGTCCGCGAGGCTGATGATCCGGTGTCCGTTGACCATGCCTTCGCGCGGATGCGTCTCGACAAACACCAGCTCCGCCCGGTCGGCCCAAATCTGGCGGGCAAAGGGCATGATTTCACGCCCGAAGCCTCCGGCGCCGAAAATGCCGACCAATGCGTTCTTCTCGATTTCCGACATGATCAAACCTCCTCCGCTTGGCGCGCCAGTGCCATGCAGACATCGCGAATGACATCGATCGTGCCCGCCGGCAGGCCCGTGCCCGTCGGCAGGACGATGACGCGATCTGCTACCCGTTCGGAACGGGGCAGCGAAAGCCCTGCATGGGGCTCGCTTTCACTGTAGGCCTTCATGCGGTGGCAGCTGGGCCAGAAATATTTCCGCGCCATAATGTTCTCGGCCTGCAGCGCCTCGACGATCGTGTCGCGCGGGCAGGGGAAGGTGCTGTCGACCTCAGCCACGATATACTGGTAATTGAAGGGCTCTTCGCTCGGGTCGATCACGCTGATGCCGTCGATGCCGTCAAACGCGGTGCGATAGGCATGGTAATTGGCGCGGTTGGCTTCCACCACCTTGCCAACATTGTCGAGATTGACCAGCCCCATGGCGGCGCAGATTTCCGACATCTTGCCGTTGGTGCCGTGCATCACGGAATTGTCGAGCGCGGCAAAGCCGAAATTGCGCATCAGCCGCATCCGTTCGGCAAGGGCATCATCATTCGTGGTGATGGCGCCACCCTCGAACGAGTTGAAGAACTTGGTGGCATGGAAACTGAACACCTCGGCGCGGCCGAAGCCGCCGATCATCTGCCCGCCATGGCTGCACAGAAAGGCATGGGCCGCATCGAACATCAGGCTGAGCCCATGCTCGTCGGCAATGGCCTGCAGGCGTTCGACATCGCAGGGACGGCCCCACAAATGGGTCGCCAGGATACCGCTGGTGCGCGGCGTGACCAGATGGGCGATCGCGTCCGGGTCCAGATTGTGCGTGTCGGGATCGACCTCGGCAAAGACCGGGGTCAGGCCCAGCCAGGACAGCGCATGTGCGGTGGCAATAAAGGTATAGGATGGTACGATAACCTCGCCGGTCAGACCCAGCGCCCGGATCGCGATTTCCAGCCCGATGGTTCCGTTGCACACGGTGATGCAGTGCTTCACGCCGAGTTCCTGCGTCACCCGCTGCTCGAACTGTTCGACCATCGGCCCGTTGTTCGACAGCCAGCCGCGATCGAAGATGCCGTCGACCAAAGCCATGAAGGCTGCGCGATCGCCGATGTTGGGCTTGCCGACGGGGATGGGTTCGGAGAACGCCGAAAGCGCGCCGTTTAGAGCGAGATCCGAGACAGACCTGATTTTTTTTAGCATCTTATTTCCACTTAAGGTTTTTTGCGGCATGATTGAAGATCCCTCGGTCCGCGAGCCCCCCCGAATGACGTGCTACCCGGATAGGTACCAGTCAGAGGTAGAGCTGGCCCCGTCATGATGGTTGTTTGATGGGTTTGCAACGCGTCTTGGCGGGGGGAATGCCGCCCAGATCCGGATGTGCTCTCACCGAGTTGTAATGGTGTCGCTAGGCGAAAAGCAGGAACAGGGCATGGCCAGCAAGGTGAACAGCGTCTCGTTGAGGCATTTGTCGCGCAGTCGAACATTGAAGCTCTCGACTAACCCGTTCTGCATCGGCTTGGCTGGCGCAAAGTAGTGCCACTCGACCCGCCGCTCCTGCAACCAGCGCTGGATGGCCAACGATGTCAGTTCGGTGCCATTGCCGCTGACCATCGTGTGCGGCTTGCACGGCTGGTCAGTTCCCGCGCCATCCGAGCACTCAACAGGGACGTATCGGCCACCAGCCCCGAGCACTCACGCGTGTAGTCATTGACCACGCACACGATACGAAAGCGCCGACCACCAATCAGTCTGTCGCAGACGAAGTCAAGCTACCATCGCTGGTTCGGGCAGTCCGGCAGCACCGTCAGCCTTGGGTGCCCAGCGCCCGTTCCCGCCCGCCGAGGCGCCGCACCCGCAAGCCCTTATCGCGGTAAATGCGCAGCAGCTTCTTTTGGGCGTACGCGATCCCCTCCCGCGCCAACAAGTAACACTGGCGGCGATAGCCAAACCGGCGACGCTCCGCCGCCAGCTCGCGCAGCCGCTGCCGCAGCGCCCGTCATCGGGCAGCGACGGCTCGTAATGGATCACCCTGCGGCTCACACCAACCAGTGCACACGCCCGAGGCTCGCTCACCCCGATATGCTCCCGGGGCATGGGCGACGACTTGCCGCTGTGCGCCGGGCATAACCATTTGTTTGATGCCCAGTTATTCGCTGTGCCGCCCTTCGTGTCAGTACCGCATTGTCCAGCATCGCCTCGGCCAAGAACGTTTTCGGCCGGAAGCTCTCTATCTCCAGCGATCGCAGCCGCTGGACCCTAATTCATGCCGCCAGAGATCGATTTCTATTTCAAGGAGGTGGCCGAGCTGATCCCATGGTGGCGCAAAACCTCCAGCGTCGCCATGCCCGCTTCCTGCTCCTTCAAAATCGCAATGATCTGCTTTCCGTTGTACCTGCTTCGCTTCACATCGTCTGACTCTTTGTGTCAGGCGCTGCCAAAAAGGGGTTCCATTTCAGGGGAGCATGTCAGTTCTCAGCTAGCTACAGCTTGCATATGACGTGTCTGGCGTTATCAGCTTACAACGAAAGTTTCACCGGGCTCCATCATAGAGAGTGCTGTAGAGACGGTCACCGATCTCTTTGGCGAGCTTCTGGATGTTCAGCCATCACAGCGTGCTTTGATCCTGGTCCATTTCATGGGACGGCAAATTAATCTCGGCATCCCGCTCACTCACTTGCGAGCAGCTCGTGGCAGCTCGCACAGACGGGTTTGAAAAAAAGATGATAAATTCGCCTCGGGCATCCTCAGATACGGGGGCCTATCTTGCTCAGGACACAAAAGAAGACGCTGACATCGCTAAGGCAAATTCGGCTTTTGCGATGATGGCATCTAATGAGCCTGACCATATGGTTCCTCAACCTGATATTGTTCCCGCCGCAGCCTCCCTTTCTGCGCACCAAAAGGACGAGGGGCTCCTCGGGTTCGTGCCGACCCGCAACGCTGAACTAATCAGGCTGCTCGAGCTTCCGCTGCTGCTCGTCTGCGGCTTGCTGCCAGCATTCATCGTGTGGTTGCTTCTTGATCGTGCTCTTTTTTCTGGCGCGTTCGAAGAGACGGCTGTTGCACTGGTTCTGTCGATCTGCATCAGCTGGTACGTTCTCTCCCGTCTCAAGGATCATGCTAACGCACGGCACCTGTCTTATGTCATGCCCGTGAACCTCTTGGCCTTCACAAGCACGTTCACCATCATGGCACTGCTCCGAATTCCCTATTCGGGTTCTCTTTTCGCCGTTGGTGCACCTTTTGCCATTGCCGGAAGCTTTTTGTCGGCAGTCTACGTCCGCCGGCTTCTTAAACCGCATGTTGTGGTTTCGGGCGGCCGCGCAAATGAGATTGTGCTATCCGGGCATTTCAAACCGGCCCCATCCGCGATGGATCTAGAGAAGGTCATCGCGTCCGGAAGGCGCGATTGGGCCATCGTCGCTGACCTCCATTATCCTCACTCAGAGCAATGGGAGCGTCTCTTTGCCAAGGCCGCTCTGGCCGGCGTTCCTGTCTATCATTTTAGGCAAATCGCCGAGATGCAAACGGGACAGGTCAAGATTTCTCACCTCAGTGAGAATGATCTCGGATCGCTTGTTCCCAATGTATCCTACACTTCGCTCAAACGCGTCATCGATATCATTGGTGCTCTGATCCTCATCCCTCTCTGCGTCCCGATTTTTGCGCTCCTGTCGATCCTGATCCGGATCGACTCGCCGGGCAAAGCCTTTTTCATTCAGGAACGTATGGGCTTCAGAGGGCAAACGTTCCAAATGATCAAATTCAGGACCATGCGAGAACGTCGCCCTCTCACTGAAGAGGCAGCGAAGCGCGATGATGCGATGACCAAGACTGATGATGACAGGATTACGCGCGTCGGTCGCTTTCTCCGCAAGTCGCGCTTGGACGAGCTGCCGCAAATCGTGAATGTCTTGCGGGGCGAGATGAGCTTCATCGGGCCGCGGCCAGAGGCGTGCTCGCTTTCCGAATGGTATGAGGCGGAGCTCCCTTTCTACTCCTATCGCCACATTGTGCGTCCGGGCATCACAGGCTGGGCACAAGTCAATCAGGGGCACGTGACCGATGTCACTGATATTCTTGCCAAATTGCGCTACGATTTCTATTATATCAAGAACATCTCGCTTTGGCTTGATCTTCTGATTGCGCTGAAAACGCTCCGGGTCATTACGACCGGGCTGGGCGCGAAGTAATGCTGGCATCGCGTCGACCATCCACCGTCGGTCAAAGAATTGCGCGATGAAGCGTGCCATCAGCGCATCCGGGCATCCCAACGCCGGGATGCGCCCGCTTCACCAAGTGCGCAAAACAAAGGCTGCCATCGTAAGGCGCAGACCGAATTGGCCCCGCCCATGAGCGACACTCTCTTTGAGCTTACGAATGGCGCGATCACCATTCCGCGGTGAGCCGGGCTAGCTGGCGTCACGGCGATCGACGTCAAGCGCACGATGACGCCTTGCGGTGGGATCGCGGCGTCGCAAGATCAACTGTTTGACCCTTTCCAAGCCTGCCAGATCCCCGCGCATCCGAGCACACCAAGTGTAGCGAGAGCACCCGCTGTCCAGTCCATCACATCCGGTTCGCGCCCCTGACCCATCAACAGCTGGCTGATTTCGATGCCAGCGTTAAATAGCAAAAGCGCCAAGAGAAGCCTCGCGCGGTGCGCGTGTGGGAAGGCTATCACGGTGAGGACGCTCAAGACCGCAAAGGCAATGAAATGGTTGAGTTTGTCCCAGGGAAAGCCGGCGTTGACTGCCTCACCGGTGAGATTTGCGAGAATGAGCAGAGAGAGGCCAACGCCAGCAAGCGCGATGCGGAAAAACCACAGCATGAGATCTGTCTCAACTGCTTTTGATCGCGACGAGGTAAGTCGTGCTGATCGGGGGAGACGCCACACGGATCTCATGTGAGCCCGGAGAAAAATGGTATCCCAAAATGAAAAGGGGCCCCCGATGGGAGCCCCTTCGCAAACGCGAAAGCTTTTTCGGCCTCAGCCGCTGACCGGCAACTCGGTATCGTCCGAATCAGAAGCCACAATGATAGCACCAACCACAGCCGCCGCGCCCAACAGGCCCAGGATGACACCTTCGGCTTCGATGCCATTCTCATCACCCGACAGGGGGGCGACGGCGGGAGTGCTCGCCACCTGCGCAATCGCAGGAGCGGCTGCGAGACCTACCGCGGCGAGGCCGAGCGACAGCTTGCTGAACTTCATAATTGTGTCTCCAAGACCGAAATACCAAGTTTTTGTAGGCCACCGACGCTAGGGTTGCAAGCCTAAAATTCCGTAAACGCGCCCGATTTTGACCAAACTCGTTCTGCGGCCAAGTCTGCAGGCAGGTTCATGATCATTGTCTCAAAAGCGCCAAGGGACAGAAAGGTTCAAAGCGCGCCCATTGCCGAAGATCACGGCGACGGGCAGCGCTGCTCGAACACGCTTAGAAACCTCATTCTTGACGTGGCTTCCAGCGATGCGAATGCGAGGCCGGATTGCTGCTGCCCCCCCTTCAGTATCCGGTAAATCCGATTGCTTGGGCGAGCTTTTTTCCGCGGTCACTCGTCGCATTTGGGCCCGAGTTCAGACCTTCAGAACACCGGCGATCAGAACGCTTGCCGGCATTAAACTCGAAGCCAGAGGTGAGACACCGGCGCTTGGCCCGATCGATCGCGGCGCTCTTGAACATGCGTCGCCGAGCGACTTTCCTCTTGACTCCCTACAAATTTCGTAGAACGCGCCGGGCAAATCACAAGGCAGTTGACGTTCGATACGCTGTCCGGGATTTAGGACGCGATCAGCTCCAACCGCGCTGTGCGATTGTCTAGCTTTACGTCGACGTTCCCGGCATAGGCGAGTAGAGACCCCAACATCTTACGCGCCTTCATTGACATCAAAGACTTGCGTCTCGACGCTTTCGGTATTGCATCGCTTATGAGATCGTTTTGGCAGACTCAATCATCCATCCGGTGATCCTGTGTGGAGGCAGCGGCACGCGGCTGTGGCCGGTCAGCCGCAAGGCGGTGCCCAAGCCGTTCCTGCCGCTGGTGGGTGAGGAGACCCTGTTCGAACAGGCCATCCGCCGCATGGCGGGGGACGATCGCTTCGCCGCGCCGCTGGTGGTGGCAGGCGCTGCCCATGCCGATCTCATCACCGCGCAGCTTGGCGATACCCCCGG
>FWWL01004131.1_pt1 | contig 25091 bp, 20 predicted proteins | sample 2228331 | NCBI WGS metagenome assembly FWWL01 (sample SAMEA103939775, study PRJEB20133) | metagenome | reverse complement strand
TGGAAAGAGAAATACTTGCTGTATGGTTTTGCAACTCGGTTATGAGTTGGGGATGGATCTGTTCGAGTGTTTTTCTCTTGTTTGGAAAGGGGATGTACTTCACCATCCAGAGGTCTTCGTGTTTTGCCTTTTGTGGGAGGTGTTCAAAGGATGCCTCCATACGAAGGAGACGGTACAGGACATGGTTTTCCCGGAAAAGACTCTCACAGATTCTCTGGAGTTCCTCAGGGGGGAGGTCAGCCTTCACATGGAGTTTGGCCATACTCTTTTGTCCTGTGAGGTGGACGATACGAGCAAAGATCCAGCTTCCCATTCCCACCACCACAAAGGTTATTGTCGCCAGCCAGTAGCCCTTTATCCCGATGAGAACACCGTTCACCTCATTAAAAAGGAGAAAAGAGGTGTTATTGGGATTGACAGCTATTTAAAAATAGACGCTCACTCCTGCCCGCAGCCCCACCTGCCAGAAAAGAATCATGTTGAGCCATATAGGGAACTGCCCCTGTGAAACTCCATAATCTCCAAGGACGATGGTGGTGTTAACCCCAACATCAAGTCCTACCACAGGCGTGATCGCTTTATTCAGCCCAAAACCCACCTTCGCCGTCAATGCTGGATCCTTAAAGGCGAGCTTCATCAGATCCTGGAGATCTTTGTCTCCGTATGCAGAGATAAACGAGATTCCCAATCCCATATCTCCATAGAGTCCCCACGAGTTTCGGAAGACCACTTTGCCTATCACAGGGATCTGGACAAATCCCACGCTTTTTTTCTGTCCTGTGATAGGGTCAGTGGCACTTGCTGTCATAAGAGGTTGCCAACCTATCTCCAGACCAAACTGGGTCTTTTGAGGATTGCCGCCCAGGATCTCACCTCCAAAACTTAGTCCCCCACCGTGAACCTCTGAATTGGTGATACCTTCCTGTTTAAGGGAGTCAATGGCAAATTGTCCCAATACCCACGCGTTGTATCCACCATACACTGTAACCGTACCCAGGTTGGCTGCCCAGAGGCTTGACCCGAACACACATCCCAGCAACGCTATTCCTATCCTTTTCATAGGGACCTCCTTTTGTGTTTTTGGTTGTTTATTTTTCCCATAAGCATAATAACACCGAATTTTTATTTTGTCAAATAAAATGCAGGGTTAAGAGGAGATTTTTTTCACCAGGACAAAAGTGATATCATCCCTTGTCTCACATTGAGCTATGAGTTTTTCGAGTTTTTCCTTTATGGTGGGAAGGGGTTCGCTCCCATAGGTCTGGAGGATGGTTTTGGGCTTGTCGTTGATAAGCTCTCCATTTTCTCTTGCCTCGGTGAGCCCGTCGGTGTAGAGGAGCATCACATCCCCTTCGTTTAAGGTGAAGCTTTTGTCCTCTTCGCTTCTTCCTATGAGGTTTTCGATGCCAAGCCAGAGACCATCCGTGGGGATGGTTTCCACCTCCTGGGTAGAAGCACGGTAAACCCAGATATCCTGATGGAGTCCTGCATGGAGGATGGTACCGTTTTCTTCGACACGAAGGGCCGTGATGGTGACATACTTGAATTCTTCTCCGAAGATATTGCCGATGTTATAGGTTATCGTCTGGTTAGCGATACGGAGAAGCTCGGAGGGGAGGCGTGATGGATCTTCTCGAATGAGAGTCTGGATGGCGGTCTGAGTCATGGCCATAACCTGTCCTGAGGGAAAACCATGTCCTGAAACATCCCCGATAATCACCCACCCTGGTTTGGTTTCACCGATGATGTCATAATAGTCCCCCCCGACTTCTGATGCCGTTTGCATATATCCCAGTACCTCATAGCCAGGGAGAGAGGGGTGCTTGGGGAGAAGTCCTGTCTGGAGGTCTTTTGCGAGGTTCATTTCGGTTTCCAGTCGGGCGGTATCTTTGATTCGGTCGAGGAGTTCTATATTCTGGAGGGCCATGGAGGCTTGAGCAAGCAAAATCCTGAGTATTCCCACACTCTCAGTGGTAAACATTCCCCGTCCCATGTTGTTTTCAAGGTAGACGACACCCACCCGTTGCCCCGTCCGATAGATAGGGACGATGAGAATCGAGCGAACAAGGTTTCTGGTGATATATGGGTCGGTGGCGAGGAGCTTTTCCTCCTGGGCATCTTCGATGAGGAGTTCCTCATCCTTCTGGAGAGCGTACTGAATCACCCGCTGGGGCATATCAGTGTATTCCTGGAAATCGAGGGAAAGTATCTGGGGTTCTTGTCCTGGAGTTTTTACCGCTCTGACGAGAAGTGAGTCCTCTTTTTCGTAGAGGAATATACCTTTTTCGGCACCAGCGTTTTCCATCACCATGGTAAGGATACGGCCGATTAGGGTATTCACCTCGGTAGTGGTGATCAGGGCTTCGCTTGCCTTGATGATGGTGAGAAGATCAATAGTTTGTGTGCCTGTGGATGTGATGGTGTGTACTGTTGTCGTCGCGTCGTCTTTTTGTCCCAGATGGGGGAAAAGATGCGGATAACTCTGAAGCAGGAATTTAACCTTGGATTCTGCCCCCCATCGTTTGTAGAGGCGGAGAGCCTGCACCATATCCTGGTCAGCGAGAAGCTTCTCTCCTTGGGCTTCCCAGAATTTCCCTCTGAGTTCAAAGCCAAGAGCCTCATAGAGACGGTAATTGTGGGTATGAGCACTTTCGATGGCTTTGCCATAGTAGTGCAGTGCCTGCCAGTTTTTTTTGTTGATGCGAGCCCACTCAGCTTTCAAAAGATACAAACCAGCAGAAAAGTTTTGCTCACAGAGCTTATACCATTGGGTGTAGTTTTTGATAGCTCCCTTCAGAAAGCGGCGAAACTCCTGTTTTTTGTGGCTCCCTACAGCATCACTAAAGAGCCGAGCAACAGTGAGTCCTCCAAAAAGCTGAAAGAGAAAATAAGGAGGGGTCGAACGAGTAGAGGGTTCAAAGTGAGGAAGAGAGGGAATAAGTCGGTAGGCGATCTCATACTTTTCAAAAAGATAAGAGAGAATAATCTTGTACAGGATGAGGTAACGAAGGGCAAAAAAATCGTGTTCTTTTTCATGTCGAGGTCTTTGGATGCTCTCCTGGTACCACTCACCTTCGAGTAAGGTGGGGTCTTCAGAGGGGTGCATGAGATTATCAACGAGCTGGAGACAGAGTCGTGAGACAATCTCCTGAGACTTCTGTCCAAGAGCATGGATGTTCTGAATATTTTGGCGGATATACTCTCTGACGATAGGAAGCGACGAATGAATCTGCCAGAGGTGGAGATTCATCACCATGAGAGCATAGGCGGCATATTCAGCGTCTCCTTTGGCAATTGCAGTATCGTATACCCTTGACAGTCTTTCGGGTATTTCATGCTGGGGATGAACCCAGAAGTAGAGAAACGAATAGTAGATAAAATAGTTTCCTGGGGCATTGGTATTGTACCCCATTTCCTCCATGAGGTAGAGTCCTTTGTCGGCGATGGTGTTCCCGAGCTTTTTGTTCCCAGTCCGGCCATGATAATACCACAGGCGATGAAAAAGAAGGGTGACTGAGAGAGAAGTCCATAACGAAGAGAAAGTTTGGTACCCACCAGGTTGACAAACACATTCAAAAGTGGGGAGGACCAGAATGCAAGGGGGGAAAAGGCGAAAAGAAGTTGTGCCTGTTTTTCGACGAGGGGATGAGTGTTGTGCGGTAGATTCTTGAGCTGGTTTTCTGAGAGACCACGCATGCGCCAAAGCGTTTCTCCCAGAGCAGACAGTATCCGAGAAAGCGAAACCCTCTGCGGTATCTGAAGTGACAAAAGATGTGCCAGGTGGTAAAAAAGTTTAGTGGCATCCTCATAGCGTTCCTGGCTTCCCAGGGCCTTCATCAAGAGAACCCAGAGGTCAAAACACACCAGTTCATCATATCCCTTTTCCTTGAGGCACTTGAGAATTTTTTCAAGGGTGTCATAGTTGGCGGTATAGTAGGCTGATTCAGCATATGCCTCATACAGTGGGAGGAAAAAATCACTCTCAGAACCAGGAGGAAGCCTGTCCAGCAGGAGAGAGAGCACCTCAAAGGTAGCAGCAAACGCCCCTGTCTGTTTGTTTTGCTCTACCACCTTGCTGGTTAGGAAGAACACAATATTTCTTTCCTCTGCTGTGGAAAACTCAGAAAGCCCTTTGAGCACATGGTCAAAAACGAAATACAGCTTGTCCTCATAATGCTCAAAGTTTTGCTGGAAAAAGTAGCTTGCTACGAGCGCGTGGGCTGAGGCTTTTTCTTTTTCGTGGAGGGAAGCGTATAACCCCTCCCGTGTCGATGGATGATTCCAGTATACCATGTCTTCCTTGAGGGATAGGAGACGCTTTTCAAAGAAAGGAAAAAGGAGTGAAAGCATTTCCTCCCGGGAAACACCAACAATCTCCTGAAAAAGTGTCGTGGGAAAACGGTTGCCAAGAACAGAGGTAATCACGAGAGCTCGACGGCTATCCTCATCAAGGGAAGAAAGGATGTGCTCCAGTCCCATCCCCTCACCCTGCAGCTCGAAACCCGCTATCGCCTGTTCATCCCATTTCCACCCCTTGTATCCATCGAGATAGAGAAGCTCTGCCTCCTTGAGCTTCTCCAGGAGGTTTTCCAGCTTGCCAGGAGTCCCTCCCGTTTTCTCAAAAAGGAGGTGGGCAAGGGATTGGACGCTGGATTCTTTCTGACGAAGCAGCGTTGCAAGATAGGTTGTGATGTGGGTCTCCTCCCATGGGGAAAGGACGATGGTTCGGTATACAGATCCCTCCATCCGAGGAGAAAACTCCTGCCACTGAGATTCATCCCCCTGAAAAACCGTGATAATGCACACATAGGAGAGACTCTGACGACAGAGATGGGCAAAGAGCTTTTGACTCTCCCTGTCTGCCCATTGGATATGATCTAGCACAAGCAAGAGGGGGCGTTTTTTTGAGATCAGGAGAGAAACAAACTCAGCAAACAGGTAAAAAAGCCTTTTCTGTGTAGCCTCCTGATCAAGGTTTTCTACCTCTTCCTGTACGGTAAAAAGCTTTTCCATTTCAGGCAGGAAGCTTGTGAGCACTTTTCCCTGGTTTTTTAGCTTTTCTTCCCAGGTGCTTTTGATTCGTTGTTGTTCTGTCAAGGGGAGGAGGTACATTTGCTGGACTGTATCATAGAGAAACTGACGAAGCCCATGATAAGGGGTAGCGGTTCGTTCCTGGCTAAACGTCACCCGAATATGCCACATCTCTCGATTCTGAAAATCCTGGGCAACTGTGTTGATGAGTAACGTTTTTCCTATTCCTTTTTCGCCAATGAGAACAACATGCTGGAGACTCCCGAGAATAGCCCGACGAATGGTTTCCGAAAGCTCGTTTCTGGAGTTTTCTCTCCCGTACCACGTTCGGGAAAACCTGATCTCGGGTGAAAAATCCCTCGTGGCAGGGACAAAAGAGGAGAGTTCTTTGCCCTTTTGAAAAGCCTGGTAGAGAGCATGGAGGTCATAGAGAAGCCCACTGGCACTCTGGTAGCGTTTTTCAGGGTCTTTTTCGAGGAGCTTCATAATCACCTGCGAGAGAGCCTCCGGACAGGAGCACACCTCTGAAAGAGGGGCTGATTTTTCGGCGAGATGGGCATGGACCCAGCCTCCTATATCCGAGGCAGAAAACGGGCGTTTTCCAGCCACCATCTCATAGAATACCACCCCGAGGGAGTACAGGTCACTCCTTTGGTCCACAGGAAAGGAAGTTTTCCCCGTTTGTTCGGGAGCCATGTAGGGAAGGGTGCCTTCAAGGAGGATGAGGTTTTCACTCCCTGTCTGGCGAGAGATGCCAAAGTCTGTGAGACAGACACGATCTTGTGCTACGAGGATGTTACTTGGTTTGATATCGAGATGGAGGATGCCTCGCCTGTGCACCTCGGAGAGAATGGCAACGATATGCATGGCCAGAGGGAAAAACGTCTTCAAAGGAAGCCCGTTTTTGTATCTTGCGAGAAATTGCTGGAGATTCATCCCCCGAAAATACTCAAGCACGAGAGCAGGGGCACCATCGAGTTCTCGCAGGTCATAGATTTTGACGACACCCTCAATGGAAAGCTCCATGAGCATCCCATATTCCCGACGGAAACGGAGAAGCTCTTCTGGTTGATTGACTGTGGCACGCAGGGCTTTGATTACCACCTCAAGATTGTCGGACTTTCGTCTGGCGAGAAGGACCCGGGAACGTTCGGTTTCAGTGATGAGAGAAATAATTTCATAGTCTCTTGAAAGAGGTTCCAGCGGCCGCATAGGCACCCCCTTTTGCTACGGCTATATTATACCCAAAAAGGGGAAAAAGTCAAGAGAAAAGAGATTTTTTTCCAATGAACGGAGAGGTAGGATTTGAGGCTCTTGTATAAAGCGGTTATTTACTTTTCACCGTCGTCCACTCCTCGTGTTCCGCCTCTTCATTTCCAAAACAGAACAACAAAACAAAAGAGACAGGATGTTTGGTATGGCGAAAAGCCAGACCTTTGAGGGCTTTCCACAGGGTGGCTATTACCTTTTTACAGCCTTCGTCAGGCAAAAAGCCCTTTTTGTCCCGTGAAACTGAAAGAAGGTTATAGATGTTTGTGCTTTTTTGACACCAGGCGATGGATTTCACTGAAACAAGGAGAGAACGAGTGGGTATAAACTGGCTATTTCCCTTTTACAGTCTCCCTTTCGCTTCCAAAAAAACTGCAAAAGAGTCATAGCCGTCCATTGCTTGGGGTTACGGAAGAGATTTCCCCTGTCTCTGATTCGTGCAGCTGTTTCTATTTGGTGATGTGTTGTTTTATTTCTGGTTTTTTACCCGGGATACCCATTGCATCATATGGTTGTAGTGACTTCCCTTCCAATAGATTCGATGGCAGGTGGGACAAAGAACAAACTCCTCGCACCATGTCCTGACTCGAGGGGGAATACGGTTTTCTATCTCTGATTTTTCCACAGCAACGAGGATGGTGTTACAAACCAGACAACGGGAAAGGGGCTGGATGGTATCGTAGAGGTTGTAGTGGTCTATGACCTCTTTTGCCTGGTCGTAGGGGTGTTCTGCCATGACCCAGTGTCCGTAGCTAACCTCACCATGACAGAGGAGGAGCTTGTCCCGGCTGAGGATGATACGGTTGTCCTGGATACCTATAGCAAGGATCTCCTCATCCGAAAAACTATTCCTGTACAGTGTGTCAAAACCCAGAAGTCGAAGAAGCTTTGCCAGTTTTCCCAGGTTTACATCCACCACAAAACGGATTTCGGGGGGTGGTGATTGAAGGTGTGGTACAGGGATCTGATGCCACAAAGGGTAAACACTCACCCGTTTTCCCTCTCGAGGGATGTATGTCCAGTCAACGATCTCCCCCTCAACCACCAACAGATCGACCTCCGTGTGGGGAATGCCGAGGTGTTCCACAATATGTTTGACCGTTGGCATCACATCAAAAGTGAGAATAACCTCTCGTTTCCCCGCTATTCTGGTGAGGGAGCTGTAGAGTCTTACCTTTACTGTGGGCATACGTATTGCTGGAGAGCCTTGATAACAGAAGAGACGATCCGTTTTCCACCAGGGGAGAAGGGATCCTTGCCACTGAGGTGGCTTGCCTCCGGGATGAGGAAACACCCGAGAGAGGGTGTTTCCTCAATGATCTGGCGTTTTGATGGCACCATGAAATCGTGATCTTCTTCCTCCCCGATGGCCATGACTTCCCGATCATAGATGGTTTGCATGGTGCGGAGGTTGTGTTTGAGTGCTTGGCCACCCACTGGACGGGAGAGAAGCCAGCCCCTGACAACACGCCACAGGAGTCGTACCCATCGTCCGTGGGTGAGGGCGAGATAGTCTCTGGCGATTTCCTCGAGAGAATGGTTGCAGGTCACAATTGAGGCGGTTTGTGCCTTTACTGGTCGCTGGATAAGTCCGAGTACCGAAAAAGGGCTCAGAAGCCGTGCGGGTGAGAGTTCCCAGAAGGCACTTTCACGGTTTCCTGTGAGACCAGAGAGCCACTTTTGAAAGGTGCCAAGGTAGGAGGCAATGGTGGCATAGTAGGAGGAAATTCCTGCCAGTCGTCTGCTATCCTCTATCCAGAGGGAGAGGAGCCGATACACATCCTGAAAGTCAATGGTAGAGAGAAAACCGAGAACATTCTTGTACCCTGGTGTTGTGCCATAGTTTTCGTAAAAGGAAAACATTCCCAGCAGGATTTTGATGATGGCATCGGTGACGGTTTCGCGATGATAGGGATCAGCGAGAGGAGAACCTTGCAGGGGCGAGGCGATGGTGATGACGGCATCGATCAGTTTTTGTCCATAGATGTACTCGTCGAGAAAGGCCAGAAACCTTGCCACTACTCCACCTTGGCTATACCCGATGAGGATATGTTTATCTCCCTCTTTATGTCGTTTTCGGATGAGATCATAGTAACCTTCCCCTTTTTCTGTTTGCATGTTTCGAAAAGATCCGGAGCCATCCCAGAAACTCTCCCATGAGGGAAATCCCCACCTGTCGAAATACAACCGATACATCTCCCGGATGATTCGCCTCCCCTCGTCGGTCATATCGTTTGAGGGAGTCCAGGATTTGCCCAGACATTTGATGGCTATGGGGACAAAATACTCCTCATCCGGGAGGAGATTGGAGATTGTCTGGTTACTTATTTTTCTCGTTTCCCATACCACAGGAGCTGATAAAAGCCTCTCTACTCTTCTACGGATCGGGGGAGGGGCAAATAGAGATTCAGAAGCATTCAAAAGCCAGATGTGGTAACGCATACCCTAAAAGGGCAAAAGTCCCAGGAGATTGAGAATACCACCTAGGGCATGCAAGAGTGCGAGAATCATAGCGATAATGCCCAGCCTTTTGTGCCAGACAAGACCTCCGGGAAGGATCCGAAGCCCCATCAAAAGCACCACAAGAAACAGGACACCGACCACCACACCACCAACAAAAAGCATCACGCCAGCACTCATAGAAACCTCCTTTTTGGTTTTTTTATGGTTTTTTGCCGAGTCTTTTTTCGAGGGCTACAATATTACCCCTGAGTTTTTCATTCTCAGGGTGGATCTCGAGTGCTTTTTTCCATGCCTGGTAGGCTTTTTCCCATTTTCCTTGCTGGGAGGCGAGGTTGCCTGCCAGGATAAATATGCGGTACAAATCCTCAGGGGAGAGGTTTGTATGTTCGAGAAGAAGCCCAAGGAGTTTTTCAGTCTCTTCAAATTGTTGATCCTTGTAGCTTTGGAGAGCCTTTTCGTAGAGTTTGCCTGCTTCTGATATATCCAAGGAGTAATCTTTTTTTGTTGAAATGGGGTCAGAGGTCTGAACAATCAAGAGGGTGATGTCATCTCCATAGGGCATATCTTGACGAAACTCGTCCAGTCTTGCAAGTAGGTCATGGGTAAGTTCTGAGGGAGACTTGTCTGCATGAGTAACAAGAAAATCCATAAGGGCTCCCTCTCCGAAGAGTTTATTCTCAGGGTTTCTTGTTTCTGTGATGCCATCAGTGTAAAGGATGATCTTGTCCTCTGGGTTCAGGGTGAGGGAGGCACTTGAAAACTCAAGGTTTTCAAATTTTCCGAGGAAAGGGGTTTGGGCGGAGAGTTTAGTTAATTTCCCTTCTCTTGTAACGTGGAAAATACTCACATGCCCGGCATTGACATATTGACAGAGATTGGTTTCAAGGTCTATTACAGCGTAGAAGAGAGTGAGGTAATTTTCAACATCGGAGAGTTGACGGCAGAGTTCTCGATTTGTTTGAGCAACAATGTGAGCCGGATCATGACCCTGTTCACTATAATAATTGAGAAAAGCCTTAGCCATCATAGCGATGAGTGCAGAGGGGACACCATGACCTGAAACATCGGCAATGAGCACATGAAGGTAACGGTTGTTGGTCTTGAAAATATCATAAAAGTCGCCGCCTAACTCTTCCATAGGGAGATAGGTTCCGTGAAGAAGGAGAGGATGAAGCGCATCAAAGTGCTGGGGCATCATCGAACGCTGGATACGCTGGGCAAGTTCCAACTCAAATCGAATCTGTTTCTGGGCGAGGAGGAGCTGTTCGTTACTTTCCTCGAGCTCCCGGGTACGATCGTGAACCTTTTGCTCAAGGTGCTGGTTGAGTTCCTCGAGTTGTTTATAAAGATCGACAAACCGGCCAGCCAGCACTAGGGCAAAAAACACAATAAAACCAAAAAAGGTAAATGGGGTGATGGGTTGGGAGGATATAAATCCCCGGGCTACAAGAATATCATAGATAATTGCTACCAGCATACATCCAAACCCCCCGAGGAATAGACGGGCCTCTCGATTGGTCCTGGCGTAACGGATGAGGAGATAGATAATATAGAGTACTGAGGAAGCAAAAATGGTTGGCTGGTAGATGGCGTAGTTGTAAGATGCAATCATATCCCATGAAGCTGTGAGAGCAAACCCATAGCCCGGCAAAGCCATGAGAAAGTTTAGGGTTTGAAGAATCTTTCCCATCCTTCGCTTATCTCTAAAAAACACCCTGATGAATAAAAGAAAGAGAGGCACAATGAGAAAATAGTTGAAATATTCAATCTGTTTCCATAGAGTGTACTCTCTACTCAAAAAAAACTTAATCTGTGTTCTGGTAATTGAATACGCAGCGAGACAGAAGATAAAAAGACTAAACACAAGATAATCCTTTTCGCTCGGGCGTTTGACGAAGAAAAGAAATAGGTAGAAGCCGATGAAAAGATAGATAATGAGAAATGCAATGGTCACGACATCCATCCAGTATACATCCCAGAAGAGATTAAAATAATTACCCACTTTTATAGGATAGAGATAAACACCTGTGTATCCTCGATGACTTCCCTTGATGTGCCACGCAAGTACGTTGGTTTGTCCTGGCAGAAGATGAAACAGGGGATAAAATCTCACCATGTCATGTGCATTTTCTAGTTTGGGGAAGATTCCATGACTCCCAATGAGCTTTCCATTCAAGTAAAAGGCATCAGAGGCATAGATATATCCTGGGCATACCGCCCATGGTTTGTCATAGTTCTCCGGGACAAAGAGATTGAAACGGATCCAGTAGTCCTCAGCCTCTCCTAAAAGTGTTCTGAGATTGGTGGGAAGGGTTGTCTTCATCCAGGTGCTATCGTCAAAGTCCGGACGTTCTGCCCCGACTGGACTCCCCCTGGTGACACGAAAGACGGCGTTTGTAACAACCTGTATCGGATGGGTGGCATAGACCACAAGCGGGAAAAGCACCCAAACAAGGATAAACCTTCTCATCACTTTCTCCCTGATAGTTATCATAATTTTCGGAAAACGGCAGATGAAAACTCAAGTCCAGATGTTTGTTTCTTTGTTTTTTCTAGTGAAGAATCTTTTCTTTTTCTAAGGAAGATTTCAAGTTATACCCTTCTTTTTCCGAAAATAGAGTAAAAGAACACAAATGAGGAGTTCATGAGATATGCCATAGAAGGGGGGACGATTGTTACCCCTGATTTTATCCTGAAAGATGTGGCTGTCGTTGTCGATACAGAGACTCAGAAGATTGTCCACATGGGTAAGGAAAAATTCCCTGTTGATAGGGTGCTGCGGCTTGACGAGAATGATATCCTCTTCCCGGGACTGATCAATGCCCATGATCATCTCCTGGGTACCTACTACCCCAGAGTGGGCAAGGGACCGTATCTCAACTGGTATCCATGGGATAACGATCTTAAGAGCCATCCTCTCTATGAGGAGAGGAGTCGATTATCCAACAAGGAACTTTATCTTTTGGGGGCGTATCGGAATCTGCTTTCGGGGGTTGTGTCTGTATCGGATCACATGCCTCATGCGGTCAATCAAGAGCTTATCAAAAATCTCCCTGTTTTCGTCCTCTCCAAATACTCTCTTGAACATGAGTGTTCTAGCTATGATCTGCGATGGGGGAGAGGGATCTCAGTGGAACATACCGAGGCGAAAGAGAAAAACATCCCCTTTATTACCCATCTTGAGGAGGGGTTTGACGAGGAAGCTGGTCTTGGTGTGGATATTTTGATGGAGCTGGGGGCGCTTGATGAGTATACCGTTCTGATTCACGGTATTGCTTTGAGTGATGCGGATGTCCAGATCCTGGCCAGACAAAAGGCACATCTTGTTTGGTGTCCTTCCTCAAACTACTATATGTTTCAGACCACGGCTCCCATCAAAAAGCTCCTTGATGCGGGGGTGAATGTTGCCCTGGGGACGGATTCACCGATGTCAGGTGGGCTTCATCTTCTGGATGAGATGCAGTTTGCTGCCAGTTTGTACGAAAAGCTGTATGGACAAAAGCTTGATCCGGCGGTTATTGTAAGGATGGTGACGGTAGCAGCGGCAAAGGCTCTTCGTCTCTTTGATCAGGGGCAGATAGCTGAAGGATACAGGGCTCAATTTACCGTTATTAGGGCTTCTCACTCACACAACGTTTATGAATCTCTGGTGCATGCCGATCTGGGGGATGTTCAGCTGGTGATACGAGATGGTATCCCCTTATATGGAGAGAGAAGATTTTTGGACTTTTTTAGTGCGTTTAAGAAACATTATCAACAGGTTACCATGGCAGGGCAGGATCGTATCCTTATCGGACGACCTATTCATTTCTACAAGGAACTCTGTGGCAAGCTCGGATTTCAGAAGAAACTACCATTCTTTCCTATTACGTTTCCAGAGGAGATGGCATCATGCCAGTAGAAAAGCGGTTTCGTGCTGGCTCGGTGATATACTTTGATCATGAGGTGGGGGATACCCTTTACATCCTGAAATCCGGAGAGGTAGAGCTCTCTTTTACAGAACCAGAAACAGGGGAAAAAATCCACAAACCGGTGCAGATTGGAGAATTCTTTGGTCTCAAATCGGCCATCATCGGTCATACCCGTGGGGAAGTAGCAGAGGCGATCACGGATGTGGTTACCATCGAGTTTCGCGCCAGTGAATTTGAGACCTATGTTGCTACCAATGTCGAACTCATGAAGCGATTGCTACGTGTTTTTTCTGGCCAACTTCGTAACCTTGGAGTAAAGGTGAATAATTATCTGGGGAATAATGTCCTATATGCTCCGAACATTGGTCTTTTTAAAATAGGAGAGTACTATCTTAATCAGAAAAAGTATCCTCAGGCAATACAGGTGTATCAGCGGTATTTGAAACATTATGGTAATACCAACCTTGCCAAAGAGGCAGAATACCGTATTCAGATCTCTCAGGATGCGATGAAGACAGGATTTCTCAAGAGTTACCAGCCTCTGGAAAAGATCATGGAGACCACGACGGTTGATAGTGTAAATGTGAATCTTCAGGATGTCCAGGCCCCTCTTGACAATGCCCATTCTGTTCTGGGAACGAAAGAGGCGATGGATCTGTTCTACAAGGGCAAGGCTTTTTGTGATGGTGGGGATTATGTGAATGCTGAGAAGACGCTCCGGTGTTTTCTGGAGAAAAACCTCACCAATATCGATCCTGCTATGGTGCTCAAGGGTAAGCTCTTGCTTGTGACAGCCCTTTTCAAACAGAGGAAGTTTAACGATTGTGCCCAGAGTGTCAATGAGTTTCTCAAAGAGATAAAAGATCCGCCAACCGTCAAGCAGATGCTTTTTTTGCTGGCGGATATCTACAAGGCACTTGGACAACCAGCCAATGAAAAGGCGATTCTCCAGAAGATTGTGATGCTTCCGCCGATAGATGATTTCTCACGGGCGGCGAAGAAACGTATGGAGGGACTGTAGGTCTATGGATGCCCTGGATAAATTTGAACGCTCCTACAATGCTGGTGATATCATCTTTTGTGAGTATGAACCAGGCGATGAATTTTATATCATCAAGGAAGGCAAAGTTCGTCTCACCAAGATCCAGGACAATCGAGAAAAAACCCTTGATATTATTGAGCCGCCGGCGATTTTTGGGGAGATGGCTATCATCGACAATGCTCCAAGAAATGCTACGGCTATTGCAGAAACCCCTGTAAGACTGGTAGCCCTTCAAAAACAGAACTTTTACGAGCTGATGGTGAGTAATCCTAAATGGGCGCTTTCCCTGATCAAGATCTTTAGTAAGCGTATTTTTGATGCTACACGGAAACTTGAGATCCTCTCGCTCAAGGATGATGAGGCAAAAGTCCTCGATACGCTTCTTATGCTCTGTGAGGTTCGTGGTATCATCCCTGCTACCTATGACAAAACGGATCCGATAGCTCTGGAGGGGGTTACGGTGGAGGATGTTGCCCATTGGTGCGGCATTGATGTCAAGGAATGCGAGAAATATATTGTCCGTTACCATAACATGGGGAGAATTGAACGTCGAGGGGATCAGATCATCATCAAGAATCTCCCCGATATCTATCGCCTGGTCAAAAACAAGCGTAAACTTCAGGAAAAGGAAGGCTAATGAAGTTCTTACGTCAATGGTGGTGGCTTATAGTGGTGGTGAAAGAGATAGCCGTAGCGGTGCCGCTGTATGTGGATAGTGTGCCAAAGGGGGCGGTAGTCTATCTTGGGCGGGAGAGGGTGGGGGTAACCCCTTTTACCACTAACCTTTTACCGGGGACCTATACGATCTGTCTGGAAAAGACCGGGTGCAAGAGCTATGTCACTGAGACCTCTCCCCCGGCAAGGGTATGGGCGAGGCTTCTTTCAACCAACTCCCATTTTTGTTTTGTGAAAAGGTTTGCTACCGGGCGTCAGCCAAAGGATATCATCTTCTCTCCTGAAGATCGCTACCTCTACATTTCGCTCCTGGATGCCCCAAAAATCCAGATCTACGACTGTCAGACGGGGGTTTTACGGGATGTTTTTATCCCTGAGGAGCGGGAGCCCTACCGTGGTCTGGTCGAGGGAGTTTTTACACCGGATGGGCGGGAGTACTGGTTTACTCAGATGCATACGGAGGGGAGAATCTTTGTGCTGGACACGAGCTCCTTTCGGATCAAGACCAATTTTGCCTCCCATGGCAATTGGACCAAGGTTGGGGAGTTTACGCCAGATGGGAGTGTCTACTATGTGAGTCACTGGCTCAGTCATGATGTTACGTACTTTGCCGTGAGTAACTACGCCTACCTTGGGAGGGTGAAGACCCGTGGTGTTTCACCACGTGGGGTAGGGTTTTCGGAAGATGGGCGCTACCTCTATGTGGTGTTTTATGAGTCTGGACACATTGCCAAATACGATCGATTCAACAACCACAGGGAGATGGTTTTTCTCCACAATGGGGGAGGATCCAATGGCCGATTTCGTCCCGATTATCTAAGGGGCATCGCCTTTATCAACAACCTGAGGAGAAACCATTTTGTGGTGTATGATCTCAAAAAAGATGCTATTGTGAGACGGGTTCAGACATGGATTCACCCCAACAACCTTAAACTTTCCCCAAAAAACCGCTACATCTACATTAGTACCAGAGGTCCTGACAACCCCAAAGGGTATCTTTTTCGCAGTCCCAAAAACGGCCGCATCCAGGTTTTTGATAGCTATGAGGACTACAAACTGGTGGAAGAGTTTGAGGTGGGCAACCAGCCCATAGGTATAGCCCTCACCAGTGATCATCGGATGCTGGCGATCTGCAATTTCATGGATGATACGGTAGAAATTTATACCAATGAAAGTCTTAGAGAATAATGCGGCCAAAGATATTTATTCCCCATGCATTGACAGAACCAACGAAAGAAGGATGGTATCTGGGCGCAAGCCACCCTCCTATGCCAACCGAGAGGAAGTAAAATTCAACACCTGCTGAGGCTTCAAAAAGAAATCCTGTCATCACGGTAGATAAAGTATTGTCTAAATTCTCTAACGTCTGTGGATCAATATCTGTTCTTTCGGTTGTGAAGGATATCTGAGCACGTTGAAAACCAGCACTCCCCTCGAGGGTAAGTCGAAAGCCTTGATACCGGTAGGTAAGCGGGTGCCACCCCACACGAAGAGATATACCGACGATCGAGTTTGAGTTTATACGAACATCTGGTATGATGTCAAACATGGAATCCTTTGTGATGGTAGCTCCACAACGCAGGTTCATCATAGGATAATAGTAGAGGGTGAGAGCACCACGGATAAAAGGAGGTAGGCCAGCTCGTGCATCAGGTGGCAGGTAAACAGCTGTTTCCAGTGACCCATAAAAGGGACGGGTTTGTTTCCTGTCTACAGGTTGGTAGGAGTAAGTGGGACGCTGGAGAAAGACTGTGTCTGAGCTCACGGTGAGGTTTTTGAGGGTGTATACTACGTCAAAGGTATAGCGTTGACCCAGCGGGAGTTCTATATTGGTTTCGTGTTTGGTAGAGAGAGTGATATTGGTGGGGGGGATTTGCTCGTTTAAAGGACGCACCCTGAGTTCATAGGCATAGACATAGGGATTCCAGAGCTCGGTACGTACCGAACGGAGGGAGACTTTTGTCTGAGGGTTGATGGTGAGGGTTTCTGATTTTCCCTTTTCGAGAACAATGTTGGTTTGCCAGAGGGAGACTCCTAGCCAGAGGTTTTTGAGCGAAGGACGCTCTCGTAGGGAGATAGTGGTGGTTTTGTTCGCACTTACACGGTACTGGAGGGTTTGGTGTTCGGTGTTGGTGAGGACGAGCACGCGGGATTTGTTGAGGTAGAGCTCATACTCGAGAGAACCCATGGGAGGGACGACGAGGGAGAGGAAGCCGTTCTGGGACAAATCCTCTCCAAGTACCTTTCCCGTGGCGAAAACCGCTACATCTGAAGCATCAAAAAGTCCATACTTGATATCCGTGACGATATTTGTCTGGAAGAGGAGCTTGTTGTTGTTATCGTAGAACCTGAAGACATAGTTACACTCGGGGCGGGGGATAGGACCTGAGAGGGTATAGGTGGTTTCCAGGCGATAGATCAGGGTATTTTTGGTGTTGGTGGGGGCTTCGGTGACCACCTCCCAGGCAGCGAGGGCGGAGAGATGGTCACGCATAATCATGTGGAGAAAATACCCGGTGTCCGCCTCCTGGGGGTAGTTGGTGGTTGTAGGTCCTGGCACAGGGGGAGCGAGATAGAGTATTTGATTCACTGAAAAACCAAAAGTTACCATACAAAAAAGGAAAACAACTGAAAGTGTCTTTTGAAGCATAGATACCTCCTTTATTGTGTTTTCATTGTAAAGAAAACAAATGGAAAAGGCAAATAACGAATTGCCTCAAAACAAAAAAGTACGAAAAGAGATCTTTCTTCGGTCTGGCTGTTTCTTTTTTGCAGTCCTCCTTCTCATTCGTATTTTTCGTTTCTCTCTTGTTTATTTTCAGAATCATGAGTATTGGATTAGAAAAACAAAAAGCACGGAATGAAAGAAATCAAAAGTACTGAGAGTGTTGTGCAGGTGGGCTATTCCCATGTTTCTGTCCCTGGCAGGCGAAAAAACCAACCAACAGAGAAAACTGAAAGATGGTAACAGCCTTTTGAGTTTTTGTTGTTTGCCATGAGGGAAAAATACTTGACATATTGTTTCTTTACGTTATAATAAAGTTTGTAGAAAAGAGAGAGGAAACGCATGCAGAAACATAGTCTTCTTCCCGATGTAGAGATCTTTCAACGAATGGTTCATACCCTTGCCGATCCTGCTTTTCTTGTTGAATGTAATACCTACCGTATTCTGAAAACCAACGATGCTGCCCTTGAGATCTATGGTTATATTCATCATGCGGATATGACCCGGAGGACTTTTTTTGAGCTTTTTGCTGACCCTTCGTTTCGTAAACAGTCATGTGAGGGCGCCAGCGTTCTCATGGAACATGTTGCGTTTGTTCGTCAAAATGGAGAGATTTTTTATGGGGATGTGCATGGTTTTCTTCTGCCAGGACAGACAGGTGAGAATCCCCTCTATCTCGTTCTCATCAAGAATATCACCGCTTCTCTTCAGACAACGTATCAGAGTGCTGTCTGGCAGTCGTTGTTTCATAATATTCCTCTCGTTCTCTGGGTAAAGGATACCCATGGGCGCTATTGTGATGTAAACGAAAATTTTCTCAAGTTTCATGGACTACGCAGGGAGGAGGTGATAGGGAAAACAGATTTTGACCTGTTTCCTGAAGCCTATGCTCTTGCTTCTGCTCAGGAGGATCACTGTGTTGTCTACTCTCGGGCTACCATTCACAAGGAAGAGAACTTCCAAAAAGATGGTCAGGATCTCTGGTTTGAAACCCACAAACTTCCTATCCTCAGTGGGCGGGATCAGATTGTGGGGGTGGCGGGGTTTTCCCTTAACATCAATGAAAGAAAAGAGATAGATCGACAACTCAAATCCAAACAAGAGTGGCTGGAGACTACTCTTCGGAGTATTGGGGAGGCAGTGATCACGCTGGACAATGAGGGTTACATTACCTCCATCAATCCTATTGCCGAAACCTATCTTGGCGTTTCCCAACTCCATGCTGTGGGTCGCCCTCTGCAGGAGATTGTTTTCATTCGCAATCCAGAAGAAAACCAGATAGAGAATCCCTTTATTCTGGTGAAAAACAAAGGTCCTGTGACCTTTCAGCAAAAGGATCGTCTTCTCGTCAACAGTCAGGGTATGGAGATTCCCATAGAGTATAAGCTCTCTCCTATTCTTGACAGAGAGGGGTACTACCGTAATGATGGTTTTGTTCTCATCATCACCAATGTCAGTCACTACAAAACCCGAGAGCAAAATCTCATCGCTGAAAACCAGCTCATGCGGGAGTTTCTTGAGTCCTCTCCGAATCCGATCTTTATTACTGATAGAGAGGGGAGGATTGTTCACACGAATGCGGAGTTTGAACAACTCCTTAGATTAGACGAAAAACATCTCTCCCACAAATCCTTCTGGAGCTTTTTTGCTCCAGAGGAGCAGTCTATCCTTCAGCGAGAGGTGGATGGGCTTTCTCAGGGAATGAAGCTCAAAAACCATATTTTTACCCTTTTTGATAAACAGGGAAATCGATACAGTGTGGAACTTAGTGCGAGTCGGGTAGAGACTTCACGAGAGACAAATTATATCTTCATCCTCAATGATATCACAGAACGAATGAATCACATGTATCTTCTGTACAAGCAGCAGACGAGCCTCCAGTTGATCGAGGAGATTCTTGCCCTCCTGAGGAAGAACCATGAGGCTTTACCCGAGGTGTGCCAGAAGATATCAAAATTCTTAGATGTCCAGCGACTTTTTGTTTACCAGTGGCAACCCCACCAGAGGGTGTGTGAGCCGGTGTATCTCTGGACCGATGCCAAGGATGCTCCAGCGTCTCCAGTGCTCGAGGTTGAAAAGTTTTCTCAGGACTGGATAGGGGAGCTTCTCCATCAGCGCCACCTTGTCTTTACACGAGAAACGCTGCTCAATACGTACGAGAAAAAGCTTTTTGAAAAAACGGGGCTTGGGTCTATTTTGTTTCTACCTCTTGTAAGTAATGAGGAGTTGTGGGGAATTCTTGGTGTCCATGATCTCAATAATCCTGATCGTGTGTGGGATGAGACGCAGGTTCTTTTTTTCAGGGCGATTGCCCCTCTTTTCCTCCAATACACCGCTTTTCGAAGCAAGTGATTTTTCCTCCATTCAACTCTTTTCTTTTTCTGCCGATAGTGTATATACCTATGAAAAGAATGGCATGGCTTTTTTTTCTTGCTCTGGGTATGCTGTGGAGTTGTCAGAGGTTTACCAAAGAGAGTGAGGGAGTGGCAGACATTGCATTATCTTCCTCGGTTTTTGGTCCTGTGGTGATGCCAAAGGATGGTTTTTTTCGTTCTCTGTCAGTTGTGTATCGAACGCTTCAGCCAGAGACGACCTATCTCACCTTTACCATGACAGGGGATATTGACTGGTATCTGGAACGGCCATCCTCCAATACCCTTCATCATGTGGTTTTTGAGGATGTGGAGGAGGAGGCAAGCTACACCTTTCTCCCTCGTTTTTTCCCCTCGAACGCAATAACAACGGTGAGTACCCCGCCTTTTAACAAGAAAAAAAATTTTTCATTTGCTATTGTGAGGGTGGGCAGCATCTGGACGAATGACGGGAGTCCGGCTTTCACCCTTCTTGTGGATCAGAAGATGTTGGTTAGCGAAGAGGGATTTCGCGGCTTTTGTGTGCGAAACGAAAAACTCTCGCATTCCTCGATTCTGTGTCCCACCTTTGCTGTGCGTTTTGCGGAGGGAACTTTTGGTACATCGGCATCGTGGTACTGGTTTTCCTATGGGAGGGCGGTGGTGATTCTTTTGAAGAAACAGATGCCTAAAGAGTCGTTGTATCTCTATCTTTCCGAGAACGAGGATGACGAAAACTTCATCATAGCCCAGGATTTTCCCGAGGAAGAGTGGCAAAAACTTCAGGCTTATGAAAAAGTTGCCCATCTTATCCCCTTTACCTCGGAGATAGAGAGTCTGATGATAGATCTTTCTACCGAGCCCATGAAGATGCTGTACTCTTACAAAAAGTGAGGTAAGTATGGAGACATTACTTCTTATTAATGGTCCAAATCTCAATATGCTGGGGATACGGGAGCCAGAAAAATACGGCAAAACAACCCTCCAGGAGATCGAGGAACGATTGACCCAGCAAGCCTTGCAAGAGGGATACAAACTAGTCTCTTTCCAGTCAAATAATGAAGGAGACATCGTCTCTTTTATTCATCACCATGGGCTTTCGGCTCGGGGGGCTATGATCAACGCGGGGGCGTATACCCATACCTCGATTGCTATTCGTGATGCCTTGCTTGCGGTGAATCTCCCCTTCATAGAGGTTCATCTATCGAACATCTATGCGAGAGAGGCTTTTCGACATCATTCGTTTCTTGCTGATAGGGCGATAGGGGTTATCACAGGTTTTGGGGATTACTCGTATGATCTGGGACTCTCGGCACTGATTCACTTTCTGAGGGAGAAATCCCATGCGTAGGATATATGGGCTTGTTTTTTTCGTCTGGGTGAGTGTTCTCTGGGCAAATCAGCCACCAAAGACCTATCTCCAGGCTCTTGATGCTATCGCGAGTCAGAACTACACCCTTGCCCAGAGTCTTCTGGAACAGAGTCTTCAGGATCCCCTAACTTCACGGGAGTATCAGGCACGAGCCTATAACTATCTGGGGGATATAGCCCTGGTCAATCAATCGTATCAGATAGCCCAGAAACACTATCGTCGTGTGTTGGAGTCTTATAGTGATACATCGGTCTATCCTCGAGCCCTATACAACATGGCACGGATGTATGTGATACTCGGGGATCATGAGGCTGGTGTAGCCCTTCTCTCTGATTATCTCAACCGATACGCTTCAGACGATGCCAATGAGGATGGGGCGCTCTACTGGCTTGGGAGGGCGTTCTCTGCCCGTGGGGAGTACTATAGGGCACTGGGACTGTATCGCGAGCTTTTGAAACGGTTTCCCTCATCGGCGTATGCGTACCATACTCGGCAGCTGGTACAAACGATAGAATCCAGTCTCCACACAACCAGGACAGCCGAATCCGATCTCCAGAAGGTTTCGGCTGATCAGGCTCAGTATCTCAGGATGCTTGCTCGTTTGCTGGAGCTTCAAAACCAGCTCCTTGATCTCAAAAAACAAAAGATTGATGAGTTAAAAGTACTTCTCGGGAAGGAGGGACTATGAAGAAGTTTCTGGGGCTTTTCTTACTTCTTCCCTACAGTATGTGGGCACTGCTTGTTCTCTCCAATACGTATTTGGCTATTTACCATGATGAAAGCAGGGCAGCCTTCTACATCAAAACCATCGAAGGAGATCCCCTTGTTCCGACGGATAACGATGCCTATATCCTTTATAACAAACTTCCTCCCACGACGATTGCCACAATCCGTATCAATAACGAGAACATCATCTTTGGTTCCGACCAGGGGAACTATGAACAGCGTCCCACAATCCGAAGTAACGCTATCGTGACTCGCTGGACGGTGAGAGGGGTTGCTATTGAGCAGGAGCTTTCTCTGGCTCCCAATCCGGTGACAGGGATCTCCAACCATGTTCGACTCTCCTACCGGCTCAAAAACACTACGAAACAAAAGATTTCCGTAGGGCTAAGGCTTCTGCTGGATGTGTATCTCAAGGATAGTGGGGTTTCCAGCTTTGGTATCCCTGGCAGGGGATGGGTTTCTCGAGAGACAGCGTTTTATCAGGAGAGTATCCCCGATTACTGGTATGCGGTTTCGCTTGACAGGGGACTCAAGGTTCGGGGGAGTCTCAAGGGGCTGGAGCTTACCTCTCCCTCTCAGGTGATCTTTGCCAGCTGGAACAAGCTCTACGACAATCTCTGGGATGTGCCCTTGAATACCTCGCAGGCACTCAAGCCCACATCTCAGTACAGTGGTGCCGTTGCCCTCTACTATAACCCTGTAACCCTATCGGCAGACCAGAGCATGCTTATCCATGCACTTTACGGTATTCATACGGAGGAGAGCTTCACTACCAACAATCTTGCTTTGTCTCTTGTCTTGCCAGAGGAGGTGAAAGCACCCCCTATCCAGGTGTCGGCTGATATTACCTATACCGGGAACGTTCCTCTCGATGTTCTTTATTTTACCCTGACGCCCCCGAAGGGTTTTACACTTGCTGAGGAGGATACCAATACCATCACCTACCTCAAGGTTTCCCCGGGTGAAAGCCGTAAAGCCTACTGGAATCTTCAACGAAGTGGTACCATTGTGGGGAATTTCCCCGTCAAAGTTACTGTTACCGCTATTGCAGAGGCTACAACCAACACTATACTAGGGACAAAAAACTTTTTTATTAATTATAGAGAAGTGAGTTCTCTTATAGTAGAAACCAATATTCCCATTCCTGATACCTTGACCAATCGAGGCGAAACCAATGTTCCCATTATCGCTTCACCATCTCAACCTAACTTGATGGCAAGCAATACGTTGGTACTTACCAATATGATACATATCACCAATCTAATTTTTCAAACCTACCCACCCCATATTACCCAAAAGATACGAGAGATCCAGACGGTGAGTCGTCTCATTGATGAGTTGACGATGGAGTACACCCTCTGGCTCAATATCTACCGCAGTAGCGAACGCATCTCTCCAGAGAGTATGGCGGAACTGGAGAGACGTCTTCGTTACTACGAGGAACAGATCCGTTTCCTCTCCCAAACCAATCTTTCGTCCCGATAGGTGGAGAAGCCAGGGTTTTTTTCTTTGCGTTGGTGGTGAAAAAATTGCGAGAAAAAATTTTTTTCTCTATAATATATCCATTCTATCGAGGAGGATACCCATGTCAGGTCATAATAAATGGGCCAATATTAAACAGCGAAAGGGTGCGCAGGATGCCAAGAGAAGTAACCTTTTCTCCAAGCTGGTGAAGGAGATTATTATTGCTGCCCGTGCGGGAGGCAATCCTGATACCAATCCCAAGCTTCGTGTTGCTATTGACAAGGCTCGTGATGCCAACATGCCTAAGGACAATATTGAAAAGGCGATCAAGCGAGGAACAGGAGAGATCGAAGGGGCAACCTATGAAGAACTTGTCTACGAGGGGTATGGCCCTGGTGGGGTAGCTGTTATCATGGATATCACGACGGATAACAAAAATCGCACTGCTGCCGAGATCCGCAAGATCTTTTCCAAACACAACGGTAACCTGGGTGAAAGTGGTTGTGTGGCCTGGATGTTTGACAAGAAGGGATTTATTGCTGTGCAGGCACAGGGAGTGAGTGAAGACGAGATCATGGAAGTCGCTCTTGAACTGGGAGCGGATGATGTGAAGCTTGAAGGTGATGTGTATGAGATCTACACCCCTGTGGAAAACTACACGCAGGTGCTTGAGGGGTTGAAACAGAAGTATACTGTTTCTTCATCTGAGATTGGGCGTTTCCCAAAGAACACCATGAAACTGGCAAAGGACGAGGCTCTCAAGCTCTTGAAACTCATGGACGAGCTTGAAAACCACGATGATGTCCAGAATGTAGCCTCCAATGCTGATATCGAAGATAGCGTGCTGGAAGAGTTTGCCAATAGCTAACCATGGACAGAGGGGTTCTCTTTACAAGCAATTGTTTTGGAGAGGATAGAAGCGCTGCCCTCATTGCCCGGGAGCTTGACTCGCTTCTCAAAGAGCGGGGGAGGAGTTACCGAGTGATGGGGGCTTCTCTCATTAGTGAGGGTAAGGATTATACCTTTCGGGGGATAGAGCTTGTTTCATCCTCGTATGTTCCCCCTTCCGGGGGGTTTCCCACCCATAGTATCAGAGGGTTTCTGGCTGACCTTTTTTCCGGGAGTATGGGGAGTGTCTTTCGTTTCGTGAGTAATCTCCGCAAGTACAGGGATACCGTTTCCCTCTCGGTGGTGGTGGGGGATGTGGCGCTTTTGTTCCTTACGAGACGGGCTCTTCCTCAGGTTCCGACCGTATTTCTTTCGCTCCCAAAATCCAACTATATTCAGCCTCATTACGGTATTGAGGAATGGTATATTCTCCGTCATACGGAGGCTTTTCTCACCCGGGATGCGTATACAGCGAGCTGCCTCCAACAAAAGGGGATTCCTGCGCTTTTTCTGGGCAATCCTATCATGGACGATCTCAAACCAACCTCGGTGTTGTCTCTCTCTCAAAAGAGACCTGTGCTTGCCCTTTTGCCAGGGAGTCGTGAAGAGGCTTATGAGAATTTTCTCATGATGCTTCCTGTGGTGGAGTCGGTGTATCATACCACTCCCTGTGATGTGGTAGCTGCACTTCCTGCGACGCTTACCGATGAAAAAATAGCCTCTATGGCAGCAGTCAAGGGATGGAAGTACCAGAGGGAGATACCTTTTCCGTTGCTTCAAAAGGGGGAGTGTGGTGTTGTCCTGACCCGTGGTATCTTTGCTGAGGTGATCCATCGTGCTACGGTGGTGCTGGGGCTGGCGGGGACAGCAAACGAGCAGGCAGCCGGACTGGGGAAACCTGTGGTTGCCTTTCCAGGGAGTGGTCCTCAAACAACAGCGCGGCGTTTTCGAGAGCAGCATCGTCTTTTGGGGGATGCGCTGGCTTTTTGTCCTGATTATCCTCAGGGGGTGGTGAAGGAGGTTTTGTGTTTGTTTGCCGATGAAAATGAGCGCCTTCGACGAGGAGCCGTTGGGCGGGAACACATGGGAGAACCAGGTGGAGCAAAAGCTATAGCCGAGTATCTTTTTGAGCGTTTTCTCGCTTAGATAAGGTAGATGTTTTTTTCTGTAGACA
>FWWL01004130.1_pt1 | contig 25093 bp, 22 predicted proteins | sample 2228331 | NCBI WGS metagenome assembly FWWL01 (sample SAMEA103939775, study PRJEB20133) | metagenome | reverse complement strand
GATATACGGCGAGTTCTTGGATCAAGCGACCTTCAGAGACCGGTTGGGGATAATACTGAAACACCGAACTTTTCAGGGTGAGCCGTGCGTCCACCTTGAGCATCCGGTTTCCATGGTATGGGCGAATGGGCCCTTCAGGACCGACCACTTGAACCAGACTCGGCATCTCTTCGATCACGTCATGAGTTCCTTGAATCGTTTTTCCTTCCGTCACTTCCCAATCTTGCGGATCCAAGGTTCCGTCCTTGTCTGGGATCGTCTCCTCGAAACTGGGATTCTTGAGATACGGATTCTCGCCACACGCCGGAGCCTGCCTTGCTGCCGGCACAACGGCAGGCAAAGGGCTGCGCAGGGCGCCACAAGACGCACTGAGCCAGGTGAAAAGGAACACGATGCCCAACCCCAGGATTCTCTGCCACGATCTCATTCGGCTCGCCTCCTTTCAAAGTCTGCCCAACTCGTTTATAGGCTGCTATCTTTGGAGCCACTAAACGATAGAATCGTAGCACACGTGCCGCAGAGATGTCAAGAGCATAAAAAAAACAGACCCAGGCAGCGACCTACTCTTGCGGAACGTTTTCGGTGCGACCGCTTTATTAGAGAAATGCTGCACCGAAACCGTTCCGGCGGGCCCTCACGAGCCCACTCCCATCGGCGCAGGCGCGCTGAACGGCCGTGGTAGACTTGCTGCCTTGCGCAACAGGCGCAGATCGTGCAAGATATATCTCAGAGGTGCATCTTACATGCCTAAGCACAAAGCTCAAACTATTCCTGTCACACTGCATCTTACTCCGGATCAGGTGGAGGCCTTGCTTCACCAGGTAACGGGAGCAGAAGAAGATTGGATGGACGACCCGCGCATCCTACGGATGCTCGCCGAACGCGACCGCCAAGTGGCTGCCGAGATTCGGTCGGGCCAGTTCGTCACCTTGACGGAGCTGCAAGCGCGATGGAGCAAGAGAAGGGTCAAAGCCAAGAAGCGGCCTACAAGCTGATTGTCCCAAAGTCAGTCCAAAAAGACCTTCGCAGGCTCTCACCCCAACTCCAAGAGGAGCTTCTATTCAAGCACTTCCCTGCGATCCAAAAGGCTCCCCATCAAGCTCCCTTCCTTAAGGGAGAGTTTCGGGGCATGCGAAAGTATGTGCTCTCCTTTCAGGGCACAGAATATCGGATTACCTACCGAGTGATAGAGACGGCTAAGAGTGTTGTGCTCATTATGGTTGGCTCTCGGGAGGGGTACTACGGGCGACTTCGGCAGCGTGTTCGATGATGGTGGTCTTTGATCTTTGACAGTCACTTTCAGCAGAGTGGGCGAGGACCCTACTGTCTCAGTAGCCGTGTAAAAATAACCGCCTGCGAGGGAGGCTGCGCTCTTGACGAAAAAAGCGTTTGTAACGGACTGCGGTTCAGCCGCCGCTGAAAGCGGTCGGCTGCAACCGCTTGTTAGGTTACTCATTCTCTAATATTTTCAGTACCGTCAACCGAAGTCCACTTCCCTACGATTGCGTCTTCTGGCTTCGATGAACATGAAACCAGTGGAGGACAGGATAAGCACAAATGCAAAGGCGCCAAAGAGATGTCAAGGGGCAAAAAACCTGACGCCTCTCCACTTTGATGGGGTTGAAAGGACGACCTCCTGGAGCCAGAATCTCTGGCACAAACACAAAGAATCAGGAGGTCGCCCACTTACTTGACAAGCTCCTGTCCCAGATGCTATACTTCCTCAAGTTGAGGATTTCTACAGAGCCAGAATCTGATAACTGGGCTTGAGGATCTTGGCCTGGGGTTCTTAGCTGTCGGCCATTGAAGTTTTATGTGAACTCGGCGAGGAGAGTTTAAGCCTTTATGTGATTACTATCCGTAGACAAGATGGCGCAATCCTGAGAAGCCAAGTGAAGAAGCTAGTGATCTTACGATGAAGACAGCGAAAGTGATGATGCTAGCCGGCTTACTAGCTGGATTAGTGCTGCTTGTCGAAGCTCGTACCCAAAGCTTCTATAGCTTCCACTTGGAGCAGATAGAGATTCTTCCCTCTGAACCTTCTTCAACCGACGATGTGGAGATAAGAATTACAGGTTGGTTACCAACTCCCTGTGACCCCGACGTGTCGTTTTCCGACCTTCATCAGTCGCAAGAAGGCGACCAAACCACATTCTGGGCTACAGCAATAACACAAGTCCCTGAACGGACAATCTGTATTCAGATTGTCGTACCAGTCTTCCACTCGTATCAGCTTGGAAAACTGGAATCGGGCAATTACGACTTTGTCCTATATGCTTGCGTTGGGGACAATAACGCATGTCAGTCTGAAAAGACGGTCCTGGCTCGCAAGAGCTTTTCCGTCACAAGACTTCCTTGCATCGCCATCGAAAGCCTCACAGCAGATAAGACTGATGCAACCCTTGGCGACTCTGTGGTGTTCAGGTTCAAAGTCAAGAATATCTGTACCGAAGCTGACACATCAGAAGTGACGATTCTGATTAAAGACAGCTTGGGCACTATCTTACACCAGTCCAACCGACAAATCACGGTCGGCCCAAAGAGCAGCCGTGAGGAAACTTTCAGCTTCATGTTCACTGTCGTTTGCGACCACACTGAGACCTACACCGTAACCGTGCAAACAAAAAACGACAGCAAAAGTGTCTATGTGAGCGTTATCGCCGATCCTCTGGGCCTACCATTCGCTCTTGACCTTAACAAGAATTGTACGATTGACGACTTAGAGATCATCACGGCGCTAGATTGGTGGGTAAGGCAGGTTGATATCCCTGGTTACCCTTACCATAAAAAAATTAATGATTCAGACATAATCATGCTGATTGACTTATGGGTTAAACAGTCGCGTTGTTTTTCTGATCTTTACCCCAACTGCCCATTAGAGTAGAGACCGGCCCTCGCCGGGTGCCTGTTTTGTAATGGGTCAAGAGATCGTTACCAAGGTCCAGGACCCAGTCAGTAGAGATCCGATCCAGCACCATCGGCGGCAGCACCGCAAACTCCTTGGGCACCTTCACCCCTAACCCCCGCAGCTTCTGCCACGGGCTCAGCCCCTCCATGCCCACTCCCGTATGGCCCCGCTCCACATTGTAATAGTACAGCCACTGCGCCGCCCGCTGCACCAACTCCCCCTCGTCCTTGATCCCCATCAGCAGCGGCAGGGAGAACTCCTCATCGTCGGTGCGATGGCTCCGCTCCACCCGCCCGTTGTAGCCCTTCCTCCCCAGGGGGAAGCGCACCAGCCTGGCCCCCAAGGGCTGAAAGAACCGCCGGTTGAGCCGCTCGATCTGCTGCAAACTCTCCCCACCCCACTCGCTCCCCTCCAAGAAGGTCCACTGGTAACGGGGCAGTTTGGCCTGGGTGAGGCGATGGACTAAGCGCGGGCCCAAGGTGGCTTCGTCGCGGATGTCCTTCACGTCTCCTTGAGCCAGAGCGAAGGGTCTTTTCGTTTCCCAAGCCCAGTGAGCGGAGTAGCAGACCTGGCGACGCTTGCGCGGCCTGATCAGGCCGTTTCTGCGCAAGATGTGGCAGATGGTGTTGGGGGAGAGCTGCAGCCGCTGGCAGTGCCACAGTTCCCGGCTGAGAGGGTATAATAAAGTCATTATGGGTGGAGGTGTATCTATGGACAAAAGGCTCCTGATGTTGGGAGTTGCGCTAATCCTCAACGGGTGTTCTCTCTTTCAGAACCAAAACCCATTGCCGCCGCCTCAGATGACTTGCAAAGAAATCCTGGACCCGGACCCCACAGGCTTCCATGAGCCATATCTGAAAGTAGCCCAGCGAGTCCCCGGCTTTGGCGGCCTGTTCCTCAATGAGCAAGATAACAGTGTTCTGTATGTCTATTTGACAGATCTCTCCCAGGAAGAGGCCGTGAAACAGGCTATCATGGAAGTCTTTGGGCCTCGATGGGCGGAACTCCATATGCTCCCCAGGGAGTTGCGGATGCTGCAGGGACAGTACAGCTACCCTCAGCTCATGGAGTGGAGTAGTTGTATAAGCAGGCTCCTAGTAGTTCCAGGCATAACAGCAGTTGGTATCAATATGAGCAAGAACCGGGTTAGTATCGGCTTGGAGAAGATGAAGCGCAGCGTGGTGGAGGCAATAGAAGACGCTTTAGATAGATTAGGCATCCCACGAGAGGCAGTGATCTTGGAAGAGATACCTCGTGCGGTGCCAAAGTAGAAAGAGACCCAGGCAGCGACCTACTCTTGCGGGCCCTCGCGAGCCCACTACCATCGGCGCGGGCGGGCTTAACGGCCGTGTTCGGGATGGGAACGGGTGTTTCCCCGCCGCTATTGGGCCACCTGGAATCCTTTCGACCTCCACGCCCAGGGGCGCTTCGGTCCTTGAAAGTGAATAGAGTGCGTCGCGCAAACGACGGAGCGATTAGGACCGCTCGGCTCCACACGTTGCCGTGCTTCCACCTGCGGCCTATCCACCTGGTGTTCTCCCAGGGCTCTCAGAGGCCTCATCTTGGGGTGGGCTTCGCGCTTAGATGCCTTCAGCGCTTATCCGCTCCGGACCTAGCTACCCAGCGGTGCCCTTGGCAGGACAGCTGGTACACCAGAGGTCCAGCCCTCCCGGTCCTCTCGTACTAGGGAGAGCGCCCCTCAAGCCTCTTGCGCTCGCGGCGGATATGGACCGACCTGTCTTGCGACGGTCTGAACCCAGCTCACGTAACTCTTTAACCGGCGAACAGACGGACCCTTGGGACCTGCTTCAGCCCCAGGATGAGTTGAGCCGACATCGAGGTGCCGAACACCGCCGTCGATGTGTACTCTCGGGCGGTACTAGCCTGTTATCCCCGGGGTAACTTTTATCCGATGATCGATGGCCCTTCCACACGGAACCACCGGGTCACTTGGGCCTGCTTTCGCACCTGTTCCCCCTGTCGGGGTCACAGTCAAGCCGGCTTGTGCCCATGCACTCCCCGCCGGATCGCCGACCCGGCTGAGCCGACCTTTGCGCGCCTCCGTTACTCTTTAGGCAATTCTGTTAAGCCCGGCCTGGTCTTTCTCTTTTGAGGCAGCTTGGAGCACATCTCCGGGATCAGATACGGCTCCACAAGCGCACGGAATCGCTCATACGAGCGCCCAGAGATGTAGATCTGCTGCCCTTCTCGCTGAGGTCTTGGCTTGGCTTCCAGGCCAAACTTCTCTTGCAACACGCCGACGAGCTTCTTTACGTCTTGCTCTGCAAAGCCCTGCGTGTTGAAGATCACGGCCTGAGATCCTTTCGACTTGATCGAGCCGTCATCCATGAACCAGTAGGCCAAGCCCCTCTCAGTCAAGAGCCGCTTGATGAGCTTGGGCACGACCTTTCTCCCGTTTCTATAAAACTGCTGCGCATAGAACCGAAAGGCCGCATGGCTCACCGTCGTGAACCATAGCTTCTGATATGCCTTACCCCCAATAGCCTGGACCTTGATCTGCGGCTCTTGCAGCACCCAGCTTCTGAAGCACTGATACAGGTGCTGCACGTAGGGGGCTTGAGCGTAGCTGTGCTCGATCTTGAGTCTATACGTTCTGCCTCGATTCTGCGTCTCGAGGCAGCCATCGCCAAGCAAGAGCCCCACGAGAATCTCCCGCTGAAGGTCGGTGAGCTTGAGTTTGTGCTTATACGCTTCGATCTCACGAGAGCGCACTCCTGCTCACTCCTTTCACGGGCAGACCGGACCCCGAAGACTTCGGCTTCCTGTCGCCAGGAAGTTCAGACTGTATCATCGGCTCTGGCGAGCCGTCCGGCGTACAGTCGTTGAGGGGTCTTGCGACTTCCCTGCTGATTGTCCGCGCCGGTCGCTTTTTTACTGTCTCTAGAGACGAGTAGCGCCGGACACTCCACCCCTATGAGGGGACGGACGTCCCAGCATATAGCCGGATTTGCGTTGCCCCACTGGTGAGTAAGGCAACCGCCCCAGTTAAACTGTCCGCCTAGCACGGTCCCCCGACTGCTGTACAGCCGTAGGTTAGAGCCGCAACGCTCGAAGGGTGGTATTTCAAGGACGCCTCCATCCCCGCTAGCGCGAGGACTTCTCCGGCTCCCACCTATCCTACACAACAAGCGTCGAGACCCAATGCCAAGCTCCAGTAAAGCTCCACGGGGTCTTTCCGTCCTGCCGCGAGTCACCGGCGTTTTCACCGGTGCTTCAATTTCACCGAGCCCATGGTCAAGACAGCGCTGGGATAGTTATACCATTCATGCGCGTCGGAACTTACCCGACAAGGAATTTCGCTACCTTAGGCATTTATGTTAGCTTCGTGTCGCCACGAAGATCGGGCCATATCTTCACTCTGGCTGAGTGTCCGGCGTACGGCCTCTGAGGATTCTATCCACAACCTCGTGGAGCGATCTCTTGCGCTCCTTCCCCTTGCTGGCTGGGTTCATCGCATACGCCTTCTCGACGATGTGTGCCAGCCCCTCAGGGGTTAGGTGTTCCTTGCGTTCTTCCATGGCCTCGACAATCTCCTTGAAGCGCTGGAATATATCGCGCTTTGTGGAGAAGACCATGTACTTTTCAAAGAAGGGGATGACCTTCTCTTTGAGGGCGCGTCTACTGGCGATCGAATAGACGAGCACCTCTTCGTTACCCGGCTTAGGTACGATACGGCCTGTGCCAAAGATCTCTTTGGCCAGATGCAGCAACTTGATCCCACTCTTGTGTTGATACAAGAAGAATTCGGGATCAACATAGTACCCAAACCTGGCTGTCGGGTGCTCTTTGATCGAGACGCACAGACTGCCTTCGCCTTCGATGAAGCCCGCAAGGAACCATTTCTTGGCTTCGGCCATGGATAGTCTTTCCTGCTGATTGACTCCACCCATGCGTTATCACCTTCTCGGTAGCATAGGATTCACGAGTTGTCCCAGCATATAGCCGGATTTTCTAACGGCCGTTCGGTAGCAAAACAACCGTTATAGTTACGGCCGGCCTTCGCTGGGGCTTCAGTTTGGGGCGTGAACCCCTCCCCTTGACCTTCCAGCAGTGGCCAGGTCTCACACCCTATACGTCCTCTTTCGAGTTAGCAGGGTGCTGTGTTTTTGATAAACAGTCTCCCCAGCCTGCTCTCTGCGGCCCCCTCGGACCTTGCGGCCCTACGCGGGGCCTCCCTTCTTGCGAACGTACGGGAGCATTTTGCCGAGTTCCTTGACCATGGTTCTCTCGCCCACCTGAGCATACTCTGCCCGTCTACCTGTGTCGGATTGCGGTACGGGCTCTCTCCAGCTCCCTAGAGGATTTTCTCGGCACCTGATCGCTCTTCCTTCGGTCCCGTAGGACCTCCGTCTCGGCTCGACTTACCCCGGGCGCGGATTTGCCTACGCCCGGACGCCTCGCCCCTGACACGGGCACTTCCGTCCGCCCGCTGAAGCGACCTGATGCGTCCCCCCTTAGTCATCGCTGGAGAGAGGGGCCGGAATATTAACCGGCTCTCCATCGCCTACCCCTTGCGGGTTGAGCTTAGGGCCGCCTAACCCTGGGTGGATGAGCCTTCCCCAGGAACCCTGAGACATTCGGTGGGTGAGTTTCTCGCTCACCTCGCGCTACTCATTCCTGCATTCTCTCTTCCGCTTCGTCCGCCAGGGCTTTCGCCCTGACTTCGGCCTAAGGCGGAATGCTCCTCTACCGTAGCCCCTGTCCCAAGACAGGGGCTCTCCCGTGGCTTCGGCGCCGAGCTTAACTCCCGCTGAATCTTGGGCGCACTCCCACTCGACTGGTGAGCTATTACGCACTCTTTAAAGGATGGCTGCTTCTAAGCCAACCTCCCAGCTGTCTGGGCGGGAGCACATCCTTCCTGACTGAGCTCGGGCTTTGGGGCCTTAGCCGACGATCTGGGCCGTTTCCCCCTCGACGACGGAGGTTATCCCCCGCCGTCTGACTCCCGGCAGATCCGCTCTGGTATTAGGAGTTTGGTTGGAATTGGGTTGCCCCGCATCCATCCAGTAGCTCTACCCCCAGAGCTTAACTGCCGAGGCTAGTCCTAAAACTATTTCGAGGAGAACAAGCTATCACCGAGGCCCGTCTGGCTTTTCACCGCTACCCACAGCTCATCCCAGAACTATTCCACGTTCACGGGTTCGGCCCTCCACGTGGTGTTACCCACGCTTCAGCCTGGCCATGGGTAGATCGCTCGGCTTCGTGCCTACCGCACGTGACTGGTCGCCCTATTCGGACTCGCTTTCGCTGCGGCTGCGCCCCACCGACGAGGCTTAGCCTTGCCACGCACGATAGCTCGCAGGATCATACTGCAAAAGGCATGCCGTCAGGCCGCCGGCTCTGCCGCTGGGCATCTTGCGACGCCCAGAGGGCTCTAGCTCGGCGGGACCCTCCGACTGTCTGTGAGCGGATGGTTTCAGGTTCTGTTTCACTCCCCTTCCGGGGTTCTTTTCACCGTTCCCTCGCGGTACTGGTCCACTATCGGTCAGCTGGTAGTATTTAGCCTTGGAAGGTGGTCCTCCCAGCTTCACGCCGTAACACGGGTACGACGCTACTTAGGAACGGCCCACAGTCGCTTGCCCTTTCGCCTACGGGACTATCACCCTCTCTGGTCGCTCTTTCCAGTGACTTTACTAGCTGTTCGGCTAGAACTCGCGATCTGTATGATGGGCCGCCCTGCAACCCCCTTAAATAAATCTATTTAAGGGTTTAGGCTCTTCCGCGTTCGCTCGCCGCTACTGACGGAATCTCGTTTGATTTCTTTTCCTCGGGGTACTGAGATGCTTCACTTCCCCCGGTTCGCCTCTCTCCCTTATGGATTGGGGGAGAGATACCGCACCTTCCGTGCGGTGGGTTTACCCCATTCGGGAATCCACGGATCAACGCCTGCTCGACGGCTCCCCGTGGCTTATCGCAGTCTGCCACGCCCTTCATCGCCTCCAGCTGCCGAGGCATCCACCATCCGCCCGTACTGAGCTTGCGCGATGTGATGCACTCTATTCACTTTTCAAGGATCGAACGAGACGCCCATGTCCCGAGCGTGAGGTGCACGTATTATAGCACGGAGGGGAAGGATTGTCAAGGCGATGCCGGGCATCGTCAATATCCCGATCTGAAGCGCTCTGTGTGCCTCTACCCCCTAGAAGGTTCCCCCATTATCTGCTCCAGGGGCACGGGAGCATCGCCCCACAGGCCCTCTAAATCATAGAAGCGCCGCAGCTCCTTCTGAAAGATATGGACGATAAAATCCCCGTAATCGAGCACGATCCAGCCCTTCGATTCCCACCCCTCGGAGCGTAAGACCGTCCTGGGCAATTTCTCTAAGATATTGTCGGCGATAGCCTTGACGTGCTTAGGGTTGTCCCCGTGGGTGATAATAAAGAAATCCGTGGGGATGGAGAACTGGCGCATATCTAAGATCACGGTCTCCTCGCCCTTCTTCTCCGCGATGAGCGCGATGAGCTCTCGTAGGGTCTGCTCTGTGGCCCGTTCGAGGGTCTGTAGCTTCATTATTTATTTTTCTTTTTCAGCGATTTGAAAGTCTCGTCCCAAGATGAGGATGGCATCGGCGCCGGCGCCGGTGACGCCCTTAGCTGCTAACCCCTTCATGGTCGCAGGAAGCTCCTGGGGCTTGACGACCTTGAAGAGGCTGCGCAGGCTCCGTTCTCGCAAGAGCTCGATCTTTCTCGCGTCGCCCGTGATGTCTATAATATAGCTTTGGGTGTAGTCAAAGCGGTCTGCGTTGCCCGTGTGGACGACAGAAAACCCTTCATTGCGCAAGAGCTCGCTGACGCGACGCGCTATCCCGGTAATTCCAGAGCCGTTGAGCACTGTGACGCGCACCTCATCGGCTGTGACGACATCCAGGCCGCGCAGCATCTTGTTCACGAGTTGTGCGGTGCGCACTGGGTCGGGCTCGATATAACAGCCCCCTTCTTTGACGGGCTTGCAGACGGACTCCCCTGGGATCTGCTTAATCTGCACTTGCTCTGGCCGCAGGTTCTGCAGTCTCTCTACCAGGCGATACAGCATGACCGGCGCTAGGTTCGTCTCGATATACTGATGCGCTGTGGTGACCAGCTGCTGGAGATTCTGGAGAGACTTGTCGCGTAAGCCGGTGCGCACCAAGGCTTCTATGAGTTGCCGCTGCCGCTGCAGCCGGCCCCAATCGCCCGTGGCGGTATCTCTGTAGCGTATGTACCCCAGCGCCATCTTCCCGTTGAGCTTCTGCGTCCCAGCAGGTATATCAATGGGGGGCTTCGTCTTGTCGTCCTTCAGGGGCTTCTCGACGGTAACTGTCACCCCTCCGACGAGATCTACGAGTTTCTCAAACCCCTCATAGTCTATAACGATATAATATTTGATCTCTAGCCCCAAGAAATTGGAGATGACTTTGCGGGTGAGCTCAGCCCCGCCAAACGCATAGGCGGCGTTGACTTTCTCTACGCGCCCATCGGGGAATTTCACGTGGGTGTCTCTGGGGATGGCCAAGAGGCGCACGTCGCCCTCGCGCAGGCTCGCCACGAAGATCGTATCGCTGCGTCGCGCTGGAGCGTTGGGCACGTAGTCCAATCCTAATATGAGAACATGGACGCGCTCCGCCAGCAAAGGAGCGCTGACCCGGCTCTTGTACCACCAGTACCCGGCAGCGCTGACCGCGACGGAAACAACAAGAAGAAAGGCTATAACGAGAATGCGGCGTCTCTGCTCTGCTTGCCTTCTTCGACTGCGGATCACATGCACCTCATCAGCGTAAGGGTAGCGCAAGTCACGTTCAAAGTCAACCCCTGATGTCAGAAATTTGTCCCGAGGGGGAAGGGAACTTCGTCCTGCGTCATTACATAAATAAAAATATAATGGGCTGTCAGCCCTGGACATCCAAGGTCGCTCACGGTCTGCTATAATACATAGGGCGACAGCCTAGCCAGGAGGTGACAGGCAATGGAGAGCATTGTGCGGGAGATCACACGGGAACTGAAAGAGACCCAAGTCCGGGACAAGTATCGTCCCATTCCGTTTGAAGAGTATCTGAAGATGGTCTTGGAGGATCCGCGCCTGGTGCGCAATGCCTACCAGCGGCTCTATGACATGATCCTCAGCCACGGCACTCATATCGTCAAAGTCCACGACAAGGAAGTGATACGCTATAACTTCTTCGATGACCCCTTCAACCAAGGCGAAGATGCCATCTACGGGATCGATGAGGCCTTGAAGGATCTCGTCGATACGCTGAACGCTGCGGCGAAGGGGCTGGGACCTGATCGCCGTATTATCTTGTTACATGGGCCGGTGGCGACCAGCAAGTCTACTATTGGGCGGCTCTTCCGCCGCGGCCTCGAAGAGTACTCCAAGACCGACGACGGCCGGCTCTACACCTTCGAATGGGATGTCTCCGACTTCGACGACGAGCCCACCGACGTCGTCCCCTGCCCGATCTTCGAAGAGCCCCTGCGGCTCATCCCCCCTGAGTCCCGCCAGAAGATCCTCACCGAGATCAATCGCGTCTTCAAGGAGAAGTATCACGGGGAGTATGAGCTGCGCGTCGAGGGCGATCTCTGCCCCAAGTGCCGGTTCTATTTCAATCGCTTCATGCGCTTCTACGAAGACGACTTAGAGAAAGTCCTCAAGCACGTCACTGTGCGCCGGCTCATCTTGAGCGAGAAGGACCGGCGGGGCATCGCGACGTTCGAGCCCAAGGACAAGAAGAACCAAGACGAAGAAGAGCTGACCGGCGGCATGAATTGGCGACTGGTCCAAATCTACGGCAGCGATTCCGACCCCAGAGCGTTCAACTATGACGGGGAGCTGTGCGTCGCCAATCGCGGGATCTTCGACGGGGAAGAGCTGCTCAAGCTCCAAGAAGAGTTTCTCTATGACTTCTTGCACGCCACCCAAGAGCACGTCATCAAGCCCAAGAAGAACCCGCGCATCGATATCGATACGGTGATTTTGGGGCGCACCAATAACCCCGAATACAAGCGCGTCAAGAGCAACGAGAAGATGGAAGCGTTCAACGACCGCACGCGCAAGATCGATATCCCCTACGTCTTGCGCAAGTCCGACGAGGAGCGCATCTATAGAAAGTTCTTCGGCAAGAATCGCGTGTGGGGCAAGCACATCGCGCCCCATACGTTAGAGATGGCGGCGCTGTGGGCGGTGCTCACGCGCTTAGAGGAGCCAAACGCGGACATCTCGCTTTTGCAAAAAGCCAAGATCTACGACGGGGAGTCTATTCCCAATCGCACTATTGACGTCAAGAAGATCATGGAGGAGGCCAAGGGCAAGGAGGGCTTCTTCGGCGTCAGCCCGCGCTACGTGATCGACATGATCAGCAAAGCTCTGGTCAACGATGTCGAGGGGTGCATCAATCCCTATCGCGTGCTGGCGACGCTGGAGGACAATCTCCCGCACCATTCTGGCATCGACGAGAATCGCATTGAGGAGTACAAAGAGTACATCGAGCTGGTCAAAGAAGAGCTGTCGGCGATCTGCCAAGAAGAAGTCCGGCGTGTCATCAGCCATGACCCCGACGAGCTGCGCCAGGTGGGCCAGAAGTACTTGGATCACGTCATGGCCTATCTCAATGACGAAAAAGTAGAAGATCGCTATACCGGCGAGGAGATGGAACCAGACGAGGAGTTCATGCGGTCTATCGAGAAGCAGATCGGGATCACCGAGGCCCAAAAAGACGACTTCAGACAGGAGATCTCCAACTGGATCAGCGAGCGCGCCCGCAAGGGCGAGCCGTTCAACCCCGAGCAGAACGATCGCTTGAGAAGGGCTTTGGAGAAGAAGCTCTGGGAGGACAAGAAGCACAATATCAACTTCACCGCGATGGTCAGCGACAAGACGACTGACCCGGAGCACAAACGGCGCAAGGCCGAATGGATCGAGCGCCTCAAGAGAGAGTACGGCTACTGCGACGTCTGCGCCGAGAATGTGATCGACTATGCCGGCGCGGAGGTCGCTCGCGAGGAGCTGAAGGCTCGCGAAAGCCGCATGCCGTAAAACAAGTTCGAAACTTTGAACTTCGAACTTGGAACTGTCGTAGGGGCGGTGGTGACCATGCCCAGGCGCATCGTGAAAGACTTGGAACGCTTCAAGAGAATAGTGCGCGGGGAGATCCGCAAGAACCTCAAGGAGCTGATCGAGAGCGGCTCGATTGTCGGCCAGAAGGGCGGGGACATCGTCAAAGTCCCCTTGAAATCTATTCGCATTCCCCAGTTTCGCTATGACCCCCATGAGCAAGGGGGCATTGGCGTGGGGGAGGGCGATATCGGCGAGCCGGTGCAGTTTGATCCGAGTGGGGACGGCCAAGCGGGCTATGGCCCCGGGCCGCACTTCCGCGAGGTCGAGATCGAGGTCCGAGAGCTCGCCGAGATCTTGGGTGAAGAGCTCGAGCTCCCGAGGATCGAGCCCAAGGGCCACAGATACGTGCTCAGCGACGACGAAGAGTACCAAGACGTCTCGACCGTCGGTCCTGAAGCCTTGCTCATGAAGCGCCGGGCCTTCCGACGGGGGCTGCTGCGCCAGATGCTCATGGGCCTGCCCACTCGCCCCTTCGATACGGTCATCGTGACCCCGATCAAAGAAGACATGCGCTATCTCTACGGCACGCCGACGGAATCCCCAGAAGCCAATTGCGTCATGCTCTTCATGCGCGACGCTTCGGGCTCCATGTCCGGCGAGAAGACCGAGATCATCCGCCAAGAGAACTGGTGGATCGATCTGTGGCTGCGCACCAACTACAAGAACGTCGAGAGGGTCTATATCTTGCACGATTACGAGGCTCAAGAAGTCACCGAAGAGGACTTCTATAGCTTGAGCACCGGCGGGGGCACGCGCATCAGCTCGGCGTATGAGCTGTGCAAGCATATTATCGACCGGCGCTATCCCCCAGAGCACTGGAATATCTATGCGTTTCACTTCAGCGACGGGGAGAACTGGATCGGCGACACCGAGAACGCCTGTGTCCCCCTCTTGCGTGATCACTTGCTTCCTAGGGTCAATCTCTTCGGTTATGGGCAGGTCACCTTGGGGCGGCGTTCGCCGGGATTGCACCTTATAAAGCTCAAGGAGCGCCTGGGGGAGCATGACCGTCTCGTCACGTCCATCATCTCCGATCGCGAAGATATCTTGCGCTCGATTAAGGAGTTCCTGGGCAAGGGGCGGTAACGGATGATCGTATCCCAGAAGATCCGTGAGCTGGAGAGGCTTCGCGCTGAGGCCCGGCGCCTGGCCGAGTCGGCCGGGCTTGACCCCTGGCCGGTCATCTTCGGCATCGTCGATTACGACCAGCTCAACGAATATTCCGCCTATGACGGATTCCCCGAGCGATTTCCCCATTGGTCGTTCGGCATGAGCTATGACTACTTCAGAAAACGCTCAGCGTATTCGGGTTGGTGGACCTATGAGCTCGTGCTGAACACCAACCCGGCTATCGCGTACTTGCGCGAGAGCAACACCCCTGTCGAGAACAAGGGGGTCATGATTCACGTCTATGCCCACGTGGACTTTTTTAAGCATAATCGTTGGTTCTCCAAGACCCCCAAGGATATGATCAAAGTGATGCACACGCACGCCGAGCGCATCGAAGAATATATGAACAAGTACGGGATCGCCGAAGTCGAGTCGTTTCTCGACAAAGCCCTCTCGCTGCAGTACGAGATCGATCAGTATGCGCCGTTCATCAAGCGCTCGTGGCATCGCACGGATTCTGAAGAAGAAGACGGGCGCGAGCAGGAGCCGGTGCGCATCCCCGTCAAGCGCGACTACATGGATCGCTTCATCAATCCTCCGCGCTGGCTGGAAGAACGCCGCGCGAGATTGAAGCAGGCCCGCGAGAAGGCCCGCCAGCTCCGCGATGAGACCGATCTCATCAAACCCCAGAAGGATCTCTTGGGCTTTCTCATCAAGCACGGGCGCCTAGAGAATTGGCAAAAAGACATCTTGGCGATGATCCGCGAAGAATCATATTATTTCGTCCCGCAGATCCAAACGAAGATCATGAATGAGGGGTGGGCTATGTTCTGGCAGTCGAAGCTCATGGCGGAGTTTGCCCAGCCCAACGAATTTATAGATCATGCCGATATGGTGAGCAAGGTGCTCGCCGGAGGGGCGCTCAACCCCTATGCCCTGGGGAAGCTGATCTGGGAGGATATCAAAGAGCGCTGGGACAAAGGGCGCTTCGGGCGCGAGTGGGAGCTGTGTACAGACCCGCACAAGAAGAAGAGATGGGACACCAAAGCCAATCTCGGCACAGAGAAGATCTTTGAAGTCCGGCGCACTTATAACGACGTGACGTTCTTGGCCGAGTTCTTCACCGAGGAGCTCTTTGAGAAGCTCAAGCTCTTCGCCTATGAGTATATCCCCGAGACGGGGGCGTATCATATCACGTCACGGGACTTTGCCGACGTCAAGAAGAAGCTGCTCTTCCAACACACTAATCTCGGGCGCCCCATGATCAAGGTCGCCACGGGCAACTACGGCAACAAGGGTGAACTCCTGCTCTTGCATATGTATAATGGCGTGGGGCTGCACTTAGAGGACGCCAAGGAAGTGCTCAAGAATATCTATTCTATGTGGGGCCGCCCAGTCAATCTCAAGACGATCATCAAGCGTAAAGTCAAAGACCCCGATCCGACACGCCATCGCATCCATCCCGAGCACCCCTTGACGGCGGTGACCGAAGAGCAAGGGGTGCTGTTGCGCTACGACGGGGAGAGCCTGCGAGAGATCGCTCTCAGCCCCGATGAAGTGAAAGATATCCGTCTGGATGAAGACTACAGCACGATTCCCAGGGAGTGGATCGGCTAACTGTGCGACGCACGCTCTCGGCCTTAAAGATTTTTATATTTATTATCTTGGGGCTCTCGCTCGTCTTTCTCTATCTGCAGGGGCGGGTCGCCATTGTCCAAGAGGAGCAGTATCTCTTGGGCACGTATTTTAGAATAAAAGCGCAGAGCCGCTCCCACGACCACGCCCATCAAGCTGTGCAGGCGGCGTTCGCGCAAGCCAGCAGGCTCGCGGAGGAGTTCAGCCGGACCGGCTCAGGGTCATTGGGGGAGCTCAATCGTCGCGGCTATAGAGAGCCCGTCAAGCTCTCCGAGGATGTGCTCACCGTTCTTGAAGCTGCCCAAAGATATCGCCAGCTGAGCAAGGGCGCCTTCGATCCCACTCTCGGAAAGATCGTCAATCTCTGGGGGTTTACTCAGGACTGGGACCGCTCGGGCATAGGGCGCATTCCTTCGCAAGAGGAGCTCGAGCCGTTGGTGAAGGAGCCGCGTGAAGTCTCTCTCGACATGGCGACCCAGACGGCTCGGCTCTCCAGCGCCACTATTGAGATAGATTTAGGGGGCATCGCCAAGGGGTATATCGTCGACAGGGCCGTCGAGATCCTCAAAAGCTACGATCTGGACAGCGCGCTCGTCGACGCTGGGGGCAACATTCGGGTCTTCAATGACCATCCCAGAAGAGTCTTCTGGTGGGAGGATCGGCGGCCGTTTCGCATCGCGATCCAGCATCCCCGCGATGAGTCGAAAATTATCAGTGTTCTGGAGATCTGGGGGGATCGCGCCCTGGCGACATCGGGGGATTACCAGCGGTGTTTTTTCGCGGACGCTCTGAACAATATATTCCCGTGTCGCTATGCCGACGAGCCCGGCATGATTCGCTACCATCATATCATCGACCCCAAGACGGGGATGCCCGCGCGGGGGGTGATCAGCGCGACGATCGTAGCGCCAACGGCTATGGAGGCCGATGCGCTCAGCACAGCTGTATTCGTGCTGGGTGAGCGAGACGGGCTGGCCCTTATAGAGAGCTTGCCCAACGTCGAGGGTGTGCTCGTGACCGATGACGGGCGCATCGTGACCTCCTCGGGGCTGCAGGGCGCACACTTCCCCGCGAAACTGCCATGAGAGAGCTCGTGCGTGCTGTGAATCGCTATTTGACCTGGGGGGATTATCTCGTGATCGCTTGTGTTTTCTTAGGAGCCCTGGCGACGATCCCCTTCTTACACGGGACTGCTGAGGTCTCTGGGCGCTGGGCCATCGTGCGCGTGGATGGACAGATTATACACAAGCTCTCGCTTGGGCAAGACCAAGAGATCACGGTGCTCGGCCCTGCCGGGGAGACAGTCATTCAAGTGCAGCAGGGGCGCGTGCGCGTGCTGCGCTCCCCTGGCTCTCAAGAGATCTGTATGCGCCAGGGCTGGATTCACAAGCCCGGCCAAGCGTTGATCTGCCTGCCCAATCGCGTTACCATAGAAATCCCTGGAGATTCGGGAATCGACGCGATCTCACGATGACCCCCTACACCCGTGGCACGCTCCCGGAAGTCTGGCTCCTTAGGCGCATTCTCTTTGCGGCGCTCTTAGCCTTGGGCATCGTGCTCTATGTGCTTGAGGGGTTCTTCCCGCCGTTGGTGCCGGTGCCCGGAGCCAAGCTGGGGCTCTCCAATGTCTTGGTGCTCTTTACTATGCTCTTTCTCGGCTATGGCGCCGGGATCTTTCTCGCCGTCGCTCGCAGCGTCTTGGGGAGTTTTATCGCGGGGACGCTCTTTGCTCCAGGGGCGCTCTTGAGTCTAGCTGGGGGCGTAGTCAGCGCCCTGGTCGTCGCGCTCGCCTTGAGAAAGCTCCGCCCGCCGCTAGGGCTTGTGGGCATCAGCATCCTGGGCGCCATCGCCCATAACGTCACCCAGCTCGTCGTAGCGTACGCTCTCTTCGTGCGGATCAGTGGGCTCCTTTACTATCTGCCCTTTCTGTTGGTATTCGGGCTGATCAGCGGGCTGATCACGGGGCTGATCGCCGTCTATCTCTTCGAGCGCTTAGGACGCGAATTGGGTTTGGCTGAATTCCCCACAGCGAAGTGACCCCCGTCCTTGCCAGCTAGCCAGTTCGGAGTTATCAGTGAGTCAGTTTGGAGTAGGGATCCCAACTGTGAAACTGAGAACTGGGAACTATCTGGTGGTGCTCCTCGTGGTCGCTGGGCTGGCCATCTGGTACATCTGGCAGGGCTGGCAGATCACAGATCTATCAAGCAAAGTGATTGCGAGCCGTCTTGAGCGCGACGAGCTGCTCGCCCAGCGGGATCGCCTCAAACTCGAGGTCATCCGGCTTTGGTCTTTAGAGAATATCGAGCGCATTGCTCAAGAGCGCTTAGGAATGAAGAAGATACCTCCAAAGACGCTCAAGCTCCCCCCGCCATGAACCGACGGCTCACCGGAGCGTTTGTCTGTGTGATGGGCTTCTTTGTGCTCGTCGTTGGTCGGCTGGTTCAGTTGCAGATTGTCGAGGCCGACCAATGGAAAGAACTCGCGCGGCGCTTCCAAGAGGGATCGGTCACGCAGAGCGCGCCGCGGGGGCGCATCTACGACCGAAACGGCATCCTCCTTGCTGAGGACGTCCGCGCCGTCTCCGTCGCTCTCGATAACTATCATATGACCCGCCCGGAGCTGCTGGAGGAGCTCTTTGTCAAACACTTAAAGCTCTCCCGGGAAACGGCGCGCGAGAAGATCTATCGTCCTGGCTATTTCACGTGGGTCGCCCGGGCGATCCCCCCTGAACACGCCGAAGCTTTGGAAAAAGCCGCCCGCGATGCCGGCGCCCGAGGGTTGATCTTCATAGAAGACCGCAAGCGCCAGTACCCTCATAGAGATTTGGCGTCTAACGTGATTGGCTTCACGGGGGTTGACGGCCATGGCTTAGAAGGGATCGAGCTGCTCTTCGATTCAGAATTGCAAGGGACAGAATCTGTGTGGAGCTTCGTGCGCATGGCCGACGGCACCCAGATCGAGCGCCGTCTCGTCCAAGCAGGCCGGCCCGGGCGCGACCTCGTGCTCACTCTCGATAGCCGGATTCAGTATATCGCTGAGAGCGCGATCACGCGTGGCGTCCGGACGTACAAAGCCAAGGCGGGGATAGCCCTTGTGCTCGATCCTTGGACAGGCGAAGTCCTCGCTATGGCCCAAGACAAGCGATACGATCTCAATGATTTTCAGTCCTCACGCCCCGAGCACAGACAGAATCTTGCCGTCGTCTACCCCTTCGAGCCAGGGTCGTCGTTCAAAGTTTTTACAATGCTCGCGGCGCTGGAGCACAATGTCATCACGCTCGACGAGCGCATCTCCGGCAGCGCGACCTATCAGATCGCCCATCATACTTTTCGCAACGCCGACGGCAGGGAGTACGGCATGGTCACCCCCACAGACGTCATCAAGAACTCTATCAATACCGCGATGATTCGCATTGCCCAGCGCATCGGTGCAGAACGGCTCTATGAGACTCTCCGAAGATACGGGTTTGGGCAGAAGACGGGGATCGAGCTTCCCGGCGAGGTGTCGGGGTATCTTCCGCCGGTGCGGTCGTGGTCGGCCCTGGAGATCGGCTCGATAGCGATTGGGCAGTCCCTCTCGGTGACGGCAATCCAGTTGGCCTCGAGAGTCGCGATAATTGCCACCGGGGGCAAACTCGTGCACCCCCATATCGTCAAGGCCCTCACCCCGGCTTCGCCACCCCTCTCTTCACCCTCACCCCCAGCCCCTCTCCCCTCCGAGGGAGAGGGGGGCAGGGGTGAGGGGGGAAAGGGGGCCGGGGTGAGGGCCTCATCCAGGGTCGCCTCCTCAATAAATTGCCAGAGGCTCACCGAGATGATGGTCGAGACGGTGCGCTCCGGCACCGGCGTCTTGGCGCAGATCGAAGGGTACGATATTGCAGCCAAGACGGGCACAGGGCAAAAAGCCCTGCCCGGTCAGGGCTACGTCACGGGCAAGTACGTGGCGTCGTTTGAAGGCTTCTTCCCGGCAGACGCCCCCAAATATCTGATCTTAATAGTCTTAGACGAACCCGGCGGCAAGGAGTACTACGGCAGCGAGACCGCCGCGCCGATCTTCAAAGAGATCGCCCAGCAGCTCATCGCTCTCGATCGGATTCCCCCTAGACGGTGAAGACCGCGCTCATGCGGTCGCGCGGCGCCACCGCGACGGCCACTTCAGCCCCATCGAGATGCTCTTGCACGGTCTGGAGCGCCAGCGCGGGACGGTTGTTGTTCTTGCTCAGATGCATCAAGACAGCTGTGCGCAGTCGCCCCTTGCGGGAGAGATAGCCTAAAGTCTCTCCGGCGGCGTCATTGGAGAGATGCCCAACGTCGCTCAAGATGCGCTGCTTGAGGTCCTGGGGGTACCAGCCGTTGAGGAGCATCTCGATATCGTGATTGGCTTCGAGCATCACTAGATCGCAGGGTAAGAGTCTCTCTCGGATCTCATCGGTCACACTTCCCAAGTCCGTAGCCACGGCGATGCGCTTGTTGATCCCGGCGAAGAGGGATTCTTCTTCGATGAGGAAGCCGCAGGGATCGGCGGCATCGTGCGGGGTGCGAAAGGGCTCAATGGAGAGATCACGAATGTGAAAGCTCTCTTCTACCTTGAAGGTGATAAGCTTTTCGCTGCCCGTGAGCAACGGCTCCACAAACGGTGCGGTGCCCTCGCTGGCGTAGATGGGGCAGTGAAGGGCTCGGGCAGCCCTTCCCAAACCCACAATATGGTCAGTGTGCTCATGGGTGACGAGGATGGCATCGATGCGCGGCAGCGGCCCTAAGACCCTCTCTAGTCTCTGAAGGATCTGGCGCTTGGGGATGCCCGCGTCTATGAGCAGCCGCGCCTGCTCCGAGACGATGAGGGTACAATTGCCGCTGCTGCCGCTTGCCAGGGAGACGATGCGCATAGGGATCACTTACGCGTACAGGCCGCGGGCGCGCGCCGCCGTGGCCACCCGATCTAAAGCTATACAGTACGCTGCCGTGCGCAGGTCGGTGCCCTCACGCTCGCAGGCTGCTTGCACGGTGTGATATGCCCGACTCATAAACTGACAGAGCAGCTCTTCAATGCGCTCCGCGCTCCAGCTGTAAGCTGTATAGCTTTGGACCCACTCAAAGTAGCTCACGATCGTCCCTCCGGCGTTGGCAAGGATGTCCGGCACGACCAAGACCCCTCGCTCATGAAGGATCTTGTCCGCTTCGAGGGTTGTCGGGCCGTTGGCGATCTCTAGGACGGCTTTAGCTTTGACCAACCCGGCATTCTCTTCGGTGAGCTGATTCTCGATCGCCGCGGGGACCAAAAGATCGCAGCGCAGGGTGAGCAAGTCGGCGTTGGAGATGTTCTCCGAGCCGGGGAAGTTGCGCACGCTCCCGCTGTTGCGCTTGTGCTGGATCAGCGAAGGGATATCGAGCCCTTGTTGGGCAAAGACGCCTCCTGAGGAATCGCTCACGGCGATCACGCGCGCCCCGGCTTGGGCAACACAGTGTGCAAAGCTCGTGCCGGCGTTGCCAAAGCCCTGGATCGCGACCGTCGCCTCGCTGATGGGGATTCCCAGGGACTTGAGCACTTCCATGGCGATGAAGAACGCCCCGCGCCCGCTGGCCAGATCGCGCCCTACCGATCCCCCAAGCAGCAGCGGCTTGCCGGTGACGGCCGTAGGGATATAGCGGCCGTGCAGGTGCATACTGAGGGTGTCGAGCATCCACGCCATCTCGCGCTCGCCGGTGTACAGGTCCGGCTCAGGGATATCGCGCTCTGGCCCAAGGAAGGGGGAGATCTCCGCGGTGTACCGCCGTGTCAAACGCTCTAGCTCCCCAACAGAGAGCGCTTTGGGATCGCACTTGACGCCCCCCTTGGCCCCGCTAAAGGGTATCCCCACCAGCGCTGCCTCCCACATCGCTAAGATCGCCAGGGCCTCGATCTCTTCGAGGGTGACCTCAGGATGGTAGCGCACCCCGCCCTTGCACGGCCCCAGCACCGGATGACACTGCACCCGGTAGCCCTCAAAGAGACGGATCGCTCCGGAGTCCAGCTGCACGGGAAAGGTGACGATCACTTTTCTCTTGGGGTAGCGCAAGAGCTCGCGGAGCGACGTCTCCAGGCCCAGCCGCGCCGCGGCTTCATCGAAGAAATACCGCGCCGTCTGGAGCAGTTGCGCCTCGGAGCGTCGCTGGATCTCAAGCATACTGTATTAGAGAGCGTATAGCCACCACAACAGGCCGACCAGCGTCTTAGCATCGTGAACCTGTCCCGTGCGTAGCATCTCTTTTACCTGGGCGCGCGTGTAGAAACACACTTCAATGCGCTCATCGTCTTCTGTGTGACTCTCCAAGACAGATTGCACGTCCTGGGCGAGATAGAGCCACATCTTCTCCGTGCAGAATCCCGGTGCGGTGTAGAACGTCTGCAGGTGCACCCAGCGCCGCGCCTGCAGCCCGGTCTCCTCAAGAAGCTCGCGCTGGGCACAAGCGAGCGGCTCCTCGCCGGGCTCAAGCGTCCCCGCAGGGATCTCTACCAAGAACTGCTCGACGGCCTGGCGAAACTGCCGCACCAGCGCGACCTGCTGCTCCTCGCCCTCCCCGCGAAGCGCAACGATTGCCACAGCACCAGGGTGTTCGACGATCTCGCGGGTTGTGCGTCGGCCGCCTTCGAGCGCGACCTCGTCCACCCGCACTTTTAAGAGTTTCCCGGCAAAGACTTGCCGCGAAGCACTCGTTCTCTCACCCATGGCCTTCACTCTCGTCGCTTTCATCGACTTCAGTTTCAGATTCTTCAGTTTCGGCTTCAGTATCTTCTGTGGGAGGCTCAGCTGGGGCGTTCTCCGCAAGCTGCTGCCAATCGGGAGCGTAGAAGCGCATGCGCCATTGCTGATGACGTTCCAGCTCGTGCTTCTCTTTCTTCACGCTGGCGATCCACGTTGCCAGAGACTCCCCTGCCGGCCGCCGCTTCCGCCGCGCAATGAGCTCCTTGACCGACTCGTCCAGCATGGCCAAGCGCTCGTCGAGCGCCTTCTTCACTTGTGCCACCTCGTTGTGGAAGAGCGCGGCGTCGTGGTCCTGCCGCGAGACCCTCTTCAGCGAGAGATTGTACTTTCCCTCTTCGTTGCGCCCGATCACCTTCACCACGACCTGCTGCCCCACCCTGAGATACTGCGAGATGTCGCGCACATATTCAGTAGAGATCTCCGAGATATGGATCATCCCCTGGTCCCCTGTGGCCAGGCGGACGAAGGCCCCGTAGGGCTTGATCGCCGTGACCTCGCCGACGACGACTTCGTCAAGGTGCAGCTCCATAGTCGGCCTCCTCTCTTGGCTGTTACTACAGTACAGCTTCGTCTAAGCCTGCGCAACCCCGCTGGCTAGGAGCGTCGGAATCACTTCTCTCAATCTTTGGGGGCGGAAGCCGAACTCCTCCTCGATGACCGTCAAGCTCGATGCGATGTGATCCCGCAAGAGAAAATACCCCGGCGCAAAAGGCGTCTCCACCCCAAGGCGCTCCAGCAGGCGCACGCAGAATCGTGTCGCTCCCCGGGGAAGATGGATCAGGCGCTTCTCTAGCTGGAGGGCCTCTAAGACCGTGTGAACGATCTGGTCATACGAGAGTATCTCTGGGCCGCCGAGGGTCAGCGTTCTATGGTCGTAGTGATCGCTGGAGATCGCCTTGAGTATGCACCGCACGACATCATACACGGAGATCGGCTGGAACCGTGTCTTTCCAGAGCCGACGATGGGCACGACGGGCCAGCGTCGGGCTAGGTGAAGGATCCCCCCAAGGAAGGGATCTCCCGGCCCGACGATCACGGAGCAGCGCAAGATCGTGAAGACTAGCGAGCTTCTCTGAAGGGCTCGTTCGGCAAGCCACACCGAATGGGCATAGGGCCATGTCGGCCTGTTGGCTGCGGTTATGGTGCTGAGATAGAGGATCTTTTGTGCGTGGTGGGCGTGGGCAGCCTGGAGGAGCCTTGCCGTCCCTTCGGCGTTCGTGCGGCGGATCAGCGAGGGCGTTCCCCGATGCACTGCAGCCAGGTGTATGATGAGCTCAATCCCGTGCAGAGAGTCCTTCCAAGCCTCTGGGTCGAGCACGTCTCCCAGGACGACCTGGCAGCCGAGCGCTCGGAGCGAGTCGGCCTTTGCAGCAGAGCGCACTAGGCATATGAGATGATGGCCCTCACGGATCAGGGCGGGCACGAGGTGGCGCCCGACAAAGCCCGTCGCCCCTGTCAGAAAGATCCTGGACATTATGAAGGGAGCCTGGCAGGCCCTTTTCTCAACTTCTCACCTCCCCGTCAGGTCGCCCACGTACCACAGCCTGATGGTCTTGTCCCAGGATGCGGAGGCCAGGAGGCGGCCGTCGGGGCTGAAGGCCACGGAAGTGACACTGTCTCTGTGGCCGGAGAGGGTGCGGACGCGCAGGATCAAGCGGACCGAGATGGTCACCCCTCCCCCCCATGCCTCCGGCGCACTGATGATCTCCAGCCGCCCTACATGATACTGTCCTTCCGCTCTCGCTATGTCCACCGAGACGCGCAGCGTGGCGCTCTCCCCAGGCTGGAGCTTCCCGCTCCCCGGGGTGAAGCTCAGCCAGGGCGCATCCCCGCGGGCCTGCCAATTCAGCTCCTGCCCACCTATGTTGCTGAGGATCAGGGCCTGCTCGGGCGGGTTGGACCCCTCCGACACAAACTCTAGAGCACTAGAGCTCACCTGTAAGATCGCCGGCGGGGGAACCCTCACGAAGTCCTGGGGAAAGGTCGCGCCCCCGCAAGTCTCCTGACGATTGCGCACGATCGCGTTCTGCTGGCCGGTCACCGTCGTCCCCGCATCGGCATAGACCCCGCACCCGCTATTGCCCACGATCACGTTGTCGCGGATGTCGGCCTGCGAGATTGTTATATTGATCCCGTCCCCACCGTTGGCGGTGATCATGTTGCCGGTGACGAGCGCCCTGGAGCCTAAAGTCAGCACCAGGCCATGGCTCTTATTCCTGGCGATGAGGTTCCCCCGGATGGTGATCGAGGAGCTGCGGGCCAGCAAGCCCTCTAAGCTGCTCTCCACGAAGGCGTTGTCGCTGAGCACGACCGTGGTGCTGTCCTCAATCTGCACCCCTTGGCCGCCCCTGACGGTGAAGCCGCTCAGGGTGACGAGCCGCGTGCTCAAGATGGCCACAGTGCCCTGGATGGTAACTTTGTCCTTGCTTTCGCCCTGCAGCGTCAGGCGCTTAGTGATCGTCAAATTCTCTGCATAGGTTCCGGCCTTCACTTGGATTATGTCGCCCTCTGAGGCGGCGTTGATGGCCTCCTGGATCTTGGAGTATTGACAGCCTTGAGGGCAGACGGTGATCGTCTTCTGGGCTAAG
>FWWL01004128.1_pt1 | contig 25104 bp, 26 predicted proteins | sample 2228331 | NCBI WGS metagenome assembly FWWL01 (sample SAMEA103939775, study PRJEB20133) | metagenome | reverse complement strand
CCGGTCATTAATCGGAATGGTGGCCGGAGAATTATCGGAATCCCGGCCGGTCAATTATCGGAATGATGGCCGGTCGGAATCGGAATCCGCATCCAGAAGGATTGTATCGATCAATGTGCCGCTCGACTCATCGTCGAATAGGTCGCGGCGCACGACTCCGCCCGCCAGCTGATAGGCATCAAGCCCGACAAAACGCACGCGCTTGTCGCTTGCGGGGATTTCACCTTCGGTCAGATGACGCCGGATCAATGATGGATTGCGGCTCCATTCGGAGACTTCGGCCAGCACCCGTTCTTGCGCCTGGTGGTCATCGGAGATCGCGAAAGCCTGCGCCTCTTCGAGATCAATCTCTCCGGCACGGTAGGCCGCAAGCACAACCGAGCTCAGCCGTCCCAGCTTCAGACGCTTGGCCACGATATTCTCGGTAACGCCGAGGCGGAAGTGGTACGTCTCATGTTCAGGCTTTCCCACGAAGGCAATGGAACGAGCGGCCCCCTCGGCGTGAAGGCCCTTGTCGCCCACCTCAACGAGCGTGGCTACCGGACCCGGCGCGGCGCGCGCTGGGGGATCGGCCCGCTTCACGGCCTTCTGACCAGCACGACCTACAAGGGCGAGTACCGCTTCAATCGAAAAGTCTGGAAGACAAAAGAGGACAAACCGATTGCTGACCAGATCGTGGTGCCAGTCGATCCGATTATCGACTCGGCTCTGTTCGACGCTGTGCAGGCCCGCCTAAAGTCCCGCAATCCCAAACAGACGCCGCCGCGCGTTGTCACCGGCCCGATTCTTCTGACTGGCCTTGCGACGTGCGCCAGCTGCGGCGGGGGCATGACACTGAGGACGGGTAAGTCTGGGCGCTATCGCTACTACACCTGCGCCACCTGCGCGCAACAGGGTAAGTCCGCCTGCCCGGGCCGGTCCGTCCCCATGGACAAGCTCGATCAGCTGGTGACGGACCAGCTCAACGCTTCCCTCTTCACCCCGGAAAGGGTGCGGGCCATTCTCGGCGGGCTCTTGTCACGTCAAGCCTCGCGCAGCGAAGACCATGCGCAGCGACTCACAAGCTTGCAGAACAAGGTCGCTGATTGCGAGAACCGCCTATTGCGGCTGTATCAGGCAATCGAAAACGGCGTCGCCGATGCGTCCGACCCCACGCTGAAGGACCGACTGGCGGCGCTGAAGGGAGAACGTGATCAGGCGCGGGCAGCAAAAGACCGCGCCTTCGCCGAACTCCAGCCTGAAACCCGCATCACCGAAGACAAAATCAGCGCCTTCGCCGCCCTGATGCGCGAGAACGTGGCGAACGGTGCCATACCGTTCCGCCGCGCCTACCTGCGCTCGGTCATCGATCAGGTCGAAGTCGATGACGCGGAAATCCGCATCCACGGACGGCGCGACGTTCTTGAGCGGCTTGTGATGGGTGGAGGGGCCACTCCGGCAGGAGTGCCCAGTTTTGTTCGTAAGTGGCGCGCCCGAAAGGATTCGAACCTCTGACCCTCAGATTCGTAGTCTGATGCTCTATCCAGCTGAGCTACGGGCGCGTGCCGTTCGGCGGGGCGTTCGCCCGTAGCCGTTCGATGGCGGTGAGATAGCCGCTGCGCGCGCGCTTGGCAACCCCGAAATGGCGGCGCCCATGCCCGGACGACATGATGCTGTCGAATGCGCCGCTTTCCGAGCAACCTCGCGCGCCGCCAATGCGTGCCTCAGCCCTGCGCGCCGGGATAATCGGCGTCGAGCACGAAGGGGTAGGGGCCCGGATAACGCTCGACATAAGCCGTGTGGCTAATGAGCCCCGCGCCCTCGCGGAAGGAGTGCAGCAGATAAGCCGGTGGCTCCATGTGGAAGGTCGCCGCCCCCGTCGCGGTCAGGTCGAGCGTGACCTGATGCGTTACGCTCGGCGCGATCTGCGCGATCGTTCCGGCAAAGCGCGTCACGATCGGGCGGTGGTGGTGGCCGCAGAGGATGCGCTCGATATTGGGATGGCGCGCGACGATAGCCGCAAAGGCGTCCGCGCCGTCGAGCAGGCGGATCGCGTCCATATGGGCGATTCCGCAGGAAAACGGCGGGTGGTGCATGAAGATCGCGACCGGCTTGCCGCCGGCTTCGCCAAGCGATCGGTCGAGGAAGGCGAGGCGGGCCTCGCAGAGGCCGCCGGCGCTCTGGCCCGGCACCAGCGTGTCGAGGCCGATCAGCCGCATCGGCCCGATGTCGGCGACGAACTGGACGAAGCCCGAGTCATGGACCGTGCGAGGATCGAGCTTGAGGCCCGCAACGAGGTTCTCGCGCCGGTCGTGGTTGCCAGGCACCATCAACACCGGCATGTCGAGCCGGCCGAGCATCTCCTGCAGCAGGGCATACTCGCTGGCTAAGCCGCAATCGGTCAGATCGCCGGTGATGACGAGGAGATCGGGGCGGGGGCGCAGGGCGGCGATCGCGTCAAGCGCGCGTTCGCTGAGCGCGTTCGTCTCCGAGACGCGATAGGCCGGCTTGCCCGGCGGGCGGATGTGCAGGTCGGTGATGTGGGCGATCAGCATTGTGTTCTCAGAGATTGAAGGCTGCGTGAGTGTCCCTCCCCTTATGGGGAGGGGCCGAGGCTACTGTTTCCCAGACGAGCCCCCGGCCGTCATCCCGGGCTTGTCCCGGGATCCATCATAAGGCGTCGCCGGTGCGCGATGATGGATCCCGAAGCTGCGCCGCTGGCGCGGCTTGTCCGGGATGACGGCGGTGTTTCCGAGGGAGATCGGCGGGCGTGAGATCAATTCGTCGGCAGCTTCAGCGCGGTCTGCTCGACGAAAGGCTTCATGATCTCGTCGGCGTTCTTCTGGGCCGCGACGAGCGCCTCCTTCGGCTGCTTCTTGCCCGAGAGCACGGCCTGGAGCTCGTCTTCGATCGCCTTGCGGACGGTGACGGTCTTGTAGGTGGCGAACCAAGGCTTGGCGACGTCGAGCTGCTTCACGGCGATGCCGGCATCGGGGTTCTTCTCGATAAAGGCTTTCATCTCGGGCAGGTCGTAGGCGGCCATGTTGGGGGCGAGATAGCCGGTGGCGCGGCTCCACCAGCCGGATTTCTCCGGATTGGTCATCCAGGTGATCAGGGTCCAGGCGGCCTTCTTGCGGGCGTCCTCGACGCCGGTCGGGATCACCAGCGACGCGCCGCCGATCGGCACTTCGTTGCGGACGTTCTTCGGCACGAAGGCGACCTTGTAGGGAAACTTCGCATTGGTGCGGATATGGGTGAGCGAGCCGGTCGAAAGCAGCATCATCGAGGCCTGGCCGGCGAGGAAGGCCGAGGAGACCGCGCCGCCCGCCTGCACGCCGGCGGGGTGGACCTTGTGCTTTGCGACAAGGTCGGACCAAAAGGTCAGCGCGCCGAGCATGGAGGGCGTGTCGTAATAGACCTCGCCGCCGAATTCGGGATTGAACCACTGGCCGCCATTGGAGTGGGTCAGAGCCTGCAGGATCCAGCCGCCATAGTCATAGTTCGATGGGGCCATCACGCCCCAGCGGGTGACGCGCTCGCCCTCGCGCTTCGTCAGCTTTTTGGCGGCGGCAGCCAGCTCTTCCCAGTTGGTGGGGAGCTTGTCGGGGTCGAGGCCGGCTTCCCTGAAATGGTCGGCGTTGACGTAGAGCAGCGGCGTCGAATTGTGGAAGGGCACGCCATAGACGCCGCGGTCGAGCACGGCGTTGCCGTGCAGCGCTTTGAAGAACTGGCTCATGAAGGCGTCGTTGGTCTTGCCGTCGGCCTTGATCAGGTCGTCGAGCTTCTGGATCTCGCCCTCGATCTTGAGATCGAGCAGGAAGTTGGCCGACATGATCACGGCGGCCGGCGGCTTGCCGGCCTTCATCGCGGCGCGCGTCTTGATCAGCGTCTCGTCATAGCTGCCGGTATAGACCGGCGTCGCCTTGATGGCGGGGTGCTTCTCGTTGAACTCCTTGACCATGGTGGTCATGTCGCGGGCGAGCTGGCCGTCGACCGGGACGGGGAAGAACAGCTCGATTTCGGTCGGCGCCTGCGCGAAGGCGGGCGAGAGCGCGAGCGTGGCGGCGAAGGCCGTCGCAGCGAGAACGGTTCTGCGTGTGGTGGTCATGATCGGTATCCCCTTTACTTGATGCCGGACGAGACGAAGGAGTTGACGAAGGCGCGCTGGAACAGCGCGAAGGCGATCAGCAGAGGCGCGCTGACCATCAGGGTGCCCGCCGCGATCACGCCCCAGGCCTGCGCGCCCTCCGCACCGCGGGTGAAGGAGGCGAGGCCGACGGTGAGCGGACGCAGATCGGGCGAATTGATCACCATCAGCGGCCAGAGGAACTCGTTCCAATGGGCGGTGACGGAGACGATCGAGAAGGCGATCAGCGAGGGTTTCGCCAGCGGCAGATAGATCAGCCGGATGCGCTGGAGCACGCTCGCGCCGTCGATCAGGGCGGCGTCCTCCAGCTCGCGCGGGATCGCCTTGAAGGCCTGGCGCATCAGGAAGGTGCCGAAGGCGGAGGCGAAATAGGGGGCCATCACGCCGAGCAGCGTGTCGTAGAGACCGAGCTTCGCGATCGTCGTCAGGTTAGGGACGATCAGCACGACCGGGGCGAGCATGAGCTGGAGAAGGAACAGGTAGAAACAGAGCGTGCGGCCGGGGAACTCAAGCCGGGCGAAGGCGTAGCCGGCTAAAGTTACCGTGACGAGTTGCACCGCGAGGATGCCGAGCGTGATGATCAGCGTGTTGAGTCCGTAGCGCGGGAAGTCGGCCGAGGCCCAGGCTTCGCGGAAATTCGCCAGCGTCGGGACGTAATCCGGGATCAGCGAGGCCATGCCGGCCCCGATGCTTTGGGGATTGAAGGCTGCGACCAGCATCCAGACGAAAGGCGTCATCCAGACGCAGGCGACCAGCAGCGTCGCGGCATAGCCGAGCTTCGGCGAGAACTCGCCCGTTGCGACGCCGGTGCTGGCTTGGCTCATGTCTCGCGCTCCCCGAAGGAGCGCTCGAGCGTGCGCAGCGAGGAGGCCGAGATGGCGAGCAGCAGGCCCAGCATCACCAGCGTGCCGGCCGCCGCCTTGCCGGCGTCGTAGCTCTCGACCGCCTGCTGGTAGACATAGAACAGCAGCAGGTTTGTGGAATCGGAAGGGCCGCCCTTGGTCAGGACGAAGACATGGTCGACCTGCGTCACCACGTTGAGCAGGCCGATCACCATAACGAAGCCGATGGTCGGCTTGAGATAGGGCAGGGTGACGTAACGCAGGCGCTGCCACGGCCCCGCGCCGTCGAGGATCGCGGCCTCGTAGGCGTCGGCTGGCACGGCCTGAAGGCCGGCGAGGAAGAACAGCATGTAATAGCCGGCGTTCTTCCAGATCGTCAGGCCCATGATGGCGTAGAGCGCGATATCGGGGTCGCCGAGCCAGTTCGGCCCCGACAGCGCGAGTTTGGCGAGGTGGTAATCGAGCAGGCCGACGCCGGGCAGGAAGATGAACAGGAAGATCGAGGCCGCCGCGACGAGCGGGATCAGCACGGGCAGGAAGAACAGCGCCCGGAACAGCGCATTGACCCGGCTGGAGCGGGCCAGGGCCATGGCAAAGCCGAGCGCCAGCACGAGACTTGGGGCCACCGTGCCGAAGGCGTAGATCAGGTTGTTTGAGAGCGCCTTGCGAAAGGCGTTGTCGGCGAAGAGTTTGAAGAAATTCGCCGCCCCCACATAGACCTGCGGCCCACCCACGCGCTGCTGGTTGAACAGCGACTGCCAGACGACCTGGACCACCGGCCAGTAGGTGAACAGCGTCAGGAAGACGAGCGAGGGCGCGAGCAGGCCGAGCGCGATCAGCGTCGTCCGGCGCGGCCGCCATCCCGCCGAGCGCGTGCGCGTCTCCGATATGCTCGCCAGAACCGCTTCAGCCATTGTCCCGCCCGTTCAGACGGGTGATGGGACCAGCCGATGACGGTCAGGCAACGGGGCGATGACGCTGTCGTGACAATTCCGCCGCTTGCGCGGTCGCGCAGCTAAGCTGACGAGACAGCCGCAACCGGAAAGGAGAAGGGCGGGCTTTTCTGCCCGCAGGCCGCGTATGGCGGCTCAGAGCATCGCGGCCGCGCCTTGCGGCTGCTGCGCCAGAAGCGCGCGACGGAGCTTTTCCAGCGCGCGGTTCTCGATCTGGCGGACACGCTCCTTGGAGATGCCGAGCCGCTGGCCGAGCACGTCGAGTGTACAAGTCTCCTCGACGAGGCGACGCTCGCGCACGATCCTGAGTTCGCGTTCGGACAGCACCGTCAAGGCGGATTGCAGCCAGTTCAGCCGGCGGGTCGAGTCGATTCCCTCGCCGACCGTCTCGTCCTGCAAAGCGGAGGTGTCAGGCAGCAAATCCATGCGCTCGCTGCCCTCGCCCTCTTCCTCGCCGAGCGTGGCATTGAGCGAGACGTCGGGGCCAGACAGGCGCGCATCCATCGCCGCAACATCGGCGCGGCTGACGCCGATCTGGGCCGCGATCGAGCCGTAGACCGCCTCGCCGATGCGGTCCTGCCCGCCGCGCGTCAGCTTCGCGCGCAGACGGCGCAGGTTGAAGAACAGCGCCTTTTGGGATGACGAGGTGCCGCCGCGCACGATCGACCAGTTGCGCAGGATGTAGTCCTGGATGGAGGCCCTGATCCACCATGTCGCATAGGTCGAGAAGCGGACATCACGGGCGGGCTCGAAACGGGCGGCAGCCTCCAGCAGCCCGACATGGCCCTCCTGGATCATGTCGGCCAGCGGCAACCCATAATGGCGGAAGCGCGAGGCCATGGCGATGACTAGGCGCATATGCGCCGATGTCAGCCGGTGCATCGCGGCCTGGTCGCCATCGTCGCGCCAGCGCCGGGCCAGCACCTGTTCCTCGTCGCGCGCGAGGAACGGCGCGGCCATCGCCGCCTTCACGAAATTGCGATCAACGCCTGCGATCTCGCTCATGAGGCCCTCCCATGGCTATGCTGGCTCATCTACGGCGGCATGCCGCAGATGGATCACCCAATGCTGAACATCCGTTAATTGTTCCGCATGCGGCCAATCTGGCGGCAGGCCCCGATCCTCGTTCGCGCACAGGGCCAGGAATGGCAGGAGGCTACAAGATGGCGCTCGATCGTCGCATCGTCGAACTTTACGACGAATACACCCACAAGCCGCTCGACCGCCGCATCTTCATGAGCCGGCTGTTTGCGATCACGGGTTCGGTCGCCGCGGCCGAGGCTGCGCTCGCTTTGCTCGAACCGAATTACGCCCACGCACAGCAGACAGCGCCCGACGACGCCCGCATCACGACGACGCGGCTTGCCGAGACCGTCGATGGCGTGGCGCTGAAGGGCTATCTCGTGACGCCGAAGGCTGCCGGAAAACGTGGCGGCGTGCTGGTGATCCACGAGAACCGCGGTCTCAACCCGCATATCGAGGATGTGACGCGGCGGATGGCGCTGGCGGGCTTTACCGCGCTCGGGCTCGATTTCCTGAACCCGCTCGGCGGCACGCCGTCCGATCCGGATGCGGCGCGCGCGCTGTTCCCGCAATTGTCGGTCGAGGCCGCGGTGGCGCAGGGCAGGGCCGCGCTCAAATGGCTGGCGGCGCGCCCCGACGCGACGGGTAAGGCCGGCGCGGTCGGCTTCTGCTGGGGCGGTGGCACGGTCAACGACATCGCCGTCGAGGTTCCCGAGCTTGCGGCCGGCGTCGTGTTCTACGGGCGCTCGCCTGATCTCGCCAAGGTGCCGTTCATCAAGGCCCGGATGCTGATCCAGCAGGCCTCGCGCGACACGCGGCTGGTGCAGATGGTGCCGGCCTATGAGAAGGCGCTGAAGGACGCCGGAATTCGCCACGAGATCATCATCTATCCCGACGCCGACCACGCTTTCCTCAACGACACCTCGGCCGAGCGCTACAACGCCGCGACCGCCAAGATCGCCTGGGAGAAGACGGTGGCTTTCCTCGCGGCGGAGACGGGCGCGGCTTGAGGGGCTTCCGTCATTACGAGCGCAGCGAAGCAATCTAAGAGGGCGTAGAGCGAGACGCTGGATTGCTTCGCTGCGCTCGCAATGACGCGGCAACAAAAAACCCGGCGGGCGACCGCCGGGTTTTTCGATCTCGCGTGAGAAGAATAACCGTTCAGGCGGCTTCTTCCTTGATGTCGTCGTTGTCGCTCTCGACGTCGTCGTCGGCAACCTCCGCGACTTCGCCCTTGGCGGGCCGACGCGGCGACTTGGCGAGTTGGCCCTCGATCTTCTTGAGCGCCTCGGTCTCGGTGACGTCGTCGACGACCGCGATTTCGCGGGTCATGCGGTCGACGGCCGCCTCATAAAGCTGGCGCTCCGAATAGGACTGCTCCGGCTGGGCTTCCGAACGGTAAAGGTCGCGCACCACCTCGGCGATGGCGACGAGGTCGCCCGAATTGATCTTGGCCTCGTATTCCTGCGCGCGGCGCGACCACATGGTCCGCTTGACGCGGGCGCGGCCGGTGAGCGTGGTCAGGGCTTTGGTGACGCTCTCGGCGTCGGCGAGCTTGCGCAGGCCGACGCTGACGGCCTTGGCGGTGGGAACGCGCAGCGTCATCTTGTCCTTGGCGAAGCTGACGACGAAGAGTTCGAGCTTGAAGCCGGCGACTTCCTGCTCCTCGATCGCCGTGATCTGACCGACGCCGTGGGACGGATAGACGACGAACTCGCCCGTCTTGAAACCCTGGCGCACAACAGCTTTCTTCACCGTGGACATGCCGTCATCACTCCTGACCGGACCGCTTGCGCGGGCTCGCGATGTTTCCGCCGCCGGCCGGAATGACCGATGGCGCTCTGCTTCAGGAACTGCTCCGGACCCATTCTGGGGCGGAGGTTCCACGCTTCCCTTGCAGCCGATCGCTTCTTGCAAATCCCGAACAGACGACGGCCCGGCACTCCGGCAAGGGCCGGGCGCTGGCATCATCGCGTTGAGGGGGACGCCCCGTTTGTGAAACCTCGCAGGGGCAGGCGGAACGAATGCGACTGTCTGCAAGGCATAGCACAAAAAACGCGCCGAATCAAAGGTAAACGCGCTTTAACCACGGCCGGGCGGCGGCCATGGCGGGTTTGGTTAACGCGGTGGCGACAGGGCCTGCGTCGGGCTCAATCGCCTTCGCCAGGGTTCGGCGAGAAATGCGCCTCGAGCTTGCCGGCGACGCCATCGAAAGCCTTGGCGTCGTCAGGCGCTTCCTTCTTCTGGGTGATGTTGGGCCAGGAAGAGGCGTATTTCGTGTTCAGTTGCAGCCAGGATTCCAGCCCCGGCTCGGTGTCGGGCTTGATCGCCTCTGCCGGACATTCGGGCTCGCAGACGCCGCAATCGATGCATTCGTCGGGATGGATGACGAGCATGTTCTCGCCTTCATAGAAGCAGTCGACCGGACAGACCTCGACGCAGTCCATATACTTGCACTTGATGCAGTTCTCGGTGACCACATAGGTCATGTCGCCAGTCCTTTTTCGTCGGCCGCGCCGCGCCCGCGGTGGCGTCGGCCATGCTGGGCTCATAAAGCCCTGTCGTCCGTGCGTTTCAAGATCGTTTTCGTCGCCTGCGGCAGCAAGTCCATCCAATCTGCGGGGTGCGCGGAGAAGATTTCCCCACATCGCTTGCGGCATATTCGTTTGTATACGAACAAATATCAGCCTAACCGCCAGCCTCATGCGGTGCAAGCGACGGATCGCCGCCCGTCCCGCCCGACAGAATGTCGTAGAGCGTGCGCGCCTCGTCCGCCGGCCCCCGGCGCTGGCCAAGCGCCGCGAGCCGCACCACGAGCGTCGCATGCGGCAGCGCCAGCGTCAGGACGTCGCCGAGTTTAAGCCCGTGCGAGGCGGTCTCGATCCGGCGGCTCCCGACACGGATATGGCCGTTCTCGATCAGCCGCTGGGCGGCGGCCCGGGTTTTCGCAAAACGCGCGAACCAGAGCCATTTGTCGAGACGCTGCCGATCCTCGCGCAAGGGGCCTCCGTCAGCCTCTAGCCGATCGAGCGCTCGATGACCCTGAGCACGGTGGCGCGCAGGTCGGCGATGGTGAAGGGCTTGATCATCACCTCGGAGACGATGGTCTCGAGGCTCTTGGCGCGCTCGCGCTGCTCGGCATAGCCGGTCATCAGCATGATGGTGAGGTCCGGGAACTCCTGCTTGGCGGCGAGCGCGAGCGCAATCCCGTCCATCAGCGGCATGCGGATATCGGTCAGCAGCAGGTCGAAGCGACCCTGTTCGGCGATCAGGATCTCCAGCGCCTCCGCGCCGTCAGCGGCCATCATGCAATCATGCCCGTCCATGGTGAGCCCGCGCGCGACCAGCGCCCGCAGGGATTCCTCGTCATCGACGACCAGAATACGCGACATGCAACCTGCCTCTGGATTGAAGCTGCCTCTAGATTCCCGGAAAGCCGGCCTGGTCGGCCGTCTCGACGACGCCGACATAGGGTAGCTGCCGGTAAGAATGTGCGACGTCCATGCCGTAGCCGACGACGAAATAGTCGGGACAGACGAAGCCGACATGGTCGGCCTTGATATGGACCGCGCGCTTGCCGGGCTTCTCCAGCAGCACGGCGGTATCGACCCTGGCCGCGCCCCGCGCCGCCAGCAAATCCTTGGCGAAGGCGAGCGTGCGGCCGGATTCAAGAATATCGTCGACCAGCAGAACATGGCGGCCGCGCACCTCGCTTTGGACGTCGCGCAGGATCTCGACCTGCCCCGAGGAGATGGTGGCGGCGCGATAGCTCGACAAATGCACGAACTCGACCTGGGGGCTCATGCCGGCGCGGTGCATGGCGCGGATCAGGTCGGCGACGAACATGAAGCTGCCCTTGAGCACGGCGACGACGAGAAGATCGGCGGGGGCATCGACAGCGATCGCGCGCGCCATCTCCTCGTTGCGGCGCGCGATCGTCGCCTCGTCATAGAGAACCCTGATGCGCCGCGGCTCGGACATGGTCTGGTCGTCTCTCTTCTTCGTCTCTCGCGTCGACCATGAGGCCGTGCCTGCCCGGCCGATATGCGGCTGGGACCCGTTGCAGCTTTATACGATCTAGCGGGCGGGAACAGGCTCAAGACGCGATCCGCGCTCAGCGCGCATTCGCGAGGGCAGGGGTTTTGGCCGAGGCAAAGCGGACCTGCACGGACTGGCCGTTCTCGGGCGGCTGCGCCAGGCGCGCCCGGAATCGCATCAGCTCGGCGGGTTCGAGGCTCGGGCGCGGCGGATCGGTCGTCCAGGTGTAGAGGGTCTGGCCGGCGGCGTCCTTCACCACGACCTCGATGGCAGGAACCGGCGTGACACCGCGCCTTATATTGGTGACGTCGCCCTCGACGATCAGGAACCGGCCCTGGCCGTCATCGACGACGCCGCTTTCCACCGCGGTCAGCTTAAGACCACGGAGATTGACCGGCAGGCCGAGCGTCTCGAACACGCTGGCGAGCTGCGGCGCGGCGCGCACCGCGAGGTCGCGCTGCCAGAAGGCGAGGCCGAGGACCAGCAGGCCCGCGCCGCAGATCGCCAGCGGCATGCCTGCGCCGCGCAGGCGCTCGCCCATCGCCTGCTTCGACATCGCCTTGCGGCTTCGCGTCTTGCCTCGCTTGCGTGTCGGAATCGGCGGCGGCAGCGGCGCGGCTACGACCGGCGGTGTGTCTTCGAAGGGCTCCGGCTCGGGCTGTTCCAGACCCGCGCGCGCCAGCTCCTCGTTGAGCAGGGCCTGCGTCTCCTCGGCGCTCGGCGGCTCGGGAAGCTCGACCGTCGCCTCGACATGCCAGAGCGTCTTGCAGGCCGCGCAACGCACCTTGCGCCCGTCGGGGCCGAGCTTGGCCGCGTCGAGTTCGTACTGGCTGGTGCAGGACGGGCAGACGATCTTCATGTCTCGCGTTTCAGGTCTCGCGTCTCATGGTGGCCAAGGCGGGTTCCTTCGCGGGCGTCGGACGGCAGCCTTGTCGCGTGGCCGGCAAGGCGCAAGCGCCTGACGCCACGGCTCGAAGCTGTGCCGCCCTATTGGCGCGATTTATGGTTAACGCCTCGTGAAGAACCTGTGGCCCATGGTGGTGTGCGGGCGTGGCTTTCGGCGCGCCCCGGCGGGCAGTGTAGGATCGGATCGCCCGATTCGCTGTCAGGGTCGTTTGAGGATTCCGGCTTGGTTCGGTTCGAGAATGTCGGCCTGCGATACGGCATGGGCCCGGAGGTGCTGAAGGACATCACCTTCAGCATCGCGCCGCGCTCGTTCCAGTATCTCACCGGCCCGTCGGGCGCGGGCAAGACGACGCTGATCCGCCTCGTGCTGATGGCGCTGAAGCCCACGCGCGGGCTGGTCAACCTGTTCGGGCAGGATGTCGCGCGGCTCGACAACGAGACGCTGACCGCCTTTCGCCGCCGCATGGGCGTGGTCTTCCAGGATTTCCGGCTGCTCGATCATCTGACGCTCTATGAGAACGTCGCCTTGCCCCTGCGCGTGCTCGGCAAGGAGGAGACGAGCTACCGGGCCGAGGTCGTCGAACTGCTGCGCTGGGTCGGTCTGGGCGAACGCATGCACGCCGTGCCGCCGGTGCTGTCGGGCGGCGAGAAGCAGCGCGCCGCGATCGCGCGCGCGCTGATCTCGCGACCGGAACTGCTGCTCGCCGACGAGCCGACCGGCAATGTCGATCCCGCGCTCGGCCGACGGCTGCTGCGTCTCTTCATGGAGCTGCAGACACTGGGCACCGCGGTGGTGATCGCGACGCACGACATCACCCTGATGGAACTCTACGACGCGCCGCGCCTCGTGCTGGCCGACGGGCATCTGCATGTCGACGCCTGAGCCCGACACCGGTGAGATGGTCCGCGATGAGCCGGCGCTTCCGGTCAATCTGCGGCGCGACAGCCCGCTCGTGCCTGTCGATTCCGTGGCTGGGCGCGCGCTGATGGCTGTGATCGCGATCCTGACCTTTCTGGCGGCGTTGAGCGCGGGCGCGGCGGTCCTTGCTGCGCGCGCCTCCGAGCAATGGCGCGGCGCGGTCGCCAACGAGATGACGATCCAGATCCGGCCCGATGCGCGCCGCGACATCGAGGCGGATCTCGCTCTGGCCGTGGGCATGGCGGCGGGCGTCGCCGCGATCGAGAGCGTGCGTGTCGTGCCGAAGCCTGAATCCGACAAGCTGCTCGAGCCCTGGCTCGGGGCGGGCCTCGATCTGGTCGAGCTGCCGGTGCCGCGGCTGATCGTGCTCAAGCTCAAGGCGGCGGCCGGCCCGGAACTCGCCGCCTTCGGTGCGGCGCTCAGGCGAGAGGTGCCGAGCGCCAGCCTCGACGATCACCGGCTCTGGGTCCGCAGGCTCTCGACCATGGCCAACACCATCATCCTGTCCGGTGTCGCCGTCGTCCTGCTCGTGCTCTGCGCGGCGGGGCTGGCCGTCGCCTTCGCCACGCGCGGCGCGATGGCCGGCAGCCGTGACAGCGTCGAGGTTCTGCATCTCGTCGGCGCCGACGACGCCTTCATCGCGCGCGAGTTCCAGAGCCGCTTCGTGCAGCTCGGCCTGCGTGGCGGGGCGGTGGGAGGGGCTGCGGCCATCTTGGTCATAGGCCTGCTCGGCTGGCTCGCCTCACGCTGGCGGGCGGCGCCCGAGGGCGAGCAGTTGCAGGCCCTGTTCGGCGCCTTCGAGATCGGCTGGACGGGCTATGGCGCGGTGATCCTCGTCGCCATGGTCGTCGCGGCGATCGCGGGCGTGGTCTCACGCTTCACGGTGCGGCGCTATCTCAGGGGGCTGGCTTAACCGATGTGGCGAGCCGCAGCCCCGCCTGCCGCCTTTATGCCCGATTGCGCCGGCATTCTGGGTCCATGGCGATGATCGGAACCGGACCGGGGGATTTCGCGATCGGACACAGGCGGCGCGATGACGCGCTGGCCAATCCCTCGCGCGGATCGACCGGCTGGCGCTGGGCGCGGCGGGCCGTCGGCGGCGTCGCCCTGGCGTCGGTCGCGGCCCTGCTGTTTGGCTATGCCGGTTTCGTGGCGCGGATTCCGCTCAGCGAGCCGGCCGCCGTCCCGCGCACCGACGCCATCGTCGTCGTCACCGGCGGCTCGCAGCGCATCGGCGACGCCATCGGGCTGCTTGGGGCCGAGCGTGGTTCGCGCCTGCTGATCAGCGGCGTCAACGAGAAGACCGGGCGCGAGGAACTGGCCAAGCTCAACCCGTTCTCGCGTGAGCTGCTGGCCTGCTGCGTCGATCTCGACTATCGCGCCCGCAACACCATCGGCAACGCGATCGAGACCCGGCGCTGGGTGCGCCGGCACGAATTCCGGTCGCTGCTGGTGGTGACCTCCAACTATCACATGCCGCGCACCCTGGCCGAGCTCGGCCACGCCATGCCCGGCCTCAAGCTGGTGCCGCATCCGGTGGTGACCGGGCAGATGGACGCGGGAGGCTGGTGGCATGACTGGAGCACGGTGAGGCTTCTCGCGCCCGAATACGTCAAATATCTCGCCGCCCGGCTGCGCAGCGCGGTCGAGGGCGACCCGGAGACCTCGCGGCTGTCCGTCATCATCGGCGGCCGCAAGCCGGTCTCGCCCAAGCCGCCCGGTGAGATCGGACCCGAAAGCGAGCGGCGCTCGCAGGCTCCGGCGTCGATACGCGGCGGTTGAGCCTGCGCGTGGCTTGACGGCGTGGACGCGGCGCGCTCTTTGCGCGCCATGCTGGTGCTGCGCTCTCTCGTCTTCAACGTCCTGTTCTATCTGAACCTGGCCCTCTGGCTGGTCTTCGCGGCGGTTCCGTCCCTGCTGCTGCCTCCGCGCTATCTGCTCAAGGTCGCGGTCGCCTGGGCGAAGTCGGCGCTCTGGCTGATGCGGGTCACCACCGGCACGCGCTACGAGATCACCGGCTTGGAGAACATTCCCTCCGGCGGGCTGATGGTCGCGTCCAAGCACCAGTCCTTTTGGGAGACCTTCGTCCTGGTGACGCTGTTTCCCGATCCCGTCTTCATCCTGAAGCGCGAGCTGACCTGGATCCCGTTCTTCGGCTGGTGCCTGACCAAGCTCAGGATGATTCCGGTCGATCGCGGCGGGCGGGCGCGGGCGCTGTCGCATGTCACGCGGCGGGCGCGCGTCGAACTCGGCGAGCGCGGACGGCAGTTGCTGATCTTCCCGGAAGGCACGCGCCGGGCGGCGGGCGCGCCGCCTGCCTACAAGTTCGGCGTCGCCCATCTCTATGCCGATCTCGACGTGCCCTGCCTGCCGGTCGCGCTGAACTCCGGGCTCTACTGGCCGCGCCGCAAATTCCTGCGCCGGCCGGGCACGATCCGGGTCGAGATCATGCCGCCGATCGCGCCCGGCATGGGCAAGGCCGAGTTTCAGGCCCTGCTGCAGGAGCGCATCGAAACCGCCAGCGACCGGCTGCTGGCGCAGGGGCGCGCCGAGCTTGCCCTGCTCGGGCTCGATCCGCTGGCGGGCCGGCAGGCCTGAAACTGTCAGGAGCCTGGGCATTCCTTTCGGAAAGCGGCTTGACACAAGGGCATGCCCGTTCCCATTTTGTTTACAGAACAAAGGAGGAACGACATGGCTGCTCTCGCTTTGCGCTATCGCGAGGAGGCGCTGGAAGCGCCTTTGGCCGCCCGCGAAATGCCGCTGCGCAGCACGGCTGGGCTCACCGGCAGGCGCTTCACCGCATGGCGCGGGCGCTCGGGCCGGCGGTTCGTCGCCTCGGTCTTCGCGCTCAGTGACGACCATGCGCTCGGCTTCACCGACGCGGTGCTGCTGGCGGTGAACGCCGAGCGCCGCATCGTGGCGGCGCGCGACAGCGGGCCGTTCGGCGTCGAAGCCGCGCTGATGCGCTGGCGCCAGGCCGTGGCGCAGGCCGGGGCGACCGAGATCCATGTGCATCTGCTCGCCGAGGACGGCGTCAGCCGCCGCGCCGCGCTGCTCGACCTGATGCCGGAGGTCTGAGGCTGTCGGATCAGGCCGGCTGCGGTTTCAGCAATGCTTCGGCCAGACCAGCCAGAACCGGATCGAAGACGCCCATGCGACTGAGATAATCATGGGTCTGCAGGACATAGTCCGGGTTTTCGCCGGAACTGCCGCGGCCGTGCCGGACCAGCTCGAGGCGTTCGTCCGGCGACAGTTTTCCGGCATATTGCAGATGCTTGCGGTCGGCGACGTAGACCAGCGCCGTGACCTGCCGCCCATCCTCGAGCCGCACCGGCAGACGCTTTTCGACATAGACCGAGGTCGCCTGCTCGCGGGCGCGCAGATAGGCGACCGTCTCATCGGCCTTGCCTGCCGCAACGCGAAAGGCCAGCCCGCGGCACATGCCGCCGCGATCGAGCCCCAGGACGAGCCCCGGCCGCTCGGGCGTGCCGCGATGGACATGCGAGAAGACGCAGAGCGAGCGGTGATAGCCGCGTAAGCTCGCCTGCAGGCTTTCTGCGAAGGCGAAACCCGGCCGCCAGATCAGCGAGCCGTAGCCGAAGACCCAGAGATCGCCTTCCACTGCCGGCGTCGTCATCGTCGTCCCATCATTTGGCCATGCCGGGCTGCTTCAAGCCGCAGGCGGCGCTGGCGTCTCTCGCGCGTCGCAGCTAACAATCCGCCCGATTTTCCGCAAGGAACGCCGTAAGGAAACGATGACCGCATGACCGCTTCCGCCTCCGCGCGCCGTCCGGGCCGCTTCTGGCTCTATCTGCCCTTCATCCTGATCGCGCTGGCGGCGCTGGCCTGGACCGGCTTCTGGTTCGTCGTGCGCGGTCGGGTCGCCGAGGCCGTCGATGTCGCGCTCGCCCGCGAGTCGGGGCTCGGACGAAGCTGGGAGTGCGCCAACCGCAGCATTTCGGGCTTTCCATTCCGGGTCGAACTGCGCTGCGCCTCGCTTTCGCTGAGCTCGGCGCGCTGGGGCGAGGGCGTCAGGGCGCAGACGGGCCCCGCCGTCGCAGTCGGGCAGATCTACACGCCTGGGCTCGTCATCGCCGAGATCGCCGGGCCTCTGCAGGCGAGCCTGCCCGAGGGCCGCAAGCTCGAGCTCGGCTGGACCGGTTTTCAGGCCAGCCTGACCCACAAGGCTGGCGACCCCGAGCGCGTCGCGCTGGTGATGACCGGCCCCAGCGCGACGCTCAGCGCCCCCGGCCTTGCCAACGAAACCTGGCGCGCGGCCTCGCTGGAGACGCATTTGCGCCGCAACCCGACCCGGCCGGCAACCGACCAAGCGGTCGATCTCGCTGTCGCGATCAAAGGCTCGGTGCTGCCGGCGCTCGATGCGCTGCTCGGCATCGCCGAGCCCGGCGACGTCGATATCCAGGCGACGGCGACGCAGGCGGACGCCTTCCGGATCGGCCTCAATCCCGACGCGCTGGAGGCGTGGCGCAATGCCGGCGGGCAGCTCGAGCTGACCAAGCTCGTTTCGGTGAAGGGCGCGTCGCGCGTCGAGGCGACCGGCCAGTTCCTGCTCGACCAGACGCATCGCGTCTCGGGGCAGGTGCAGGCATCGCTCGCGGGCATCCGACAGATCGCCGGGGTGCCGGTCGGCGGGTTGATGAGCGGGCTAGGCGGGCTGCTCGGAGGCCGGCTCAGCGCGCAGCTTCCGGGTGCGGCTCCGGGTCTGACGCCGCTGCCGCCGGTCGTGCTGCGCGAGGGGAGGGTGTATCTCGGCCCGATCCGCCTGCCGCTGCAACCGCTGCCGCCGCTGTACTGAGCGTCGTTCATTGCAAGCACAGCGAACGACGAAAAAAGGGGCGCTCGCGCGCCCCTTTCAAACTCGCCGGCCGTAGCTGGATGGCTCACGCCGCCGGCAGCGCCATGCGCGGCGCCTCGATGCGCACGATCGCCTTCTTCACCGCCTCCTGCACCTTCTCGAAGGCGCGGACCTCGATCTGGCGGACGCGCTCGCGCGAGACGCCGAACTCTTCCGAGAGCTGCTCCAGCGTGATCGGGTCGTCGACCAGCCGGCGCGCCTCGAAGATGCGGCGCTCGCGCGGGTTCAGCACCTCCAGCGCCTCGCGCAGGGCCGAGTGCCGGTTGTCGCTTTCCTGCGTTTCCGCAAAACGGCGCTCCTGACTCTCGCTGTCGTCGACCAGCCAGTCCTGCCATTCGCCGTCGCCATCCTCGCGCAGGGGCGTGTTGAGCGACGAATCGCCGCCAAGACGGCGGTTCATGTCGATCACGTCCTGCTCGTTGACGCCGAGCTTGGTCGCGATGACCTTGACCTGCTCGGGACGCAGATCGCCCTCGCCCAGCGCCGAGATCTTGCTCTTGGCCTTGCGCAGGTTGAAGAACAGCTTCTTCTGGTTGGCGGTGGTGCCCATCTTCACCAGCGACCAGGAGCGCAGGATGTATTCCTGGATCGAGGCCTTGATCCACCACATCGCATAGGTCGCGAGGCGAAAACCCTTGTCGGGTTCGAAGCGCTTGACCGCCTGCATCAGGCCGACATTGCCTTCGGAGACGATCTCCCCTATCGGCAGGCCATAGCCGCGATAACCCATCGCGATCTTGGCGACGAGACGCAGATGCGAGGTGACGAGCTTGTGCGCCGCGTCGCGGTCGCCATGCTCACGCCAGCTCTTGGCCAGCATGAATTCCTCGTTGGGTTCCAGCATCGGGAACTTGCGGATTTCGTCGAGATACCGTGACAGTCCGCCTTCGGCGGACAAGACGGGCAATGAAGCCGCAGCCATGCTCGCTATTCCTTTCCGGCTCCCGCCTCGCGGCAAGCCAACCGGACGGGTCTTAAACCCCCATGCCGGCTTTTGCCCATGACGTAACCTAACGCGCCGGATGCGCGCAGGTTCATGAGCGCGATTTGTCGAAGGCGACGCCCCCTTGGCCATCCGCCTCCGCAACGCAGTATAGACCAGCCGAGATTGGCGGAAAATGGGCAGCCGAGCCCGATTGGCTCACAGGGCCGCGAGTTCTGCTTGCAGCAATGCAAAATCTTCCGGTGGCTCGGATTCGAAATGCATGTCCTCGCCGGTGACGGGATGGGCGAAGCCGAGCAGCGCGGCATGCAGGGCCTGCCGGCCCAGCGCATTGAGCGCAGCGCGCGCCTTCTCGGGCAGACGCGAGGTCTTGGTCATGAATCCCGAGCCGTAGAGCTGGTCGCCGAGCAGCGGATGGCCGATATGGCTCATATGCACGCGGATCTGGTGCGTGCGGCCGGTTTCCAGCCGGCATTCGATCAGGCTGGCAAGCGGTTCGGTCTCCTGAGTACCCTTTAGCAGCGCCGGATAGCGCTCGATCACGGTAAAATGCGTAATCGCCTCGCGGCCCTTGTCCTCGGCGACGACGGCCATCTTCTCGCGGTTGCGGTTGGAGCGTTCGAGATTGGCTTCGATCGTGCCGTTGTGCCGGCGCGGCACGCCCCAGGCGATGGCGAGATAGGCGCGCTCCAGCGGGCCGGTGCGGCCATGGTCTGCGAACTGCTTCGCCAGCCCCTGATGGGCCTTGTCGGTCTTGGCGACGACCAGCAACCCGCTGGTGTCCTTGTCGAGCCGATGGACGATGCCGGGCCGGCGCACGCCGCCGATGCCGGACAGGCTCTCGCCGCAATGGGCGATCAGCGCGTTGACCAGCGTGCCGTCCTCATGCCCGCCGGCGGGATGGACGACGAGCCCGGCCGGCTTGTCGATGACGATCAGGTGATCGTCCTCGAACACGACGTTCAGGGGGATGTCCTGCCCGACCGGGTCGGCGGGCCTGGCTTCCGGCATGACCAGCGCCAGTTCATCGCCCTCGACGACCTTGCGACTGCCGTCGGTGACGACCGCGCCGTTAAGCCTGACGCCGCCCTCCTTGATGACCTGCTGGAGGCGCGCGCGCGAGATCTCGACGGAAAGCAGCGTCAAGGCTTTGTCGAGCCGGGTTCCGGCCTGTTCGGCGGTGACGACGAGCGTCACGCCGGAGGCGTCCTGAGTGGTCGTGTTCGAGGTCATCGCGACGCTATAAGGGGTGCGCCTTGCGAGCGCACCCCCTTTCGATGGCGTGCCGGGCTCAGGCGCGACGGTCGCGCCAGAGCGAGGCTGCCAACGCCAGGAACCAAACCAGGGCCAACGGCACGGCTGCGCTCTGCAGCATGCCTGCGGCAGGCCAGATCAGCCGCAGCGCCGTGGCGAGGAACAGCGCGCCGCAGAGCAGGCCGAAGCCCCCGAGCCAGCGCCGTCCGGTCCGTTGCAGAAGAATGGCGACCGCGACGAGCCAGAGCCCGCTCAGGATCTGCACGCCCAGCAACTCGCCGACCGCGCCTGCATAGGCATTGGTGGTGCGGTAGGCGAGCGCGACGGCCTCGCGCCTGACCGGGTCGGCGGCGCGCTCGAACTCGCTCGCCAGCATCGGCATCACCGAGAGCCAGCGCACGATGCCGAGCGTCTTGAACAGGCCGGCAGCCGCCCCGGTGAAGGCGACGGCATCGAGCAGCCAGCCGTCCAGCCCCTGCGTCCTCAACCACGCGCGCAGGGCGAAGGCGAGCGGGATCAGCGCCAGCGAGTCGAGGAGATACGCGCCGTAGCCGAGCAGCACCGCGTCGGCCTGCGCGGCGATCAGCGGCAGCGCCTCCTCGGCAGGGAGCCTGAGCGAGGCCGGCCAGCCGATGGCGCGGCCGAGCACGATCATCGGGATCGCGAACAGCGCCGTCTGGGCGATGGCGAGGCCGGCCGTGGCGCGGGCGAGGCTGCTTCGGGCGCGTTGTGCTGTCGGCTGAGGCGCGGCGGTGGCATCAAGGCTTTGGGAGGCGATCATGATCTGGTCCTTTCGAGAAGAAATCGGGTTCCGCGCATCTGGCTCAGGCGTTTGCGACGGCATGGGCGTGGCGCTCCTGTCGATGGGACGGCGCAGGCCCGAGCGAGGCGGCGATGGCGGCGGCCAGCACCGTGTGTGGCTCGGGGCCGATCAGCGCTTCGAGCTTGCGGTTGTCGAGGCGGACCGGCTCGCGCCAGACCCAGCGCATCTCGATCAGCTCGCGCAGGAAGGTGACGAAGGGGGCGAGCAGATAGATCTGCGGCCAGAAGAAGCGCCGGATCGGGACGTGGCCGCCGAGCGCGCGCTGCACCGCCGCCGTCATCGTGCTGCCATCGGCATCCCAGTGGCCGTCGAAATGGAAGACGTCGTGGGTGGCGAGATCGGCCTGTCGGTCGAGCAGGCGCATGAAGGTTTCGGCCAGATCGGGCGCATAGGCCCAGGCATGGCCGATTCCGGGCGCGCCGAGCTGCTGGATCACCGTCGCCTCGTGGCCACCCTTGACCAACGCCTGAGAGAACCAGGAACTTGGCACGTCGGGCCCGAAGAAATCCCCGGCGCGGACGATCAGCGAGCGCACGCCATGCCCGGCTGCGTGGCGCAGCATCGCCTCCATGTCCATGCGGACGGCGCCCTTGACCGTGTTGGGGTTCTGCGGGCTGGCCTCGTCGATCAGGGCGCCCGCCTCGGGACCGAAGGCGTAGATGTTGCCGGGAAAGAGGATGCGCGCGCCGGAATGCTGGGCGGCGACGATGGTGTTGGCGAGCATCGGCACCGCCAGTTCGCGCCATTTCGCGTAACCGGGCGGGTTGACGGCGTGGGCGATGACGTTGGCGTCTTCGGCGGCGCGCAGCACCGCGCCGCGGTCGAAAGCGTCTCCCTGGCGCCAGTCGATGGCGAAGGGCAGGCTGGTCTTCGCCTCGGCTTTGGCGACATCGCGCGTCAGGGCGCGAATGGCGTAACCGCGGCCATGCAGGGCGACGGCGAGCGTGCGGCCGAGCCCGCCGGTGATGCCGAGCACGAGGGCTATGGGTGTGTCTTTGGCGATGTGGAACATGGCGATCTCCTTTGCGATGGAGACAGGATGGCCCTCTCCGGGCGAAACGAAAATTGCCTAATCAAAAACAGTCGCTATACGTTTTCGTATGGCCGATCAGGTGACATGGGATCTCTGGCGCTCCTTTCTCGCCGTCGCACGGCAGGGCAGCCTGTCGGGCGCGGCGCGTGTGCTCGGCGCGACGCAGCCGACGCTCGGTCGGCATGTCGAAGCGCTGGAATCAGGGCTCGGGATCGCCCTGTTCACCCGCTCTCAGGGCGGGCTCAGCCCGACGCCGGCCGCGCTGGCGCTGCTCGCGCAGGCGGAGGCGATGGAGGCTGCGGCGGCCTCGCTTCGTCGCAGCGCCGACGGGGCCCGCAGCGAGGCCGGCGGCACGGTGCGCATCACCGCCAGCGAGATCATGGGAGCGGAGGTGCTGCCGGATATCCTTGCAGGGCTGCAGGAGGCGCATCCGGCGCTGGTGGTCGAGCTCGTGCTCAGCAACCGCACCGACGACCTGCTGCGGCGAGACGCCGACATCGCCGTGCGCATGGTGCGGCCGGTGCAGGAGGCGCTGATCGCCCAGCGTCTCGGCCATGTCGACCTCGGGCTCTATGCGCATGAGCGCTATCTCGCCCGCCACGGCGCGCCGTCTGCACTGGCGGATCTGCCGCGCTTCCACGTCATCGGTTTCGACCGGAACGACCACTCGGCGCGCGCGCTGGCCAAGGGCGTGATCGAGCTCGATCGCGAATTGTTCAGCCTGCGCAGCGACAGCGACCTCGCCCAATTGGCGGCCCTGCGGGCCGGGCTCGGCATCGGAGCGTGTCAGGCGAGGATCGCGGCGCGCAACCCGCAGCTGAGGCCGGTGCTGGCGGGAGCACTGGCGTTCAAGCTCGATGTCTGGCTCTGCATGCATGAGGACCAGCGCGCCAGCCGCCCGGTGCGGCTGGCCTATGAGGCGCTGGCCGATGGTCTGAGACGCTGGATCGCGGGCTGAACCCGTTTCAACCGAAGATGCGGAACTTCGCCTTCTTGTCCGCTTCGGGCGGCTGAGCCTCTTCCGGTCCGGGATCGTCAGGCGCATGCGAGACCGGGAAGATCACCGGCTTGGCATGGCCTGTCCCGTTGACGGCGGGCTTCGCGACAACCGCCTCCGGCTTCGGCGCGTGCTTCTGCTCGATCTTTGGCTCGTGCTTGGGCTCTTGTCTGGGCTCATGCTCGATGGTGGCGCGGGGAGCAGGTTTTGGCTCGGGCTTCGGCTGCGGCGTCACGACCGCGACCGGCTCCGCCGCCACGGGGCCGGGCGTGGGAGCCGGAGCCTTCGCCGGTTCCGGCTCGGGTTTGATGACGGGCTTTGCGTCCGGCTTGGGCGCGATGATCGTGGCGGGCTCGGGCTCGACGCGGCTGGCGTCTGCGCGGGCCTCGATCAGCGGCGCGGAGGGATCGTCGAGATCGGCCAGCACGTCGTCCATGCCGTTCGCGCGGCTGCCGAGGGTGGCGGGCGGCACGGTCCAGACGAAAGCGTCGAGCCGGCCCGAGATCGGCGAGACCGGCATCCATTCGTCCGAGACCAGCCCGTCGGCGACCCAGGCGGCGTCGCGCGGGGCGCGGGTGGCGCGCGCCAGCCATTCGCGCACGCGACCGGCCGCGCCGTGTTCGGCCTCTTCCAGTTCGGCCATCAGCAGGCAGGCGCGCACGGAGGCGCCGCCGGCCAGAAGCGGCCTGAGCGTCTCGCGGGCTTTCGCGAAGTCATGGGCATGGATCGCAGCCCCGGCCAGCGCCAGCACGCCTTCGGGGTCTGCTGGCCTGAGCCTGGTGAGCGTCACGGCGCGCGCCAGCCTGTCCTGCGCGCTGTCGCCCGGGCGCACGTCGAGATAGGCGGCGGCGATGTCGGGATGGGAGGCTTCCTTCCAGGCGGCTTCCAGCAGCTTGGCTGCCTTGCGAATGTCGCCGCGCTCCGAGAGCATGCGGCCGGCCAGCGTCGCGGCCGGCGTCAGGCCGGGCGCGAGCTTCACCGCCTCCAGTGCGGCGGCCAGCGCCTTCTCAGGCTCGCGGCCCTTGGCTTCCAATGCTTCGGCGGCCAGAAGCACGGCGCGCTGGCGGCGCGCTTCGGTCTTCTCCGCCAGTCTCAGCGCGGCGCGGCGCTCCACGGCGGTGCGGGCGGCGGGCCAGTCTCCGGCGCTGGTGTGGAAATCGAGCAGGGCGTCGTTCGCCCAGGCGAGCGAGGGCGAGCGGCGCACGGCGTCGTCGGCGAAGGCGCGCGCGGCCGTCATGTCGCCGCGACGTCTGGCCTCGACGAAGAGGCCGCGCAGGCCGAGCACGCGCGTCTCGGGCCTGTCGAGCATCTGCTTGAAGGCGGCTTCCGCCTTGCCGCGGTCGCCGGAAAGCTGGGCGGATTGCGCTTCCAGCAGCAGGGTCAGCGGCTCGTTTCCGGCAAAGCGGCGGGCGTCGCTGGCGTGGCGGCCGGCGGCGACGGGGTCGCCCGCGCCGATCGCGACCATGCCGCGCGAGACCGCCTCGAAACCGCGCGCCCGGCGTCGTGCGCGGGAGGCGAAACTGAAGGCGCCGGGCAGGCCGAGCACGAAACGCAGCACGGACCAGCCGAGCATCGCCAGCATGGCGAGGACGACGACCCCGATCGCCGCGATGGCGACCGAGGTCTCGATCCTGTAGCCCTGCCAGACCATGGTGACCTCGCCCGGCCGGTCGGCGAGCCAGACGGCGCCGATGGCGAGCGCGGCGATGACGGCGAGATAGAGCAGAACGCGAACCATGGACTCTATCCTTTACGTCAGCCGGCCGCGCCGAGCGCGGCGACGGCATCCTGCGCGATTTTCGCGATCGCCGCATCGGCGGCGGCGCGTTTCTGAAGATTGACGCTGAATTCGGCGCTGGCGCGGCGCGCCGGCTCCGGCAACTGGCCCCAGAGCGTCGCGGCCATGCCGATCCTGCCGCCGGAGATGGCGTTCTCGAGCCTGATCACCAGCGTCGAAGGGTCGTTGGCGCCGGTGTCGCCGACGGGGCGGATGGTCACGACGCGGCTGGCGATGCCGAGCAACTGCTCCTGCCAACTCGCGCTGGCGGGCGTCATCTCGCGCGCGAACATCGCCTGATGCGTCTTGAACTGCGCCAGCAGCGCGGCTTGGGTCGGCGCGCCTGTCGCGGCGACGGCGTTCAGCGCGGCGAGCTGTTCTGCCGCGCCGCCGCCCGACCGAAGCGCGGCGACGTCGCTCGCGAAGGGCTGGCCTGAGGCAAGGGCGGTGCGGACGCGCTCGGCCAGCACGATGCGGGCCGCAGCCAACGCCTGCGGGCTCGGCTCTGCTGCCGTCCTCGCCAGCGTCTCGACGCTGCCGATGCGCTGGGCCGTCTGGTCCAGGCGCTGTCCGATCGCAGCCGCGGCGGCCTCG
>FWWL01004127.1_pt1 | contig 25106 bp, 16 predicted proteins | sample 2228331 | NCBI WGS metagenome assembly FWWL01 (sample SAMEA103939775, study PRJEB20133) | metagenome | reverse complement strand
GGGATCCGGCGTTCGAGATAGTGATGGGAGGGAGAGATGGGACTGGAGGAGATCAGGCTGAGGAACATGCGGCAGCTGACCATCGGGGAGATGGTCTCCCGCAACGCGTCCAAGATGCCCGGAAGGGAAGCGGTGGTCTTCGAGGGCAAGCGTTTCACCTACCGCGAGTTCGATTCCCGCACCAACCGGCTGGCCAACGCCCTTCTCCGCCGCGGCTACCGCAAGGGGGACAGGCTGGCCCAGCTCCTCTTCAACTGCAACCAGCTGGTGGAGAGCTACGTGGGGATGGCCAAGATGGGAGGGGTCAGCGTGCCCCTCAACTTCCGCCTCAAGGCGGGGGAGATCCTCTACCAGCTGGAGAACAGCGAGTCGCGGGCCCTCCTCTTCGGAGAGGAGTTCATCCCCGTGGTGGAGGAGGTCCGCGCCTCCGCCCCGCACCTCGACTACTTCTGCGTAGGGGACAACGTCCCTCCCTTCGCCTTTCCCTACGAAGGACTGCTGGAGGAGGGAGAGGAAGGCTACCCTCCGGTGGTGGTGGAGGACGACGACCCCGCCTTCATCATGTACACCTCGGGCACCACCGGCAAGCCCAAAGGTGCCGTGCTCACCCATAAAAACCAGCTGATGAACGTGATCAACTGCCTGTTCGAGGTCTCCAAGGAACTCCCCTGGCAGGACCACGAGAGGGTGCAGTTCGTGGCTCCCCTGTTCCACGAGGCGGCCCTGGCCCTGGCCCTGGTCACCCTGTACGTTAACGGCACCCTGTTCATCCTCCGTTTCTTCGAGCCCGAGAAGCTCATGCGGCAGATAGAGGAGGAGGCGGTCACCGTGACCTTCATGCCCCCGGTGATGTCCACCTTCGTCCTCAACACCGTGGATGTCCGGGCCTACGACACCTCCAGCCTGCGCATCCTTATCTCCGGGGCGGCCATCCTCCCCACCGAGACCCGCAGACAGATCAACCAGGCCTTTCCCAATGTCTACCTCTTTGACGCCTTCGGGCAGACGGAAATGAGCCCGGTCACCACCATACTCAAACCCTCCCAGGCGGAGAACCACCCGGCCTCCGTGGGGCAGGCGGTGATCAACGTGGAGGTGCGCGTGGTGGACGACGAGGACAGCGACGTCCCCCTGGGCGAGGTGGGGGAGATAGTCTACCGAGGCCCCACGGTCATGAAGGAGTATTACCGCGACCCGGAGGCCACCGCCGAGGCCCTGCGGGGAGGCTGGTTCCACTCCGGGGACATGGTGCGCATGGACGAGGAGGGTTTCGTCTACGTGGTGGACCGTAAAAAAGACGTGATCATCTCAGGGGGAGAGAACATCTATCCCGCCGAGATCGAGGACGTGCTATACCGGCATCCCAAGATACTCGAGGCGGCGGTCATCGGGGTCCACGACAAGGTATGGGGGGAGGCGGTCATGGCCGTGGTGGTTCCCAAGCCGGGAGAGTCCCTGACCAGGGAAGAAGTGGTGGAGTGGTGCGCCGAACACCTGGCGGGTTACAAGAAGCCCAAATACGTGGAGTTCATGGAATCACTGCCGCGCAACGCGGCCATGAAGGTGGTGAAGGGAGAACTGCGCAAGCTGTACGGCAAGTCCATCCGTTATGACTGAGTCCGTCCGCGCGGCTGCCGGCCTCAGTCGGGACCGCGGCCAAGGAACTCCTCTCCCTCCAGGGTGTGGATCACCTCCAGGCACTCTCTTACCAGATCCTGGTATTTTTGCCTGTCGCCCCCCAGGTACCCCACCGGGCAGCGCAGCGCCCTGACGTTGCCCACCAGGATGTCCCTCCGGTCGTGGATATGCCCGGAGATGGATACGGTCACCTTGGGATGGGAGAGGAGTATGCCCCCCGTCTCCCGCGACCCGGTAAAGGGGATTCCTTCCACGGAGAGCTCCGGGAAGGGGGGGTAATGGGTCACCACCACGATCTCCTTCACCGAGGGCTCCCGGCTGAGGGTCTCCAGGTCCTGGTCCAGGCGGAGATTGAACTCCCTGGCCACCTCGGCGTCCGCCCTCTTCGCCGGTCCCTCTCCGGTCCCCGCGAAACTGGCGATGTCCGCCCAACAGGCCCACCTGGTGTCGTTCCACACGCTGTCCAGGAGGTAGTGGTGCTCGCGCGGGAAGGCCCGGTCCGTCTCCCCCGCGCCCAGCGGCGAATCGTACCATCCGATGCTCCCGGCGAACCCCACCCCCTCACACACCAGGGGTTCCATCCACAGGGGGACGAAGTCGTTGCGCCGGCAGGCCTCCGGGAGGTAGAAATAGTACTTTTCGTAGGAATCGTGGCCCAGGCCCTGCATCTCCTCGGAGAGGACCCAGATGTCCTGGTCCCCGGGGACGAAGAGCTTCAGCCCGCGCAGGCCGGAAAAACAATCCAGGGCGTATTCCAGGTCTCCGATCTCCGGGCTCACGTCTCCGGCCAGCACGAAGACGTCGGGATCCACGACCTTGAGCACCTCGGCGAGATAGGGGACAAGTTCCCAGTTGCGCTGGGAGATGTCCACGTGAAGGTCACTGGTATAGGCGATCCTCAAGCCAGCCTCCCCTGCTGCGCCGGGGGCTCAAAGTCCTTCCCGCCCCGCTCCCCGCGCAGCGATACGCCGAGCCCCGTCCCCCCAGGATCCGCCCCACCTCCCGTGGACCGGAGCGCGCGGCGGCCCGTCGGAGGCCAGCCGCTCACGCCTGCAGGGCATCCGCCGGCGCATGAGACCCGGACAGGCCGAGCTCCGGCTGCGGTATCCGGATGACGAAGGTGGAACCCTTCCCGCATTCGCTTTGGACCTCGATCCTCCCCCCCATGGCCTCCACCAGCCGGCGGACGATGTAGAGGCCGAGGCCCATCCCCTTGATGGCTCCCCGTTCCTCGCCATCGCCCTTGCGGAAGGGCTCGAAGATGAGGCCCAGGTTCTCCTCGCTTATCCCCGGGCCCTGGTCCCTCACCCCGATGAGCACCTCGTTTCCCTCTCTCCGGGCGAAGACCTCCACCCGGGAGCCGGAAGGGGAATATTTCACCGCGTTGTCCATGAGGTTGAAGAGCACGATCTCCAGCTTGTCCCGGTCAGCCAGCACGGAGCGCGCCTCCTCGGCGACCTCCAGCTCCAGGTCGTGCTCCGCGTTGCGGGCCTGGAGCTCCTCCGCCAGCCCCTCCAGGAGCTGAGCCACCTTGACCTCCTCCAATTCCACCGGGAGCTTGCCCGACTCCAGCCTGGAGATCTCCATCATGTTCACCACGCTGCGCCGCAGGCGGTCCGCTGCCTTGCTCAGCTTCTCGATCACCTCTCGGCTCTCCGCCCCGTCCAGCCTGTCCCGGTATTCGCGCAACACCTCGGAGAAGCCCATGATCAGGGTGAGGGGATGTCTTACCTCGTGAGCGGCGAGGTTGATGAGGTCGGTCTTGGTCCTCAGCCGTTCCTCCTGGCGGCGGTACATGTCCTCTAGGAGCCTCACCCTGGACTGCAAGCCCTCCACCCGCAGGGGTATGGAGAGCACATCGCCCAGGACCCTGGTGGCGTTCTCCGCCAGGCCCACCTCACCCTCCCCGAAGGCGCCGGCCCTCTCGCTTCCCAAGAGCACGAAACCTTTGAAGCCCTCTCCCTGGAGGGTGAATGCCGCGTAAGACCTGATCCCCTTCCTGGTCAGAAGGTCCTCTCCGGGCTCCTGGAAGAAGGCGTTGAGGTTGTTGCGGACCAGGCGCCCCATGCGGGACAGGTTCAGGGGGATCCAACCCTCGCCCTCCCCGATCTCCTCCAGGAGATCGCCCTCCAGCGGCTCCTCCCTCCACCAGCCCATCTTCCTGGTCCCCGTCTTGCCCTGGAAGGAGAAAACGGTCAAGTCCAGACCTGCGCGCTCCAGAAGCTCCTGATGGAATGCCGCGCACGCTTCCTCCACCGAGGCGGACACGGCCAGACGCCGGGTGATGTCCAGCAGGGCGCGGGACTCTTCGGCCACGCTCTCCCCGCGCTCCCTCTCACGGAAAGCCTCCATGACCGTGGCCGCCTGGCCGGCCAGGAAGTAGGCCAGCCGCCTCTGATAATCCATGAAATCTCTGGAGCCGGGGTGGCGTTCCAGGAGAAGTGCTCCCAGGACACCTTTCCTACCGGAGAGGGGGATGGCCAGGCGGGCGGAACCTCCCGCACGGGGCCCTTCCTCCCTCTCGGACTGCACCGGGCATCCCTTCTCCAGGGCTTCCACCAGCTCCCGGCGGGCCAGAAGGGTAACGTCGGCCTCCTCCGTTCCGTTCCCCGCATCCAGAATCCCCCGGAAACTCCCCCCTTCCCGGTCCATGGCCAGGACCAGAGCGCGGTCGCACTCCAGGAGCTCCCTCGAGCCGCTGGCCAGGACCCGCAGGGCGCTATCCAGGTCACCGCAGACCAGGAGCTCCCCCTCCAGTTCAGCCAGCCTCTCCAGGGCCCTCCGGTAACCCTCGGCGAGCATCCTCTCCTCTATCCCCTCGGAGAGCCCGAGGACCAGGTGCAGGACCGAGGGCAGGGAATCGACGTCCGACCTGGTGAGCCGCGCCTCGGCGCCCAGATAGAACCCGCACAAAAGGAAGCGGTCCTCGTGCCTTGCGGGCACCAGGAGAAGCGTCAACCTTTCCGAGGCCGCCTGTTCACCTCCCGGCATCTCGCGCATGGCGGGGCTGTCCGGCCTGACCACCGCCATGCGCCGGAGGTTCCCCGCGGTTCGCTCCAGTCCCGGGGTGGTGCGGAAAAGCTTCTCTCCTCCGTACACGGAATCCGAGAACCACAGGAACTCTCCCTTCTCCTCCCCCTTTCCCGTGTAGGCGAAGGACATCCTGGATGATATTTCCAGGGAAAGGAGGCGCAGGCAGGAGAAGATGAAATCCCTGGCATCCGGGGAACCTCCCGCCAGGCGCACCAGGTCCTCCCCCAGGACCAGGACCCCGCCCTCACCGGCGGCACGGGGGCCACCTGCGCCCGACTCCTCCGCGGCGAAGAGGTCGCCCAGCCGGTGGGTGACCCGCGCCAGCAGGTCCATGTCCTGCTGGCCCATGGCCGTGTAGGTCCGCCCGAAGAGGGTGAGGAGGCCCACCAAAAGGTCGTCCCGGAACACGGGGGTGAGCAGGAAGGATTTCACCTGGTTGGCGTGAAAGTAGGGTTTGACCGCCGGGAACGCCTCGCTTATGCGCACCGCGTCCAGGCTGAACTCGCCCTCTCCCGAGTTCCGCATCTCCTGGAGGTAATCCAGCAGCCCGTCCTCGAATAGCTGCTCGACGATGTCCGGCATCCCGCCCCATCCCCGGGATGCGACCAGAGCGGTCGACCTCTCCCCACCGGGATAACGCACCCGGTGGATGGTCCCTCCCTCCATGTTGAGCATCTTGATGAGCAGGTCCAGACTCAGGGAGGCGGCCTGCACCACGTCTGACCTGGCCATGAGGTAGTCGGAGAGGATGCCCAGCTCCACGTCCGGGCCTCCGGCCCTCTCCCTGACCTCCTCCATCCTCTCCTCGGTGGAGAACATCTCCACCAGCCTCTCCAGGACCACGCTGATGGCCGCCGCCTGAAAGGACTGTGGGTCGGGAAGGGGCTTATCGCGCCTCAGGACGACCACCAGAGCCGCCCGCAGGTAGGCGTGGCTGCGGATGGGAAAGAGGATGAGCTTCTCCTCGGGTCCGCGGGCCAGCTCGTCCAGACCCAGCTCCGAGAGGGCGCGGCTGTCCAGGGCCAGGAAGCGGCGCGCGGGCTGGCGAGAGATCCACTCCACGGGGAGGAACCTTCCCCTCAACGACTCCCGCTCCCTCTGCAGCAGGTTCCAGGTCAACCTGGGCTCGAGCAGTGAGGAGGAAAGGCGGCGGGAGAAGAGTACCGCCCTCTCCCCGCCTACCGCGTCAACCACGCTGCCCAGGACCTCCTCGAGGGAAAAGCCCTCCGAATACCTCCTCAGCACCTCCCGGTAGAAACCCACCGCGTCCTTGAGCTCCATCGCCGAATCGCCCCTCCCGCGCTACGACATCCAAAACCCCCGTGGATACGGGGACGCCTGCCCCACCCCGGCCTCCGGGCACGCGACGTCTTCCTCTTGTCTATAAGTATTTCCCCTTACGCGCGCCCAATCCTTCCCCCACCCCCGGATGTGCGGAGGCGAGGATGTGGACGCCTCCGTGAGGGCTTGGGGCACACTTCTCCCTCCCCGGCGTGCGGAGAAAGGAACCTGCGGAGAATCCCGTCCCGCATCTCCGGACGGGCCCTCCGCCCTTAACAGAACCCGGTCCCCCGCTTCCCGATCAACCAGGGGGCAGGGCGGCAGGCCTGGCGGCAAGGGACCGCCGTCTCGACGACCGAACGATCACGCGTCCGGAGAGACGCGAACCGGCCTTTCCCCCCGGAGGACTGACGCATTGCTGGAAAAAAGCGGCAATCAATGCCGGCTTCCCCGCCTTTCCTCCACTTCGGGGAAAGGCCGCGACCCGGAGCGCATCCGCACCGTCTTGCGTGGTCCCCAGCGGTCTTTCCCCGGAGAAACGCGGCATCCCCTTCCCGATTATACCCCAAGCCAGGCCCTCGGCACCGGGAGAGAGGCCGGCCGCAAGAGAAGACGCTCTCACCCTCCGGGCCTCAACGCCCGCCGCCCCCGGGTCCGTGAATTTCCCGGCCCCGCCCCTTTCCGATGACCGCCCATCGGCGAATCCCGGAGGTCATCCCGCCACCGGGTACCTCCGGAGGACGAAGGAAAGCCCCAGGATCACGGCGATGAAGAGCAGGGAAAGGACGCCGGCTACCAGCATGTTCAGCCTCGACCCCTTCCGGTAGTTGTAGGTCGGGGGCGTCTGATAGACGAAGGTCAGCCGGTTGACCTCCGCCTCCTCCACCCTACCCAGGATGTGGTCGAACTCCCTGCCCCTCTCCTTTATGGCCTCCAGTTCCCCCTGCGTGAGGTAGAGCTCGGCCAGGTTCTCCGCCAGTCCTGCGTACATGACCGCCGTTCCCTCCATGGTGGCCCGCTCGAGGCCCTCCTTCACCTGCTCCACACCGCTGTTCACCTGGTCGGCCCCGTATAGGAGGGTTTCGGGCGTGGAGGTGCTCCCCAGCCCGGACACCGCCTGGCCCAGTCCGGCGGAGATCATGATAAGTCCTTCCTTGATGCCCGGGGCCCTCATGTCCCCGGAGGAGAGTCCTCCCTTCACCTGCTGCAGCCCGTTCTGGACCTGGGCCATGGCATAGAGCAGGGTGTCGGGAACCCCGGCATCGCCCAGACCCGCCTTCATCAGATCCAGACCGTTCTGGACCTGGGCCACGGCGTAGAGGAGGGTGTCCGGGGTGGAGGGGGAGCCTATGCCCGCCTTCATCTGCTCCAGGCCCATGTGCATGGCCGACATGGCGTAGAGCAGGGTGTCCGGGGAGTCCGCGCTCCCGATGCCCGCCTTCATCAACCTCAGACCCATGTCCATCTGGGCCACGGCATAGAGGAGGGTGTCCTCGGTTACCGGGGTGCCGATGCCCTCCATTAGGAGGTTCAAGCCCCCCTGGACCTGGTCCACGGCGAAAAGCAGGGTGTCCGGGATCCCCACATCCCCGATCCCCGCCTTGAGCATCTCCAACCCTCCCTGCACCTGGGCCATCCCGTAGAGGAGGGTGTCCGGGGTGGAGGGGGAGCCTATGCCGGCCCTCATCTCCTCCAGGCCGCCCTTGATCTGGGCCGCGGCGTAGAGGAGGGTGTCCGGGGTGGAGGGGGAGCCTATGCCGGCGATTATCTGGTCCGCGCCTTCCATCATCAGCTGGCACCCGTAGTGGATGGAGGGATTATCCGGGTCGGTGCTCAAAACGATGCCCTGCTCCAGCTGGTCCACGATGGGTCCCGTCCAGGGGGCCAGGATGCGGATGAGGTTCAGGCCCTGGTAGATGGGCCCGGAGGTGGAGGTGTTCACCCAGATCTCGTGCAACCCGTTCCGGATCTCCTGGACGCCCTCCAGCACACCGGGATCCGAGGGGTCCCCGCTGGAAAGCCCCCTGCTCATCTCGCTTACGCCGTAGATCAGGGTATCGGGGGTGGTCTCGCTGCCCAGACCGTCCAGCATCCGGTTCAACCCGTCGGCCACCGCCGCCAGTCCGTAGAGCATGGTGTCCGGGGTGGAGGGGGAGCCTATGCCCGCCCGGGCCTCCTCCAGCCCCGCCCGCATGGCGGACATGGCGTAGAGCAGGGTGTCCGGGGTGGAGGGGGAGCCTATGCCCGCCCTCATCTGCTCCAGGCCCCCCGCCATCTGGTCCAGGGCGAAAAGGAGGGTGTCTGGCAAGGCGGCGTCGCCGATACCTCTGCTCATCTCCTCCAGGCCCCTGGAGGCCTGGTCCACGGCGTAGAGCAGGGTGTCCGGCTGGCCCTCGGAACCCAATCCGGCGCGCATCTCCTCGAGACCACGGAACATGGCCTCCATGGCGTAGAGCAGCGTCCCGGCGATGCCGGGTCCTCCTATGCCTTCCAATATCTGGAAAAGACCCTCGGTGGCCTTGCTCACCCCGAAGAGGATGGTGTCCGGGGTGGACGGACTCCCCACCCCGGCCACGATACGGTCCACACCCGATATCACCTGGGAATCGAGGTTGGCCTTGGCGTAAGGCAGGCCGCTCCGCGCGTCGGCCATCTTCTTCAGGCCGTCGAGGACCGCAGCGGTCCCGAAAAGGAGGGTGTCCTCCTGTTCCGGACTGCCCAGGCCCTCAAGACCCTCGGTCAGGCCCTCGTGGAGCTGCCTCACACCGTCGAAGAGCTGCTCCAGTCCGGACACGAACTCCGTGAGGGTGTCCCTCTGGTTGGTCTGGGGAAAGGTGAAGTTGACCGAGAGGACCAGGGGCGGGAGCCGGAAATCCCGCACGTCCGCCTCCACCCATATGGTGTGGCTCTCCTCTGTGGCCGGCGGGAAGAGGGGTATGGACCACCCGACCTGCCAGTGGTCCGGAAAGGGTATGGCCAGTCCCGTGGGATCGGCCTTCAGGTTGAAGAAGACGTCGTTGTCGAAATACCAGTCGTACGGCAGGATGACCAGGGGCAGATAGACCTCCACCTCCTCCTCCCGGGTCTCTCCCGTCTCCGGGTCGCGGTAACGCACCCGCCTGGTCTCCTTGCTGGTGTTGGTCATGGTGAGCTCGAGGCGGAAATGCCCGTCCATCCCGGTGATCGACTCCGGATCCTCCACCTCCCGGCCGTCGAGGAAATAGCGGTATTCCAGGCGGAGGGGAATCCTCATCCGCACTTCCTCGGCGGTGGCCCCCTTGAACTCCATGGAGCTCATGACGTTGCGCACGCCGTCGACCCTGAGGTCGTGCCAGACCAGCTCATCACCCTCCAACCTGGGAAGGGTGAAGGCGTGCACTCCCTGCCACCTGCCACCTCCCTCGAGGTCCACGTCCTTGGCCACGTCCACGCTTCCCCGCCCGGTGAGGCCGAAAAAGGTCACGATGCGGCCCTTTTCCACCGTTCCCCGGTGGTCGGTCTCCAGGAGCACGGCCTCGGAGCTCATGATCCTGATCTCGCCATCGGCCGCCCCGTCCCCTGATGCCGGAAAGGCGAAAAGCAGGGACCACCCCACGGCCAGGGCTACCGCCACGGCCAGGAGCGCACGCGCCTTCCTGAAGCCTCCCTTCATCTGTTCCACCTCCCTGTCGCCTCCGCCCTTTCGAGGTCAAAGCTCCCCGTCGCAGACCCTTCTCATACCGGCGCCAGCCCTCGAACGGCAACCGCCACCGGTCCGGCCGCTCCGCCCGTCGCCGCGTGAGGACCGTCCGTGCCGGCGGCATCCCCGAGACTGGCCCGCGCGGCGGGAAAGATGCGCGCACGAACCACTCACCGATATCCTCAAGCTCTTTTCGGCCTGCGGCCAGAGGTGGGGACGCCGCCTTCACCGCACGGGACGCTGATTTTTCCGCGCTCACCCGTCAGCGGAAAACCCGCAGCGCGAAAGTAGGTCGCTTGGAACGAGACGGATGGTATCCGCGGTACTCAAGCGGGCGCTGCCCCCCATTCTATCCCCCACCGTCCGCCGAGCCGTCGGGGATAAGATTAACCGATTCCAAGGTATATGACAAGTTTTATTTCCTTTTGCCTCGGCACAGCTACCGGCGGAAACACAAAGACGTTTCGGCTCTGGGGGTCGTCTCGCCCCACCCGCGTCAGTATCTCTTGAGCACCAGCTCTTCGAGGGCCTTGCGTTCCCTGGGAGCCGGGGTCTCGGCGGGGTATCCGACGGCGATCACCGCCATGAGCTCGAGCTCGGGAGGGGCTTCCAGCACCTCCCTCACCCTCTCCTTCTCGCGCAGGATCTCACCCAGCCACACCGCGCCCAGCCCCCTGTCGTGCGCCGCCAGGAGGATGTTCTGGATGAAGGCCCCTATGGACATGATGTCCTTGTCGCGGTCGTAAGACGAGGAATGGTCGAGGAATACGGCGATGAGCAGCGGGGCCTGGGCCACGATTGACGAATAACGGGTGCAGCGGGATATCTCCTCGGCCCTGGGGCCGCCTTCCACAAGGATCACCCTCCACGGCTGGTTGTTCAGACCGGAGGGGGCCCAACGCCCGGCCTCCAGGAGGGCCCGTATATCCTCTCCTTCCAGCGGCCGGTCCAGGAACCTGCGAACGCTCCTTCTGCCCAGTATGGCTTCCATCAGCTCCATGCGCGCATCACCCGCCCCGCTTTCAGCGCGGCGACCGGGAAAGCCCGGGTCATGACGGCTCAATCCATGCCGCGGAGGAGCTCCTCCAGCTCCCGCGCGCTGCGCAGGTCCTCGAGCAGGCAGCGGGCCATCTCCCTGACCTCGGAATCCCCGTCCTCCAGCCTCTCCCGCAGCACGTCCTCGGCGGCGGCGCCCACCTCGGCCAGCTTGTTCCACTGCCGGGTGGCCAGGAAGTAAAGGGCTCTCTCCCGCTCGCTCCCCGGCTTCCACCCCAGGCGGTCGAGGGAAGCGGCCGCCCTGGCCCTCACGTCGGCGTCGCGGTCGCGGAGGGCTTCCACCAGGGGCCCGCAAGCCCTTCGGTCCCCGAGCCTGCTCAGGGCCCAGGCGGCCCTCCCCCTGACCTCCTCGTCCGCGTCGCGCAAGGCGGAAACCAGGGGTTCGAAGGCGGCGGGGTCCGGCAAGGCGCCCAGGGCGGAGGCCGCCATTCGCCTCTTCTCCGCAGCCGCGTCGCGGAGGACCCTGGTCAGCGGGAGCACGGCCGGCTTTCCCAGACGGGCGACCTCCTCCCACTTCCCCTCCCGGATGAGGGCCTGGGCCAGCTCCTCCTCGTCCCCCGACTTCCACCCCAACTCGGCAAGTACATCCCTGGCCGCGGCGCGCACCTCCTCATCGCGGTCGTGAAGCAGGTTGCGCAGGGAGGGGACCGCCGGAAGCCCGATCTCCCGCAGGACGTAGGCCGCTTTCCGGCGTTCGCCGCTCCCCCCGCTCCTCAGCACCTCCGCAAGGGGCAGGACCGCCTCCTCGCCCAGGGCGATCAGCTCCTTCCAGCGTCGCTGGGAGATCAAGGCCGCAGCCCGCTCGGACGCCGCGCCCGCCACAACCGGCCTCCGTTCCTCCTCCGGGGCGCCGGCGGGCACGGCCTCCTCCACCTTTTCCGCAGCGGGCGTGGGAGCTTCCACGGCGGGCAATCCGGCCTCCTCCGCTTCCCCCGGCCCGGGTTCCACCGCGGCCACGGGGGTCGGCGGTCCCTCCACCGGGACCTCCGCCTCCTCCGGGGCCGCCGCTGCCAGCTCCTCCTCGGCGGCTTCCTCGGGGAGCGGCCGGGCGAACGCCTCTTTCTGCGGGGTTATGGTAATATCTTCCATACGGGCCACGGGGACCTCCTCTCCCGCCGGAGGTAGAATCTCCTCCGCCTCCGGCACCACCGCCTCCGCGGCTTCGGAGACCACGGCCTCAACGGCTTCCCCGGCGAGCGACTCCTCGACCGCGGCGAGCGCTGCCTCCTCCGGCCTCCAGCCCAGCTCCTCGAGGGCCCGGGATACGGCCTCCCTGACCCCTTCGTCCTCGTCCTCGGAGACCCGCAGGAGGTCCTCCACCACCTCCGGCCTGCCCATCTTTCCCAGGGCTGCAGCCGCCTTCTCCCGGACGCGCGCCTCGGGGTCCCCGAGAGCCGCAAGCAGGGGTTCCAGGGCCCTCACATCCCCTATCTCGCCCAGGGCCCAGGCGGCCTTCATGCGCGTCTCCCCGTCACCGGTGGACAGAGCTTCGATGAGGGACTCCACGGCAACGTCCCCCATGCCCGCCAGGCGGTCCCATTCCCGCTCGGCGATGAGGCGCCGTACCTCCTCTTCCTCGGCGGGCTTCCATCCCAGTTTCTCCAGCACCAGCAGGGAGACCCGCCGCACGTCCGTATCCTCATCCTCCAGGGTTCGTACCAGCGCTTCGACGGCCTCCTTCTCCCCGATCTCGCCCAGGGCCCAGGCGGCCTTGCGCCTCACCTCCGCGCTGGCGTCCCTCAGGGCACCGATAAGGGCGGGGACGGCGCGGGGGTCGCCGACGACTCCCAGGGCCCAGGCCACCCCGCCGCGCACCGACTCGTCCTCGTCCTCGAGATGGGAGACCAGGGCATCGAGCACGCGCGGGTTCCTGATCACCCCCAGAGCCCAGGCCGCCCCGCGACGCACCTCGGGATCCCGGTCCTCGAGGGCCTCGAGGAGAGCGTCCACGGAGCTCTCTCCCAGCGTGGCGACCTCCTCCCATCTCCCCTCCAGGATGAGCTCCCTGGCCCTGTCCCCCTCCATCTTCTCCACCGCCGCCTCTCCCGCGCCCACCAGTTCGGAGGGCTTAAGGCCCATCCTGGTGAGGATGGAGGAAGCCAGGGCCCGCGCCTCGGGGCTTTCCGAGGAAAGCGCGCCCTGCAGGGCTTCGACGGCGGGCTCGCCTATCTTCTCCAGTGCGTTCGCCGCCCTCCCCCTCACTTTCTCCTCTGGATCGGAGAGAGCCCTCACCAGATAGGGGACGGCCCGAAGGTCCTTGATGTCGCCGAGGACCCTGGCCGCCTCGCGACGCAGCTCGTCCCCTCCCTCCTGCAGGGCCTGGATCAGGGCGTCGGTGCAGGGGGTTCCGATCTTTTTGAGCGAGCCGGCGGCCTTCACCCTCACATCCCGCACCGGGTCCTCCAGCGCGGATACCAGGGCGTCCACGGCGCGGGGGCTTCCTATCACCCCCAGGGCCCAGGCCGCCCTGGACCGCACCTCCGCGTCCTGGTCCTCCAGGGCATTGACCAGGGAGTCCACCGCCAGTTCTCCCATCTCCGTGACCTTATCCCATTGACCTCTGGCTATGAAGTAATCCGCCTTTTGCTCCTCCTCCCCCGGTTTCCAGCCCACCTTCTCCAGCACTTCCGAAACCACCTGGGCAGCCGCTTCCTCGGCCGCTTCCTCCGGTTCGGGCTGCGCCGACTCCATGGCGATCTGTTCCAGCTCCAGGGGGGTCAGGAAGAACTCTTCTTCTTCCTCCTCCTCTTCGGCCCCTGCCCCGGGGCCCACCTCCACCGAGACGGCCTCCGCCTCACGACCCTCCCCCGACCGGATGCGGGAGGCCAACTCGCGAGCCTTATCCGCAACCTCCTCCATCTCCAGAGCCCGATCCAGTGCGGGCAGGGCCGGTTCGCCCAGCTCGCCCAGGGCCCAGGTGGCGCCCCGGCGCACGTCCTCGTCCTCGTCCCCGAGGGCCCGGACCAGAGCCTCCGCAGCGCGAGCGTCCTTTATCACCCCGAGGGCCCAGGCGGCGCCCCGGCGCTCCTCCACACCGCCCTCCGAAAGGAGTTCCACCAGCGGGTCCACGGCCAGTTCGCCCAGCTTACCCAGAGCCCAGGCAGCGGCGCGGCGCACGTCCTCGTCCTCGTCCCGGAGCGCATGGATAAGGGCGTCAAGCGACCGGGGGTCTCCCACTTCACCCAGGGCCAGAGTGGCGCTGCGGCGCACGAACCAGTCACGGTTCCGCATGGCCTGGAGCAGCGCGTCCAGGGTCTCCGGACCGCCCATCTCCTTGAGCAGCAGGGCCGCCTCGCGACGCGTCTCCTCGTCATCGTCCTCCAAGGCCTGCATGAGAGGGGGTAAAAGCCGCTGGGAATTCTCGCGGATCAGCGCGGCTACCCGGCTGCGGGTCTCCCAACCCTCTTTTCTCAGGGCGCGCAGGAGGTAGGGCAAGGACTCCGGCCTCATCTCCGCCAGCCTCTCCCACTGCCGATTGACCAGGTCCAGGAAAACGCGGTCCTCCTCCCTCCTCGGCTGCCAGTCGAGCTTGCCCAGGACCGCCGCCGCCAGGCGGCGGAGGTTCTCGTCTTCGCTCTTCAGGTAGGCCTCCAGCCCCGCTATGGCTTTTCGGCTGTTCAGGGAGATAAGGGCCGCGGCCGCCTCCCTCCGGACCTCCACGTCCTCATCCCGCATGGCTGCGAGAAGGGGGTCGATAGCCGTTTCGTCGCGGATCACCCCCAGGGCTATGGCCGCCTCTTTGCGAGCCTCGGCGTCCTCGAGGCTCAGGTTGTTGATGAGATACCTGACCGCCGTCGGACCCAGCTTCTCCAGAGCCCAGGCCGCCGCCCAGCGCACGTTGTCGTCCTCGTCCTTCAAGGCCTTGACCAACGTGCGGACGGCTCGCACATCCCCGATGGACCCCAGGACCAGGGCCACCTTAGCCCTGGCCTCCCCTGTCTCCGTGCGCATGGCCTCCACGAGCGAATCCACCACTGCTTTACCAATCTTTTCCAAGGCCCAGGCCGCCTTCCACCTCACGTCGTTGTCCTCGTCCCGCAGTGCCTGGATGAGCGGACGGGCCGCAGGCTTACCTATCTCCCCCAGGGCCCAGGCCGCCGCCCAGCGCACGTCCTCCTCGGCGTCGCGCAGGGACTCGATGAGGGGAGCCACCGCACGGGCCCTTTTGAGCTTCCCCAGAGCCAACGCGGCGTTCACCCGCACGTTGACGTCGTCATGCCTCAATGCCTGTATAAGGCCGGAGACATCCCTCTTGGCCTCCATCCTCTCGATGTTGGGCTTGATGAGTTTGCCTTTGGACGACTTGAAGATTCCCAACTCAGATCTCCCCTTCGCCTTTCCCGGACACGGTCACGGTTCACACCCGGCGGGGCCAGGATTGCGCCAGCTCCCGGACTTGAGGTCCGTCCCGATCCACCCCACGTTATTATGTCAACCCTATGGTAATTAAACAATATACAGATTAAAATCTATTACCGGGCGCGGTCGCGTTCAATCCCCTGCCCTTGGCTCGTGAGGGGCGGATATGTTGCGGTGCGGGGGCAGCTGGTTTATAAATAAATGGGCGCTATCGGCGAGTTCGTGGGGTGACCTGCGTTTTCCATAAAGGTAAGTGGTGAAAGGATTTCGGAGACCTTATACTGAATCTTTAAGGCGTGGGGTATTCCCCTGAGGTTACGGATCATCAAAGGAGGAGATGGTGATGGCGATCAGCCCCATGGACATCCACCTTAAGGAGTTCACCGTGGTCACCACCGGGGGCTACGACAAGGAGGAGGTGGACTCCTTCCTCGACGCCGTGGCCGAGGAGCTGGAAAGGCTCATGGGCCGCAACCAGGAACTGGAGGAGACGGTGGCCGCCATGCGCCAGAAGGTGGCACAGTTCGACGAGATGCAGAAGACCCTCCAGACCGCCCTGACCAACGCGCAGAAGAGCGCCGGAAACATCCTCCAGGAGGCGCGCAGCCAGGCAGCGGCCATAATCAGGAAAGCGCAGGAGAGGAGCGGGAGGATCCTGGAGGAGATGGAGCGGGAGAGGGAGCGCATCCTCTCCACCATAAATTCCATGCGTGAGCAGATCATCGAGCAGATACCCCGCATGAAGGAGCTCCTGGAAAAAAGCCGCTCCCTCCTGAACGAGTACGAAGAGTACACGCGGAAGGTCGAGATCGCCGCGGCGGAGGAGGTGGAAAAGGAAGCCGCCCCCGCTTCGGAGACGGTGACGGCCGCCGAGGAGGCCGAGGAATCGATCACCGTATCCGAGGAACCGGCCGCAGAGGTAATGGAGGAGGAGAGCAAAACCGCGCAGGCGGCTCAGGAGGAACCCCGGGAGGCCGCCCAGGAGGAGGAAAAGGAAAAATACGTCTGGGACTGATCGCCGGACCGAGCGCCGACCCGGGCATCCCCACATCCGCACCTGGGGGATGCCCTATTTCTTTTTCTCCTCGTTAAGACCTCCCAAGCGGCCCCGTCCTCCCGGTGGGCGAACCGCAGTGCCCCGCCCGCGGGACGGTCGGGCCACCGCCGCGACCACCCCTCCCGTCACGGCGTTCACCGAGGTCCCGGTGACACGGATCCCGCGGGCGGTCATCGGCCCTCGGCCTCGAAACCGGTGAGGTCCACCAGCGCCGCCCTGCCGCTCATCTCCGCCCTGTCCAGCGCCACCATCAACTCCGCGGGGGTCGAAGCCTCCTCCGCATGAAGCCCGAACCCCTCCGCCACCTCGCGCCAGCGGTATCTTTCGCCCACCACGCACACCACCACGCGGATGTCCTCCCTCCTGGCGGTATCCAGTTCCTGGATATGGTGCATCAGGGCATCCGTGTCGCAGAGGGCCACGACCCGGTCCCGGGGACGGGCCAGCTTCACCCCCAGGGCCATGGGGAGCCCGCACCCGTGGCCCCGCAACCCCCAGGAGCGGAAACGGGTGGCCGCCCTTCCCGCCGGGCAGAGCAGGGATCCCCAGAACTCCGATTCCCGGCCGTCCAGGACCAGGTGATCCGCGGGACCCAGATTCTCCCCCAGGGAGGCCACGGCACGCCCGGGCGAACTGGCCCGGGATTCTTCTTTGAGGGCCTCCACATCCCGCAGGAAAACCCGGCGCGCCTCCTCCCACCAGGCCTTTCTTTCCCCGGGAACCGCACCCCCGCCCTCGAGCAGGCCGGCGGCGATGGAGGCCACATCCCCGGCCATGGCGGCGTCGCACCTCCCCAGTGCCCCCAGGAGTTCGGGCTGGGGGGAGGTCTGGATGATCCTCGCGCCCTGCAGGCCGGCCGCCTCCAGGACAGCCTCCTGCTCGGACAGGGTTGCCCCGAGGAAGAGGACCGTGTCCGCCCCTTCCATCAACTCACGCAGGCCGGGCAGGGCCGGATGTCCCACCATCCCGGCCAGGGAAGGGTCGCCACCCTGGAGCGCGGACAAGGCGGCCGGGGTGAGGGCCACAGGGAGGGAGAGCCCCTCCGCCAGCCTGGATACCGCCTCCCACGCCGACTCCCTCAGGGCTCCCAGCCCGACCACCAGGAAAGGCTTGGTAGATGCTTCCAAAACACCGCGGGCTTCCTCCAGGTCCTCCCTCGCGGGATGGAAACGGCCGTGGAAGCGGGTGCTTCTCGGTGGAGGGATCAGGCGGCGCAGCCTGCGCTCCGTGACCAGGTGTGTCTCGTAGAACACGTCCACGGGGACGTCCATGTGCACCGGGCCCCTCTCGCCGGACAGGGCCTCCCTGAGAGCCCTCTGCACCAGGCGCGGGATGCGTTTCCAGCTGTAGGCGATGCAGTGCCACCGCGTGACCCCGGAGAGCATCTCCGCCTGGTAGCAGCCCTGCAGGGACTCCTGCGCTGGGTACATCTTCCAGGTCTGAACCTGGGGGGATATGGAGAACACGGGGACGTGGTCCGCCCAGGCATTGGCCGTTCCGGCCGCCGAGTAGATGGCCCCCGCCCCCACCGTGGAGATGATCACCGCCGGCTTCCCCGAAGCCCGGGCGTAACCGTCGGCCATCATGGCCCCCGCCGCCTCGTTCCGGGGCACCACCAGCCGGAGGCCGGAAAGGCGCCCCAGGGCATCGAAGAGGGGGAGCACCTGGCCTCCCACGATGCCGATGAAGTGATCCACGCCCTCCTGGGCCAGGGTCCGGGCCACCAGGTCGCCGCCGTTGAGCAGGTACACCTCTCTCACCCCCTTTATTTCAGGTCCAGGTCCAGGAGGATGTTGGCCGCGTATTTTGCCCGGTTCAAAAGGCGGCGGTCTATCTTCATCTTGGGTATCCCCACCGCGCGGAGGGGGTTGATGCGCACCCCCTCGAACTCCCCCAGGGCGAAGCTGGCCAGCGTGTCCGGGAAGCAGTCAGGGTCCACCAGGACGTCGACCACCGCCGGACCACCGGCCTCCAGGGCCTCGCGCAGGGCTGGGACTATCTCCCGGGCATGGGTGACCCTCCTCCCGTAGCACCCCAGCCCGCGCGCCACCGCAGCGTAGTCGATGTCCCCCAGGATGGACCCCACTCGCCGGCCCCCGAAGAACAGGTCCTGCGCTCCTTTGATCATGTTCCAGCATCCGTCGTTGAAGATGACCACCAGAAAATCCATTCCCAGGCGCCGGGCGTTCTCCAGCTCCTGAACGTTATAGAGGAACGAACCGTCACCCTGGATGACCGCCAGCGGCCGCTCCTCATCCGCGGCCTTTATCCCCATGGCCACGGGGATGCCGCATCCCAGAGTCCCCATACCCGCCGGAAAGAGCGCGCTCTTGGGCCTGTGTTCCATGCAGAACATCCCCGCCCAGAGGGTGGTGTTGCCCCCATCGATGACCAGGAAAGTGCCCGGGGGGAGGACCTCCCTGATCTTCCGCGCCAGATAGCCCTGGTGGATGAGCGGCCACCCCCCGTGGGCCTCCCCCTCGATGCGCGAACGCCATCTCCTCCGCACCTCCTGAAGGTGTTGGAGCCAGCCGGCATGGGCTGGATCGGGCCTGACCGCTCCCTCCTCCACCAGGCGGATCATCTGTTCGAGCACCGCCCCTGCGTCGCCCAGGATGGAGATCTCCACCGGGATGTTGAGGCACATGTTCACCGGGTCGATGTCCACCTGCACGAACCGGATGTCCGGGTTCCAGAAGGGCGGTTGCCCGAAGCCCTCCAGTCCACCCAGGGCGGCACCCACCACCAGAACGCAGTCCGCGCGCTTGATGGCGCGGTGGAAGGATTCGCCACCCACGTAGCTCGGCCCCCCTATGTAACAGGGATTGTCGCCCAGGATGCCGCCCTCCCCGGCCACGGTGGTGGTGGCCGGCACTCCCAGCATGCGCACCAGCCGGTCCATGGCCTCCCAGGCCTGGGCGTGGATGACCCCTCCACCGGAGACGATCAGGGGGCGCTCCGCCTCTATGAGTGTCCGAAGCCCTTTTTCCACCAGATCCGGGTCGCCCTCGATGGCCTTGACCTCCAGGGGACCCAGCCCCTTGACCACGAAGTCGACGAGCTGCTCTTCCCCGATCTCCCTGCTCTCCAGCAGAGCCGCCTCATCGATGTCCAGGTGCACCGGTCCGTGACATCCGTTGAGCGCTTCCCTCAAGGCCTGCCCCAGGGCCACGGGTATGTCCGCCCAGTCGCGGACCCGTGTCCCCCACTTGGTGAAGGCGGAGTAGGATTCCCCCTGCGTGGAACCGGGGAGTCTCAGGTCCAGGCGCCTGGGCGAGCGCGCGGTGACCATGAGGATGGGGATCTTGTCCGCCCAGGCCGTGCCCAGCCCGGTAAAGGCGTTGACCGCCTCCGCCGGGGTGGAGCACAGCACTGCTGCTGGGAAATGATGGTAATAGGTGTTACCGTAGGCCATGAAAGGCCCGGCGATGTCCCCCAGGGGAGTGATCGTCCGCACTCCCTCTTGTTCCCGCAGGAAGCGGAAGGCAGGCCCGAGCACCCCACTCTCCCTTCCCACCGCGAAACGAACGCCCGCCCTGGCCAGGGAACGCGCCAGCAGCTCCCTACCCTCAACCCTCATCTTCTCCGCACCTCCTGTAAAAATGAGATCCCAGCCCGACCCCGACTTCCGGGTAGTCCCAGCACCTCCGACAGACTGCCCTTTCTTGCTTTTTATCCGAGTGTTTGCCGCTGTTCACGGCCTCATTCCCGTCAACCACCGGGAGACCCCGGTCGATCTCCCGGGAAGCGGTTCGAGGGTTGCGCGGTGACTTGACATCAGCCTCTACATTCCCCCAACACTTCTCCTCCGCCTAGGGAATCCCGGGGTCGGAATCCCGCCTACGAAGGACTATTGACTACTTATCCATATTTCTCAACCAAACCCTGGCGGCGAGGGTCAGAAGACGGCCGTAGAGTCGGCGGCTCGTGCGGTGCAGGAGGTCCCCCAAGCGCACCTCCCAGCACAGGGGGACCACCCCCCGGTTCCTCTCCACCGCCTCGACCACCTTCTCCGCCACCCGCCGGGCGTCGTAACGCCTCTTGCGCAGCAGCCTCTCCACCCCGGCCGCGGACTCCTCGTGGGTCAGTCCCGGGGCCATGGTGCGTTCGCGAGATGAACGGAAGATATTGGTAAGGATGAAGCCGGGACACACCACGGTGACCCCCACCCCGTGCCGGGCCGCCTCCGCGCGCAGGGTCTCGGAGAGTCCCAGCAGCGCGTATTTGGTGGTGCAGTAGGGGACGGAGCCTGGCAGGGGAGCCAGCGCCAGGCCGGACGAGATGTTGACGATGTGCCCGCCCCCTCCCTGGGCGATCATGCGGGGATAGAAGCACAGGCATCCGTGGATCGCCCCCCACAGGTTCACCCCCATGATCCACTCCCAGTCCTCCAGGGTGATGTCCTCGAAGCGCCCTCCCACCGAAACCCCGGCGTTGTTGCACAGGACGTCCACCCTGCTGAACCGCCGGTACACCTCGTCGCAGAACGCCCGCACCTGTGAGGCGTCGGAGACGTCCACCCTCCAGGTCCCGACCTCCGCTCCCCGGGCCTCGAGCTCCTCCCTCACCCTCTCCAGCCCCGGCGCGTCGATGTCCGCCAGGGCCAGGACCGCCCCCCGGTCGGCGAAGGCCTCGGCGATGGCTCTGCCTATGCCGCTCGCCGCCCCCGTCACCACCACGCGTTTATCCCTGAACCCGCTCATCCCTGTTTTTCAAGCGTTCGTCCACGGGATCCCTTGAATCGCGGACCTGCGTCTCTCCGCTGCGGATGACGAACACGGTGGTCATGCCCGCGGCCACCAGGTTGCCCTCCTCGTCCCTGACCTCTCCGTAGCCCACTCCCGTGTAGCGTCCCTTGTGCAGGGCCTTTCCCTCCGTGTAAAGCACCCCCTCCCGCACGTTGGAGACGAAGTTTATCCTCTGATCCAGGGTGACCGCCGCCTCCCCCGGAGCGAGAAGGGTGCCCACGGCGATGGAGCAGGTGGAGTCGAGCAGGGAGGCCAGGACCCCTCCGTGTAGTATACCGTAGAGGTTCTTGTGCTCCTCCCTGACCTTCAAGCGCAGCCTGGCGAACCCCTCCCCCGTCTCCACCACCTCCATACCCAGGTGTCTGTAGTAAGGGGACCCGTTGAGCAGGGAGACCATCTTCTCCCTCAACTCCATCCAGGCGGATTCCTCGCTCATTTCCATTTCCTTCCTCTTCCGAAGCCATCAGGTGCGAGCGGCGATTCGCACCCCGTTTCCCCGTCGACCGGGCTCACACGATCTCCTTCAGGGGGCGCACCTCGATCATGTCCAGGTTGTCGAAAGTCAGGGGGTATCTGCCTTCCTGGATGCCACGGATGATCTCGGTCACCTTGTCGTTGACCGGGGTGGGCACGCCGGCCTCCGCCGACTTGGCGGAGAGGTATCCATTGAGGGTCTCCACCTCGCAGGGAAGCCCCTTGCGCAGGTCCTGGAGCATGCTGGGCACCTGGTCGCGGTGTCTTCCCCAGACCATGCGGATCACGTTCAGGGCGTTCTCCTCGCTCTCCCGTATGATGTCCAGGAGCACGTTGGGATCCACGCCCTGCATGGGCTCCATCTTGATGCCCAGGGCTTTCGCCGTCTTCAGGGTCTCCACGATGATGGTGGTGGCGGCCGCCAGGGCCTTGTCGTTGTCCAGGATGTCCCCGTAGGTGCAGTTCAGGGCGGTGCCCAGGCCGCTGAAGGACACGTTGGCCAGGAGTTTGGTCCAGCGCGTCCCCACCAGGTTGGTGGTGATCTCCGCCCTGCCCGCCTTGTCCAGTACGGACTTCACCGCCCGGATGCGCTCGGTCACCGAGCCGTCCATCTCGCCTATGTCGTAGGTCATGGCCTCCACCTCGCTGGTGAGCTCGGAGACCCCGGGCCCCAGGAGGGTGGCCCCCCAGCCGATGGCCCCGCCCAGGGTGCGCTCCCGCCCCACCACCGCTGCCACCCGTTCCTCCGGCACTCCGTTCTGCAGGGTGATGACCGCGCTGTTCTCCCCCAGGAAGGGCAGTATCTCCGGCAGGGCGCTGTCGTCGTAGGTGGTCTTCACCAGGTAGATGATAAGGTCGTATACGCCTTCCATCTCGTCCGGCGTGATGGCCTTCACCGGAACGGTGAGCTCCATGTGTCCGGTGATCCGGGCTCCCTTTTCGTTCATGGCCCGCACGTGGGCTTCGTTCACGTCCACCAGCACGATGTCCTCCCCGCCCCTGGTCAGAAGAGCACCGATGACCGTGCCCATTGACCCCGCGCCTACAAGTGCCATCCTCATCTCTCTCACTCCTCGTTCTTATCCGCGGCCGCCGCCTTCGGCCGTCGCGACCCGCATCCCGGACCGAGGCAGGTCTCCGCTATTTCCCTCTCGCCCCACGGGGATGGCAACCATCCGCGCCCGGGCGAAGCCGTCATGTCTTACGCACCCCCAAGTCACGTAAGACATTATACTCCGCATCTATAGGACTCACCCGGGCCCGGCTCTTTTCCCGCCGGACGACCGGCCGGGAATTCGCAGGCCGTCACCCGGCTTCCACGTCCGGCAAAAGCCCGCAGATACCCGGGGGTCCATCCGGCGAAAGCGGAAAAGGCGTCTGGCCTCTGCTAAAATCTTGGCATCAGGGTACGGCGGCGAAACCGGAGGCGGAGTTGAAAGAGACGGAGGACCGACTTTTCAACCGTGACTTCCTCCTCTTGTGCCTGAGCAATTTATTAGCATTTTTTTCCATTTACATGATCATCCCCGTGCTTCCCGTCTTCCTCGAAGAGCGGGGGTACTCCAACGCCTTCATAGGACTTCTCATGTCGCTGGCCACCGCATTGGCCCTCCTCCGGCCATTCTTCGGCCGCCTGGCGGACGAGCACGGTCGCGTGCCGCTCCTGGCGGCGGGGACCTTCCTCCTCGGCGTCTCCACCTTCCTCTATGTCTCCTTCTCCACTGCCGTACCCCTTCTGCTCATACGTTTCCTCGGCGGCTGCGGGCTGGCCGCTTTCCATACCGCGGCCTACGCCATGGTCGGGGACCTGGCCCCGCCGAGCAGAAGGCTGCAGGCCATCGCCATCTTCTACATATCCGTGGACGTGTCCATCGCCCTGGCTCCCCCGGCGGCCAAGGCCATGCGCCTGGCCCTGGGTTACGGGCCCGTGTACCGGTTGGCGGGCGCCATAGCCGTCCTCTCCTTCCTCTGCTCCCTCCTGGTCCCGGAGACCCTGACCCCGGCGGCGGCCGGCGGAAGGGGCAGGTCGAGGACCCGTTTCACCCCGCTCCAGAAAGCCGTCTTCACCGCCACCATGGGCTCTACTCTCACTTTCGGTAGCCTGCAGACCTTCATCGTCCTCTCCTCCAGCAGCAAGGGGGTGGACGAGGGCGAGCTCTTCTTCACCGTGTTCGCGGCCACACTCATCGCCTTCCGCCTGGGAGTGGGCAGGAGGGCCGACGCCGTGAACCGGCGACGCCTGGTGCTGGCCTCCGGGCTCATGACCCTGACCGGCCTGGTCATACTGGCTCACGCCGAGAGCCTGGCCCTCCTTCTCGGAGGAAGCCTGGTCTACGCCCTCGGCTTCGCCTACCTCCCGACCACACTATCCGCCCTGCTCCTCGACCACACCCCGCCGGATATGAGGGGGGCGGCGCTGGGGGTCTTCATGGCCGTCTTCGACGTGGGTATCGGCCTGGGCGGTCTCGCCCTCGGACCGGTGGCCGATTCCCTGGGATACACGCCCATGTACCTTCTGGGGGGCGCAATAGCGGCGGCTTGCCTGGCCTATTTCTACCTGCGCACAGCGGGCACGGCCCCATCCGCCGCGCAGGTGCCCGCCACGACCCGAGGAGGTGAGGATGATTAAGGAGGACGCATACAAAGAGAACACCGTGGAGGCCAACGGCATCCGCATCTACTACCGGGAAAGGGGCGCCGGAGAACCCCTGCTCCTGATCATGGGGCTGGGGGCCAACGCGGACTGGTGGCCCCCGGTCTTCCTGGAAGTCCTGGCGACGCGGTATCACCTGGTGGCCTTCGACAACCGCGGGGCGGGCAGGACCGAAAAACCCCCCGGACCTTATTCCATACGCCAGATGGCCGAGGACACGGCGGCGCTAATGGAAAGGCTGGGGTGGCCTTCCGCCCACGTCCTGGGGATGTCCATGGGAGGGATGATCGCCCAGGAGCTGGCCCTCCAGTACCCGGAGAAGGTCCGAAAGCTGGTCCTCATGGTCACCTCGTGCGGGGGCCAGGAGCATGTGCCCGCCTCCCCGGAAGTCCTGAAAATACTGTTCATGCCCAAGGAGGGCATCACCCCCGAGGCCATGGCGCGCTCCACCCTTTACCTCCTCTTCCCCCGCGAATACATCGAAGCGAACCCGACACAGATGGAGGAGGTGGTGGAGGCGATGCTCCGGGCCCCCATATCCCCCGATGCCTTCGCGCTTCAACTCACGGCCATAACCGGCTGGTCCTCATATGCACGGCTCAAGGATATCCGCAGCGAGACGCTGATCGTCACCGGGTCCGAGGACATCCTCATCCCACCGGAGAACTCGCGTATCCTGGCCCGGGCCATCCCCGGCAGCCGCCTGGTGGAATACCCGGGAGGGGGCCACGGCCTGATCACCCAGTTCCCGCGGGAGGTGGCGGAGGAGGTGGCCTCCTTCCTGGACTGAAACTCCCCCGACTCTGGGGCGAGCCGGCCTTCCAGCACCGGATCACGGCTTCCCTTGCGCCGGATGGAGGAGCCTGTGCGGGACGTTCCCCCGGAGAAGCGGGCAGCGGAAACCCTTGCCACCTCGCCAGGAGGGTAGGGCGTCACCCGCAATCACGGTCCCACCCCGCTGCGGCGCCCTCCGCTCCCCTTTCCAAAGTCCAGTGGGCTCCCGGCGTTGTGTCCTTTCCCGCTCCGAGGCCTGCAAAGACCGGCGGTCGCCATTCCCCAATCACCCCTGTCCTAAGGATTCCGAGCCGGTGCATCACGGCCGCGCCTCGTGTTCACCAGCGGTCGCTA
>FWWL01004126.1_pt1 | contig 25110 bp, 24 predicted proteins | sample 2228331 | NCBI WGS metagenome assembly FWWL01 (sample SAMEA103939775, study PRJEB20133) | metagenome | reverse complement strand
AATAATTTCTTTATTTATCAAACCTTTTAACTGGCATGATAAATGCATATATTTCATAAAAGTCACTTGACATAATGTGACTTTTTAGTTTAATCTTTATTCAAATTTTTAAAGGAAAGGGGGTGAAGAAGGATGAGGATTTTATCAGTGATCGCTATAATGGTCATCATGGCATTTGCAGCAACAGCGTTCGCAGTTCCTCCTGGAAAGACAGTAGAATACGAAGGAGGCGGAGGAGGTAAGGTCACATTCGATGGAAAGATACACGCAGATAAGGGCGCAAAGTGCAACGACTGCCATCCTGCTCTCTTCCAGATGAAGAAGGGTGCAGTAAAGATCACAATGGCAGACATAAATGCTGGAAAAAACTGCGGGGCATGCCACAATGGAACAAAGGCATTCAAGGCTGGAGATGCTGCAAACTGTGCAAAGTGTCATAAGAAGTAAATCCTGATTTTAGAGGGAAGGCATGAGCCTTCCCTCTAATCTTAGACCATAAAACTAATAAAAGAGAGTTTTGAAAAATAAAAAAATCATTCTTTCTTCGTTCTCTTACCCCTTTCTTAAAAAATTTTTCAATCATCTGTAAATCCCTGGAGGAGGCTCTTTTCGCTACATTGAGCAATTCGAAGTAAGAAGAGTCTATTTTTCTGAACACCACGAGTTGTGCAGGTGTATGTTAAAATAAAATAAATAATGACTCACAGACTCACCATAACATTTATAATATCAATTGTCATATTTATCCTTGAATTAGCAGGAGGGATAATCAGTGGAAGTCTGGCACTCTTAAGTGATTCAGGACATGTCCTTACAGATGCCTTTGCAATAGGTCTCACACTGATTGCACACCGTATCTCCAGAAAACCGTCTGATTTCAGAGCAACCTTTGGATACCATAGACTCGGAATAATCACAGCCATGATAAATGGGATCTCCCTCATCGGTATATCTTTTTACATATTCTATGAGTCCTACCATAGATTCATTAACCCTTCTGAAATCGACTTAACCCTGATGATGATAATCTCATTTATGGGTCTCACAGGCAATCTCCTTATGGCTATTATCCTTCACAGAGGACATGAAGATCTTAATATAAAAAGTGCATGGTTACATGTTATTGGTGATACACTGTCATCTCTCACTGTGATAATATCGGGTCTCATTATATATCATACAGGATGGAGATATATAGATCCCATCACAGCATTGATAATTGGTATGGTCATAATTTTCGGTGGTTTAAGGGTTATAAAGGAGGCTATCCATATATTTCTTGAATTTACACCACCAGGATTTGATACAGAAGAGATTGCTGAAAAGATAAAGAGCGTAAAGGGGGTCCTTGGCATACATGACCTCCATCTATGGGCAATAACCCAGAATACAATAGCATTCTCAGCACATATCTGGGTACATGACCAGAAACTCAGTGAGATGGAATGTATCAGAAAGGAGATTGAAGACATCCTCAAGAAAAGTGGAATACACCATATAATACTCCAGTTTGAATGTTATGAGTGTATGGAAAATGGAATATACTGTAAATTGCCTGTAAAAAAAGATGATTGATCAGGGCATACCGACACCATCAATCAGATTTCCGCACTTGAGGCATTTCGAGTCCTTCATATTTATTCTTTTTAGATAAAATCCGTATCTTTCAATAAGCAACTCACCACACACCGGACAATAGGTATTTTCACCACCCTCTCCAGGAACATTCCCCTCATATACATATCTAAGTCCTTCTTCAAGACCTATCTCTCTTGCCTTTCTCAGGGTATTAACAGGTGTTCTCGGTCTGTCGAGCATCCTGTATGTCGGATAGAACTGTGTCACATGCCATGGAATTGATGGGTCAACAGATTTTATAAACTTTGCAGCCCATCTCAAAAAATCCTCAGAATCATTGAGACCTGGAATTATGAGGGTCGTGACCTCCACCCAGACCCCGAGCTCCTTCATTAACCTGATGGTTTCAAGAATAGGTTCAAGTCTTGCACCTGCTATCTTTTTATAAAAATTCTCATCCCCCTTCAGGTCGATATTATTTCCATCAAGGAAAGGTGCTATGGTTCTTACTGCCTCAGGAGATGTAAAGCCATTACTCACAAAAACGTTCTTTATGCCCTTCTCCTTTGCAAGTTTTGCACAATCATAAGCGAATTCAAAGAATACTGTTGGTTCTGTATAAGTGTATGATATGCTTTTGCAGCCATACCTCAATGCAAGAGATACAACATCCTGAGGAGTCATATCTTCACCAGGTATATCCTCATGAACCTTTGGGTACTGGGATATCTCAAAATTCTGGCAGTGAAGACATCTGAGATTACATCCCACCGTAGAGATCGAATAAGACCCCGAGCCAGGATAAAAATGGAAAAGGGGTTTTTTCTCGATCGGATCTATATGTTTTGCAATAATCTTCCCGTATACAAGACTATAAAGTACTCCGTTAATATTCTTCCTTACAGCACATATCCCCCTCTTCTCGGGTGAGATGATACAGTGATGAGGACAGAGATAACACCTCACCTTTGAACCAGTCAGTCTTTCATAAAACATTGCCTCTTTCATAATTATATATTCTATCACACAGGAGCACTTAATAATTTAAGAATATTTATCCATATGAGTCCTGTAATTAATGATATGAGAGTCACGGGTATCCCTGTTTTTGCATGCTCACTGAAAGTAATATGCAATGCCAGTTCTGTCTATGGCGAGTCCAGGTATGCCACCCATGGCAATACCGGAATAGGTAAAAATAAATATCATGAGGGAAAGGAATTCGGGAGAGACGCTCATAGGGACTGTTCAAAATTATCCATCCTCAGTGCGAGTTTATTCCATTCAAGTTCCTGTAATACCCTCACATGAGTATGGATATAGCCTGTTTTTATAGCCTCATCTATGGATTCTTCATTATTGATACCATAAAAAGGTAACATAATCTTAAATGCCCTGTCCGTATACTCCTTTAAAGGCTCAAGTACATCCTCCCTTCTTGTATAATAAGGATCCTCTCCTTTCTCGCATGGCTTTCCGAAGACATTGAACTGTCTGCAGGCAACCGGTCTAACGGGATGAATACCGCATTCATTATTTATGAGAAAAGGACAGGAATCGCCTTTATTAAAAAGAAGGAGATTCTTTTTAATCTCAGAACGTAAATGATCCTTAACCTTTTCTATACAATACCAATAAATCCCAACAAGTTCGAGTGGATACACAGGTATATCTCTATGGGTTAAACAGCAATTTCCACAACCTCTTTTGCAGGCTAGAGTAACTCCCTTTAGTTTCTCGTGCCTTCTGATTGCGGTACTGACACCTTTATCAATAACACTGTAAGCATCAAGAAGCATCCTGAGCCATGGATATCTCTCCATATCTTTGATGAATAATTCAGACATTCGATATTATAAAATCTCCAAAGAATTTTTATCCACCTTTTATAAAACCTCGAGGAAAAAACATTTAAGATACTCTGTTTCCGGCACCTGAAGAAGAACAGGATGATCCCTTGCCTGTGTCCTCGATTCTATTATTCTTAAATATCGATTCGAATCCCTTGCAGCATCTCTCAGAATCTCAAGAAAGGTCTCTCTCGATATATGGTAAGAACAGGACGATGTCGAAAGAAGCCCTCCTTTCTTCAGGGCTTTCATTGCCAGGGCATTCAGCGCTCTGTAACCCTTTATTGCTTCCCTTATTTTTGATCTTGATTTTACAAAGGCAGGTGGATCCAGTATTATAAAATCATATTTTTCCCTATTCTCCGTGAGATACCTGAAAACATCCTCCACCATAAACTCACACATCTTTGATACACCATTAATTTCAGAATTTCTTTTACAGAGTTCGATGGCACTCTTTGACTCATCTATAAATATAACCTTACATCCCTTCATGGCAAGGTGCATTCCCCATGCACCTGTATAACAGAAAAGATCAAGCCCCCTTCCTCCCCTGATTAGTTCTGAGAATGCTATCCTGTTTTCTCTCTGGTCAAGAAAAAAACCTGTCTTCTGTCCCTGCAAAAGATCGACTTCAAAAAAGACATCTTTTTCCTTTATTGTTATGGATGAAGGGAGGGAGCCCCTGATAACCTCTTTTTTGAGTTCAAGTCCCTCAAGTCTTCTTGAAGGGCTGTCATTCCTCAATACTATATTTGCAGGGTTTAATAAATCGTCAACCACAGAGATGATATCATTAAGCATCCTTTCCACTCCAGCAGTAAGAGACTGTATAACAATTGAATTATTATATTTATCAATTACAAGACCAGGGAAAAAATCGGACTCACTGAAGACTATCCTGCAAGTCTCCATTTCATTTAATATTCTTTTTCTGTATTCAATGGCATCAGTAAGCCTTCTCTTTATAAACTCCATGTCTATCTCTTCACTATTTCTTGTGAGTATTCTTACTGCAATAAGGGAGTGAGGGTTGATGTAACCCCTTCCCATAAAACGATTTTTATTGTCAAGGATATCAACAATCGAACCGGGTGTGAATCCCTTCAATGTTGTCTGGATCTCGTTAGAGAATATCCAGAGATGACCCTTCAGTATGCGGGCTGTCTTTTTGAGATGGATCTTTTGCATTCAGGTTCTATAAAGGGCATTTATCCTTACATATTCTTCAGAAAGATCATTTGTCAGAACTGAATAACTGGATCTCCCACAATTGAGGTCTATAATTATCTTGATTTCCCTGTTTTTTCTGAGGTATTCATTCACTTTTTCATCCATACCTGTCCCGGTGCCGTTCCTCACAAGTAATATATCACCGAAATATATATCTATCTTTTCTTCCTTAATAACAGCCTCTGTTGAACCAGTGGCAGCCATTATCCTGCCCCAGTTAGAATCATTTCCATACATGGCTGTCTTGAAGAGAAGGGAATTTGATATCGCTCTTGCCACCTTCACTGCATCATCTTTATTCCTTGCATTTTTCACCTGTATCTCTATGACCTTTGTTGCACCCTCACCATCTTTAATTATCATTCTTGATAATTCATCGCAAACCTCAAACAGTAAATCCCTGAATAACCTGAATTTCTTCGAACCCTCTTTTATCCTCTTATTTTTACAGAGTCCATTTGCCATTACCATAACTGTATCATTTGTTGACATATCCCCATCAACAGTAATTTTATTAAATGTATTATTTACTGAAAATGAGAGGGCTTTTTTTAACGCATAACCATCTATATCTATATCAGTAATTATAAAACACAACATGGTCGCCATCATGGGATTTATCATGCCTGCTCCTTTTGCAATCCCTGCAATTCTCGAAATCCTTCCATCTATAATTACCTCCCTTGATGATATCTTCGGAAATGTATCGGTTGTCATGATTGCACAGGCAACATCATCAAGGGTCGCTTTCCCGGCAGATTCAATCAATAATGGCAGGGCATTTCTTATCCTATCCATCGGAAGAGGAGTTCCTATCACACCTGTGGATGATATATAAATAAGATCCTCATCTACGCCTGTCCTCTCTGATATAATCTTTGTGATCTCCATGGCATCCCTCATTCCATTCTCACCTGTACAGGCATTGGCATTTCCGCTGTTCATAAATAAAATCCTTCCTCTCATGGATTTTATCCTTTTCATGGATAATTTAACAGATGCAGACTTTATCTTGTTACGGGTAAACATTCCTGCCATGGTGCAGTCAGCCTCGGAATATATGAGTGCAATATCAGGTCTTCCGGGCTTTTTTATTGCTGCCTGCGATACAGAAAACTTAAAACCCTCTGGAATTTTGTGGTTCATGGGAATAGTGATGGAGTAAGGAGGCCACTGGTTTCACCGAGTTTCAGGATAATATTCATGTTCTGTATAGCCTGACCCGCAGCACCTTTTACAAGATTATCTATTGCAGATACGACAATAACAGTACCTGTTCTCTTATTAACAACACAGGAGATATCACAGAAATTTGTACCCCTGACGAATTTTATGTCAGGTAACCCTCTATCGTATATCCTGACAAATGGTTCATTCACATATTCTTTTTTAAATATATTTAAGAGTTCTTCTGTATCAATATCAGTACTGAGTTTTGCATAAATCGTGGTGAGTATGCCCCTCTGAACAGGCAGAAGATGGGGAGTAAAATCAACCCTAACCTTTCTGCCTGAAATCTCAGTGAGAACCTCCTCCATTTCTGGTGTGTGTCTGTGTCTTGCAATGCCGTATGGACTGAAGGACTCATTTATTTCACAGAAGGAGTACATAACATCAGACTTCCTTCCAGCCCCGGAAACTCCTGATTTAGAATCTATCACTATTCCATCAGGATTAATGATTTTTCTCTTCATAAGCACATATAGAGGTATTAGAGCACCTGTAGGATAACAGCCAGGATTGGCAATGAGCCTCGAATTTTTTATCCTCTCCCTGTATATCTCAGGTAACCCATAAACAGACTCCTTGAGGGTCTGAGGATATCCATGGGGTATACCGTACCACTCACGGTAGACATTACTGTCATGTATCCTGTAATCAGCAGAAAGGTCTATTACAATCTTACCCTTTCTGTATAAAAAATCAACTATCTCCTGTGATGTACCATGGGGCAATGAAAGAAAAAATATGTCAGCCTTTTTAATTATATCTTCCTTTATAAGTGGTTCATATGTGATGTCCAGTATACCCTTCAGATGGGGAAAGACCTCTTCTATTCTTTTCCCTGACGATTTCTCAGAAGTTACTGAAGTTATCTTTACATCAGGATGTTTTGAGAGCAATCTGAGAAGTTCAAGACCTGCATATCCGCTTCCGCCACAGATACATACAGAAAACATGGACTTGTTATCTCTTTGAGAACTGGAATCTCTTTCTTGCTTTTTTCTGGCCGTACTTTTTCCTCTCCACCTCTCGAGGATCCCTTGTGAGGAAACCCTCTTTTTTAAGTCTCTCCTTGAAGTCTGAATTAATCTCAACGAGTGCCCTGGCTATGCCATGTCTTAATGCACCTGCCTGTCCGGTTAAACCACCACCTTCCACAATCGATATTATGTCATACTTACCGATGGTTCCTGTAAGCTCAAGGGGTTGTCTTATAATCATCCTGAGGGTTTCTCTCGGAAAGTACTGATCGACTGGCTTATTATTCACTATGATGTTACCCGTACCCTGTCTTATAAAAACCCTTGCCACTGATCTTTTTCTTCTTCCTGTTGCCATGCTCAAGTTTTCCATTACTCCTCCTTACCGGGTTTCATAGGTAATGGTTTCTGTGCTTTATGTGGATGTTCAGGTCCTCTGTAGACCTTCAGTTTCTTTATCATCTGTCTTCCCAATCTTCCCTTAGGGAGCATCCCCCATACAGCCTCACGAATAACTCTTTCAGGAGATTTTTCGAGGAGTTCCCTGGCAGACTGTGCCTTCAGCCCCCCTCTGTACATGGAATGCCAGTAATAAATTTTACTGGTAAGTTTTTTACCCGTCAATCTAACCTTATCTGCATTTATAACCACCACATAATCGCCTGTGTCAACATTGGGAGTATAGATAGATTTATGCTTACCCATTAAATATGTTGCAATCTTTGTGGCAAGCCTTCCAAGGACAGCTCCATCCGCATCCACAATATACCATTTTTTTTGAATTTCATTCTTCTTCGCAAATACAGTCTTCATATCAAGCACTCCTTTCAGAAAATTTAGGAATATTATACTAATAACTGAAATCCATAAATGTCAAGTGCCCTTCCTGTGTTTTCGAAAAAGGCGAACAGCAGGATCGTCCACGACAAAAAACTCAATCAAGATAATCTAATTTTAGAAAGATTATATCCTGAATCTTTCCATCTCGATGGAAAGATTTCTCGATTTTTCTTCAAGAGATGTGATTACTTCATCCATCTTACGAGAGATATCTAATGAATTTGATGCAATATTCTCCACATCCATTATTAATTTTACTATCTCAATGCTCTTCTGTTTCTGTTCAGAAAGTGCATCCGCAATCTGTGATGCATGATGAGACATATCAGTAATGGATATTGTTATCTGTTTACTGTTATCTGACTGTTCCCTTGTTGCTGTTTTCACATGACCTGATAATTCCTTTATTCTCTCCATAGCCTCAATAATTAACTTACTCCCCCTGTTCTGCTCCTTTATCGCCCTGGATATATGCTCTATCTGCTCTGTCATATTTCTCACAGCAGTGGTTATACCATTTATCACATTCACCTCCTCGACAGTTGCCCTCTGGATAATCTTTGCTTTTTCAGATGATTTATTTGAAAGATCAAGTATACTCTTCAATGCACTATCCATCTCATTTACAAGTTTTACACCCTTTTCTACACTCTCCACTCCCTTCCTTACTGTCTCCACAGTCCTTGCTGTCTCCTTCTGAATAGAGACTATAATATCTGCTATTTCCTTTGTCGATAATGCTGTCCTTTCTGCAAGACTTTTTATCTCATCAGCAACAACACTGAATCCCTTACCATGCTCTCCTGCTTGTGCAGCAAGTATGGCAGCATTCAGGGCAAGTAATCCAGTTTGATCCGTAACATCCGATATTACATTCAGTATCTTTGTTATATCATCAGACCTTTTACTTAAACTATTTATAACATCTGAAATCTCTATAACACTTTTTTTAATCTCCACCATTCCATCAATCAATGACTTTACTGCTGAAATGCCTCTCTCTGAAGCAGAGAGAGTCACCTCCTCAGCAAGGTGTGATGACTCAGTTGCAAGATTTTCTATCTCCTTCACAGTCGTGTTTACCTCTGAGATAGATGATGCGGTCTCTTCAGAGGAAGATGAGATTATCTCGAGACTCTCAGATATCTCTCTTATCGAGGCAAGCATCTCCTCTATTGAGGATGCTGCATCAGATGCTGTAACAGAAAATTTATTTGCATTATCTGCGACCTTATCTATCGAATATGACATCTCTGTTATAGAAGATGATATACTCTCGATTGAGGATGCCAGACTATCAGTACCAACCGAGATTATCTTCAATGAATCACCTATCTCCTGAACATAACGGGAAACATTCTCTATTGAATCCTTCTGACTGCTTGAACCTTCTATAACCTTTTGAGATGCATTCCTCACTTCCTTCATAACATTCGAGATATCATCTGTTATGGATCTCACCTTCATCACAATATTCTTAAGATTCGATGCCATCCTGTTAATAGATCTGCCGAGCATGGCTATCTCATCATCACCCTTTATATTTATGCTTACAGTGAGATTACCATCCGCTATCTCTTCAGAAATCCTTTCTATATCCTTTACTGGACCAGTTATAAATCTCCTGACAAATAGGTAAACAAGAATTATAGCAACCGAAAAACATAGTATCGAGATACCAAGCGCCCATATAACAAGTCTATAAACCTGTTTATTAATAGATCCTGCCCTGATGCCAAGTCTCAATTCTCCGATATTCTTACCTCCGGCATCATTAAGAGGCATGGAGAATTCATAAAAACTGCCATGTCTGTATATGGCTACACCTTTGTAGGATACAGAGTCTATCGGAATACCGTGAATATCCCTTCCAGCCATTGCCGGATCAGAATGAAAAAGAATCTTTCTGTTTGTATTTATGATCATTGAATAACCTATATCCCTGTCTCTTTCAAGAAGTTCCCTCAATTTATCATTCAGACCATCTATATACTCAAGGGGTACACCGAGATTCAATGCCCTTGATAATTCACGATGAAGACCTTCCATTACGGCAATAGTCTTTGCATAAATTGCTGTCCTGTACTTCCCTGATGAAACAACTGTAAGAACAATGGTGTTTAGAGAAAGGGCAAGAAAGAGTATCATGCTTATCACAGCGAGAGACTTTACCTGAAGATTGAATCTTATTCTCACTTTATTACCCTTGTGGCTGATGTGAGGATATCAAATGGTATCTTCAAGCCAAGTTCATTCGCCTCTTTAAGGTTTATTACGAATTCAATCTTCCTTGGCACCTCTCTCTGGATGTTACCGGGTGCATCACCCTTCAGAATCCTCATGACCATTTCAGCAGCAACCCTGCCCTGTTCTGATGGATCTGCAGTAAGGGTCAGAACTATACTTTCTTCACCGCCTCCCATCACTGTTGCAGAAGGTATCCTGTTTTTTCGTGCTATCTCTCTGATATTAAATATACAATGCCTTGCTGTACAACTCGTTGTAAGAAATATAGCATCTGCTCCAGAAACCTTCGTTACATCTCCAGGCCTCTTCACATTAAATCTCATTGACTCGAAACCGAACTGTCCCTCATATGATTTGATCTCCTGAACCTGTATCAAGGTGTCCTTCTCAAAATCATTAAATATAACTGCAAGTTTTTTGAATGGTGCGATATCTTTCATATTCTTCAATAATGTTATTACAGGAACCTTCGAACTTATACCAGTTACATTCCTGCCTTTTATACCTGCACTATCAGGATCATAAACACCTGCATATACCAGAGGGATATCGGATGTCTCATTTATTACAGCAAGGGTGGCGGGTGTACCATAACTCACTATCACTTCCATCTCATAGGCAATAAGTTTTTTTGCAGCATTTGACCATGAGACAGGGTCGGGTGATGGGGTCTCAAGATGTACAGCCACTTTCCCTGAACCATAACCATGGAGCGAGAGGGTCTCCATGAATGATTTATGTATCTCATTATAAAACTTTGTCTCCCCTGTAAGAATAACACCTATCTTTTTTTCAGCGCTAAAAGCGGATATTACTGAGAAGAATAAAATCGTGAGGATAATTATTAATATATTTACCATCCTTTTGAAATGGTTACAGAGATGATGTTTACCTTACTGTTATTCGACTCATTTATCCTGTCATCATAATCAAGGTAAGTGTATCGAACCCCTGCCTTAAAATCTTTTTTAAACTCATATTCTGACCTTATGGAAAATTCTGTTTCCCTTATCCTGATCCTTCCCTCTGCATCAGAGATATTGAGACCATCCTGGATCATCCCTCCATGGTAGAGATTACCGGTACTCAGTGTATGTGAGATATCCATGTTGAGCACCATGCCCTTCATTAAGATATAGTCAATTAGGGATGCTTCCGTTCTCGAGATATCTCTTGACACAACACCTGAATCAATATGATACTGAATATTCAAATTATCACTGTCATAAACCATATCCTGAACCATCCTGTTCCTCATATATGCAAAACCTGGAGATATTGTGAATATCTTACTTACAGGAAATGAGACACTTGTGAAGAATTTTTCTCTCAATGTATCTCTATCTGTTACATCTACCCTCACACCATTATCATAATACTCGAGTCTATCCCTTTGTTCTTTAATAATACTGTAACCCACAAGGGTATTAATCCATTGATATGGCATCCATGATGCATTTATCTTCACCTCATCTGAGGCATCAGGTTGTGTATTATACGAGGGAGCATCTATCTCCTGATGGGTGTACATTGTTCTGATATTGAGTCCTTTGAATGGTCTTATATTACATGTGATGGATCCCTTATTCTTTCCTGTGGATTCAGGCATATTCCAGTAATCGGCATTGTCCCTCATGGTCTTTTCAGCGGTGAATTCTCCTGTAAGTGTCACACCATTCAGAGGTCTGTATCTCAGAATACTTGATAATGAATCTGTCTTAAAATCAATGGATGGTTTAACACTTAAAGGAGTTGTATATGAAGCATAGCCAAGATAGTTCACAGGGATTGTATCAGGGGTATCATTATTTACATCCCTGTGCCTGTATTTTAAAAACAGTACGAGATCAGTCGTTAACATTATACTCAGATCACCTGCCACACTCTTTTCTTCTCTTTTTGCATTGCTATCAAGATTTTTTGAATTCTGATCTGAGAATGTCATGGATGCTACTATCATCCCTGTGTATGATGAGTGAATCTTCAAAATGTTTGATGAACCCTCTGTTTCAGGAATAAGACTCAATGGATAAAGGTTTCCATTGTATGTGTTCTCGAAAAGTCTGTCTCCTTGAACACTGAATCTGCTCTCCTTATGGGAATATTCAATCTCAACAGGACCGAGATGAGTATTCGTTCCAAGGGTGAATATCTCTGACCTCCAGTCAACATCTCTCTTTGTGGATACCCTGTTCGATGGCATATAACTCGAAAGAAATCTTGACTGTTGAGAGCCGTATTTTCTTAAAAAATGTCCATCAAAGAATATATGGAATGGATAATCAGGGGTTTTTGCCCTCACATATAGACCCGTGCTGTAACCTGAAACCCCGTATTTTTCATCAATATCCCTTCTATCGATAGTGTACTGGTTTGATGGACCGGGATCTCTCAATTCTATATTATCAAGGTTATGGTAAAGCCCTCTTGTTATCTCCCTCAAAAGGATTATGTCCTTATATGCATACCTTATGTCACCAAAGAGGTCCTTTTTATCAAATGCATCTATCTCTATATGTAATCTGTGGGGAAATGGAAATGCAATGAGTTTGACTCCTCCTGATAATGAGGAATGGAGATACTGATACTCAGCTGCTTTTCCTGAACCTCTGTAATCCACATACCTCAATCCAATGAAACCCGAGAGTTCAGGACTTATATGGGGAAACTCATAAACATATAATGGAACCTCTATTTCTTCCTGCTCTTCCGCAAACACTGATATAATGGAAAAAACGCATATTGATGATATCAATAAAAGAGGCATCAATATTATCCTTGTACAGAAGATCACTGGATAAACCTTCCCTTTCCACTCTGAGATGGTATATCAGTGCCGTGTATTGTGGTGTGGCAGTCAGTACACCTGCCATAATATACAGCCCTTTTCTCTGCTGTGGATGTGCCTGATACAGGATGTCCCTCATGACACTGAAGACAGAGAAATGGTTCCCTTGCATTAAGGAGATTATTATTAATCGATCCATGCTGTGTATGGCAGTTCATGCAATTCTCCATCAGGTCTGCATGCTCAAATACATATGGTCCTTCTTTATCAGGATGACACCTTGTGCATAATTCTCTGGCTCCGTACCTCAAAAGTTTATCAGGAACCTCTCCATGAGGATTATGGCAGTCATTGCAGAAGACCTTCATCTCAGGAACAGGGTGGTGACTTGGAAGTGAAAATTCTGCCTTTATATTCTGATGGCATCCATAACATAACCTTGCAGTATCCTTTGGACTAACAATAAGGTCAGGACCTGCATGAATCCTGTGGCAATCAGAACATGATACATCATTGATGGAGTGAGCTGATGTATTCCATTGATGGAGATTGAATGTAGCATTTGCCGTATGGCACTTAAGGCATATGAGGGATAATGCCTGCGGTGGAAGTTTTTTGAAGTCTATCAATGTCTCGTAATTGCATTCTGTCTCTATGCCCTTACTCTTATCCTCTTCAACCCTCTCTGGTGTTATGCCCTCAACAGCAAGACTTCCAGGACCATGGCAGGACTCACAGTCAACAACAGGCATACCGCTCTTTCTTGATAACTGAGCGCCCATCGTGCTCGCCTCAAAGTCCCTCCTTATCCTGTCATGGGAATGGCAGGCATTAAGACACCTGTCAGTACCTATGTACTGGGCATCGAGTCTTCCAACTATTAATCTTTCGTATTCCCTTATAGGTATTATTGGCTTAGATTTCTTGAGGGTCTCACACCCGGTTATGGCGAGTCCAAAGAGCACAGAAATAAGTATATATCTCCTTAAGTTTTTCATATTCTAATTATATATGATAGCACCCCTGTCATTCCTTGATGGTCTTGGTAAAGGAGGCTCGACACCAAGTGCCTTCAATGAATCATAAAGTAGTTGCATTGCATAAGGATAATTATGGACATATGCTCCTTTTTCTTTATTCACAAAATGGAGATTAAATGCTGAAATCAACTCTGACTCCTTCCACTGTGTAACCCTGTTAGAAAATATCTGCTGAGTAGAATTTGATGTCCTGAAGAAATATGGATACTTATCAGGGTTATAAAATATACCTTCTCCATTACCCCTTCCATATCTCTTGAGTTCATCTATTATCTCACTCTTCAAACTCTCTATATCCTCCTTTCTTCCGTATACATCAAAATCACTGATCCCGGGGTGACACCTCTGGCAGAGAGAAAGATTCTTCTTTGTCTCTGTCTTCATCTTGAATGTATGGCCTCCAAGTTCTTCATCACCTGTCTCTGCCATATGACAGCCTGTGCATGAGAGGGTCTGATGCTGGAATATACCTCTTGAGTATCTTCCTTCAAGACTGAGTCCGAATTCATCTCCTCTGAATTCATAACCCTTATAACTGAATAACATCGCACCTGCAGATAGATTATGTGGACTCACAAAGGTCTGATCTGTAATGCTCTCATCTGTTCCATCATACGGTTCCACACCTTTGAGTTTCATTGCCTTATATAGACTCCATCCGCTCTCCCTTCCCTGGTGGCATGTTATACATGTGGCAGAAGGTCCTGCCCCAATAATCGTTGCATCAGAGACAGTAGTACTATTACTTCCACTTATAAATTTTACATCACCACTCTTTCTCAATCGAGGCTCTTCCCTTGATGGATAAGCCTGAACATCGTGGCATGCATTACATGTGATGTGGTGTGCTTTGATATCTGTTGTTGGTGAAGTCCAATCAGGATAAATTGTATTTGAAGAATCAACATAACTTGCAAAACCGATCCCTGAGTGGCATCTTAAACATACACCTGAGGTGAAGTTAAATGTAAAGGCACCTGAATTTGTATCTGCATGACCTGACCTGTACCACTCTCTGTTTATCTTCGAATCAACATAATGATAATCATGGCAACTTGCAGCACATGCATTATCCGAACCCCTGAGTACATAACCCATGCCTTCCTGAGCCCATGAGATAGGTTCATCAAGCACATAGCCCTCAATCTGTGCTGTAGAGGTATTATCATAATGGGTATCCTTTAATTCATCACCATGACATCTGAGGCATTGAGATGAAGATACCACTTCTCTTGAACCAGAACCCATATACTCTTCACCACCACAGCCAGAAAGTATCAGGTAGAAAAAGAGTATTAATATTGAATAATATCTCATTATTCTGTCTAAATTTTAATATACAGAAATCCATAAGTCAAGAAGTGATATTTCTGTTTCATGGTTTATTGATTACTTTACAAAAAACTCTCCTGAGTAACTCATTCCATCGTCAAGGATGACAGTAATCCTCCACTTCCCGTTTGAAAGATCTTCTGTGGATAGATCATACCTGTAAAGATTATTGATATAGTCATACCTGAAGACATCTCCTGAATCTCCAAATAATATATCCGTCTCAACTGGTTCACCATCAATAACATCATCAGAGACCTTCTCCAATCTTAACTGAGCCTTTGCATTATATACATTGTTTCTACAGCCATCAGTAAGAAGAAATCCAACAGGTATAACAGTACCCTTTTTGTATGGACCTTCAAAAGGTTGCGGGGACACAAACCCATTGAATGAATATATGACATAATAAGATAGACTCTCTGTCGTTATATTTCCTGCATTATCCTCCACAGTAACAGTGTAATAAAAAACTCCTGTACCATTCTCATTTCCACCTTCGATATAAAAATTCGATCTCTTTATTCCAGAAAGTGCATCTCGGTAAATATAACTTCCTGTCGGGTTCTCGCAGATATGGTATCTCCTTCCATCAACGATTCCACCTATTGATACCTCTGGAGGTGTCTTATCAATATTTATAACATGAGTGTACTCCGAAACATTACCAGCCCTGTCCGTAGCCTTAACCCTCACCACCTGGCCAGATCCTTCCTCCATAATGGTCTGTGAGGAGGGACATGTTTCCACTCCAGAAAGATTATCTCTACATTGAAAGATAATGGTCACATCACTGTTATTCCATCTTGATTCATTGGGCAAAGGCTGGATGGTGGCGGTAATCTCAGGAGGATCTGTATCGATTTTTACTGAAAATATCCTGTATCTTTCAGGTCTATCCTTCAACCTCACCATCAATGGCGTTGTACTGCATAATCTAAATGGCATTGTATACTCCTCCCATTTTCTACCCTGTGTTGTGCTGTACTGGAGAATCCCTGCGCTTTTTAATTCCACCCCCACACATGTTCTGTAATAACCTCCTCCCGACTCTCCTCCTTTAAACTCGACACTTACCGGAAGATCTATATCCTCAACCAGCACTGGTATATCTCTTTCTATTATTTCCGTCTTTCTCTCTGTAGCACATGAAGAGAGAAATATTAACTCAAGGATAATAATTAAGTTTAAAGTTAATATTTTTTTCAATAAAGACCTCCCACCATAGTGATGTTTTAATTATAAACCTGAATAGTTCTGAATTCAATAATAAATTTACTCAATAATTTGATTCAAAAAATTAATAATCTAAATCTTGACAAATATTTAGATGTATGATAATCTTCCTCACTAATTATTTCAGTCATGGAAGGTGAAGATGCTCGAATTTAATTACTGGTTCTTTGTTTTACTCGCAAATTTCATTGTATTGATATTTCTGCTCAATCTTATACTCTTCAGGCCTCTCCAGAGGATATTCAACAAAAGGCAGGATGGAATTGATGGCAATCTCAGAAGAGCAAAGGAGATGAATGAAAAAAGGGAAGAGATACTCCGAAACCTGAACAGGGAACTCACTGAGGCGAATTTAAGGGCAAGGAATCTTTTTAATGAGATCCTTGAGGAAGGAAAGGCAAAGCAGATGGAATTTATAGCATCTGCTGAAAAGGAATCCAGGGCGCTACTTGAGAAAGCTAAAAGAGAGATAGAGGTGGAGACAGAGAAGGCAAAGATATCATTGAGAAAGGAAATCGAAGATATATCAGAAGAAATAGTAAAGAAGATGGTGGGTGTATGAAAAATATTAAAAGAGTAATTTATTTATTAATTATGAATCCTGTAATACTCCATGCCGCTGAGGAGGCACACCATTCTTTTACATTCAGTGACTGGTTCTGGAGGATAGTAAATTTTGCCATCCTCGTGGCAATACTCCTTATATTTGCAGGAAAACCTTTTAAAAATTTTCTCAAACAGAGAAGAGAAGCAATTGAGAAAGCCCTTGAAGAGGCAACTAAGGCAAGGGAGATGGCTGAAAAGGCATTAAGGGAGATAGAAGAGAGATATGCAGGAAAGGACAGAGAGATAGAGTCACTCCTCAATACAGCAAAGAAGGCAGGTGAGATGGAAAAGGAAAAACTTGTTGAAGAAGGTAAGATCATGGGTGCGAGGATAATTGAGGAGGCAAAGGAGATGATTGAACTCGAGAAAAAAAGAGCGATAGAGAGTCTGAAGAGAGAGGCAGCACTTCTTGCTGTGGAACTTGCTGAAAAGAGATTACAGGAAGAACTTACAGACGAAAAGAAAAGAAAGATTCTCGAGGACTCAATAAAAATAATAGAAGAGAGAAAGAGATGAAAGGTGAAAGAATAGCAAAAAGACTGGCAAAAGCACTTTCTGATTCATTAACTATCGAGGCTCTTTCCCCTGAGATCGGAAAGATCAATACAATCAATTCCTTGATCGAGAAAAGCAGAGAAATGAAGAGATTTCTCTCCAATCCTGTCTTCACATTTGAAGAAAAGAGTAATATTATTGGATACCTTTCCGAAAAGACCGGATTAAAGGAAAAGACAAAAAATACTCTCTTGAGTCTTTTAAAGGATGATGCCATCATGGCACTCCCTGTGTTTTTAAGACATCTGAAGAGATTCTATCTCGAAAAAAGAAGACTCATAAAGGCAACTGTTATCAGTTCAATACCTGTCGATGGTGGATATCTGGAAAGAATAGGTTCCATCCTCAGGGATATCACAAAGAGGGAGGTCGACCTTGAGGTGATGATTGACAGATCCATCCTCGGTGGTGTTGTTATAAGATTCGATAACACAATATATGACCTCAGTTTAAAGGGACAGTTAAATATCTTAAAAAATGAAATTATAAAGGGGTGATCATATGGAAGTAAAAGAGATCAGGACAGAAGAGATAAGTGAGTATCTGAGAAGACAGATTTCAGATTTCGAAAAAAGGGTTGATGTAAGTGAGGTGGGTATCGTCACATATGTTGGTGATGGTGTGGCAAGGATCTATGGACTCGAAAATGCGATGATGTCAGAACTCCTCGAATTTCCCCATGGTGTTATAGGAATGGTTCTTAACCTTGAAGAGGATGCTGTGGGTGCTGTTCTGTTCGGAGAAGATAAGCTCATAAAAGAAGGAGATATTGTTAAGAGAACAGGAAGGATTATGGAGGTTCCTGTTGGAGAGGCACTTATCGGAAGGGTTGTTGATGCGCTGGGAAGACCCATAGACGGCAAAGGACCAATCAAAACCACTGAAAGAAGGCTCGTTGATGTAGTGGCCCCTGGAATCATAAGGAGGCAACCTGTCAAGGAACCCCTCCAAACAGGTATTAAGGCTATTGATGCCATGATACCCATAGGAAGGGGTCAGCGTGAATTGATAATCGGAGACAGACAGACAGGAAAGACTGCTATTCTTATTGACACCATCATAAACCAGAAAGGCGGAGATGTTATCTGTATATATGTCGCAATCGGTCAGAGAAGATCAGCGGTTGTGAGAACCGTCAAGACCCTCGAGGAATATGGTGCAATGGAGCATACAATTGTGGTCGTGGCAACAGCGAGTGACCCAGCACCAATGCAATATCTTGCAGCATATGCTGGGTGTGCAATGGGAGAGTACTTCAGGGATACTGGCAGACATGCGCTCGTGTGTTATGACGACCTCAGCAAGCAGGCTGCTGCATACAGACAGTTATCACTCCTCCTTAGGAGACCACCTGGAAGAGAGGCATATCCTGGTGATGTGTTCTATCTCCACTCAAGACTTCTTGAAAGGGCAGCAAAATTATCAGATCAATATGGCGGAGGATCACTAACTGCACTGCCTGTTATAGAGACACAGGCTGGTGATGTTTCAGGATATATTCCCACAAATGTTATCTCTATCACTGATGGACAGATATACCTTGAGCCTGAACTATTTTATGCTGGAATAAGACCTGCTGTTAATGTGGGTCTCTCTGTGAGCAGAGTGGGTGGTGCTGCACAGATAAAAGCCATGAAACAGGTTGCAGGAATGTTGAGACTCGATCTTGCCCAGTACAGAGAACTCGCTGCATTCGCACAATTTGCATCAGATCTTGATAAAGCAACCCTCATGCAGATTGAGCGTGGTAAGAGAATGGTCGAACTCCTCAAACAGGATCAGTATAAACCAATGCCTGTTGAAGAGCAGATCCTTGTTATATTTGCAGGCACACAGGGTTATCTTGACGATATCGCACCAGAACATGTGAAGGCATTTGAGGAGGGATTTCTGAGATTCATCAATACTGAAAGACCTGAATTGAAAAAAGAGATAAAAGAGAAAAAGGAACTGACGGATGAATTAAAAACAAAGATAGTTGATGCAATAACAACTTTCAAAAAGACCTTCAGGGCATAAAAGATGGCAACCTTAAGAGATCTCAGAAAGAGAATAAAGGCGATCAAAAATACCCAGAAGATTACAAAGGCGATGAAGATGGTCGCCGCTGCGAAACTCAGAAAGATTCAGGACAGAATGCTTAACTTCAGGCCTTATGCCAGAAGAATCAGGGAGGTCGTGAGTGATCTTTCGACCCAGGTCGAAAGGGACCTCCACCCCATCCTTATTGTGAGACCCCGCAAGACAGTTGAACTCCTCGTAATCACATCAGACAAGGGGCTCTGTGGTGCCTTCAATGCCAACATACTGAAATTTGCCTCAAGACAGGTAAATGAACTTGAAAAAGCAGGATTCGAGATCAGTATAAGCACGGTCGGTAAAAAGGCATTCGATTTCTTCTCAAGGAGAAATTACAGAATAAGATCGTCATGGACAGGACTCTCAGGAAAGGTATCTTATGAAAGTGCAAAGGATATAGCAAAAGACCTTATTGATGCCTATACGAATGAAAGATTTGATGAGGTAAGAATTATATTCAATGAATTTAAATCCCTTATTTCACAGAGGCTCGTATGTTTCAAGGTTCTTCCTCTGGAAAAACTCGAAGAGGAGATCTGTCCTGAGGCATCGGTTACGGATAAAACTGAAAAAATCCATGAACCTGTACCCAAGACACTTCAGCCAGAAGGATTATTTATATATGAACCCTCCATAGAGGTGGTATTCGAAAGACTGTTACCACGATATGTCGAGATACAGATATTCAGGGCACTTCTTGAGAGTTCTGCAGCAGAAGAGGCAGCAAGGATGACAGCGATGGAAAATGCAACGAAAAATTGTGATGAACTTGTTCAGAAGGTTACACTGGTTGCCAACAAGGTAAGACAGGAAGGCATAACAAAGGAATTGATGGATATAGTGGGTGGTGTGGAGGCATTGAGAAGATCAGAAGGTTAAATATACCAGGTTTATATAAATTTAAAATTAAAAGGAGGTTCTCAGGTCAATGAATACAGGAAGAATTTCACAGGTAATAGGAGTCGTGGTCGATGTCGAATTCGATGAGAAATTACCGGAGATATTGAATGCATTGAAGATAGAAGAACCAGGAAACCCGGAAAAAGGAATCCCTCCGATAAATCTTACACTCGAGACAGTAGCACACCTTGGAGACAATAAGGTCAGAGCCCTTGCAATGGGTTCGACCGATGGACTCGTAAGGGGCATGAAGGTAATAGATACAGGACAACCCATAACAGTGCCTGTCGGAAAAGAGGTCCTTGGCAGAATAATAAATGTCCTTGGAGAACCTGTGGATGAGGCAGGACCGATAGAGGCAAAGGAGAGAATGCCAATACACAAACCCGCTCCTGACTACACAGAACAGGTTGCCAAGACAGAGATATTCGAGACAGGAGTTAAGGTCTTTGACCTCCTTGTACCATTCGTAAAAGGTGGAAAGATGGGGATGTTCGGTGGAGCAGGAGTTGGTAAGACAGTTATCATAATGGAGATGATACATAATGTTGCCATGAAACATGGAGGTGTCTCGGTATTTGCAGGAGTTGGTGAGAGAACCCGTGAGGGGAATGATCTTTACCTCGAGATGAAACATTCAGGTGTTTTACCGAATGTTGCCCTTGTTTATGGTCAGATGAATGAAACACCTGGTGTAAGGGCAAGGGTCGCTTTAACAGCCCTCACTGTTTCAGAGTATTTCAGGGATCAAGGACAGGATGTGCTCATATTCATAGACAATATATTCAGATACACACTTGCAGGTTCTGAGGTATCGGCACTCCTTGGAAGGATGCCTTCAGCAGTCGGATACCAGCCCACCCTTGCTGTAGAGATGGGAATCCTACAGGAAAGAATCACCACAACAACAAAGGGTTCAATAACCTCCATGCAGGCAATATATGTTCCTGCAGACGACCTGACAGACCCTGCTGTCGCAACCGCATTCACACACCTTGATGGAACGGTCGTTCTATCAAGACAGATCGCAGAACTTGGAATATATCCTGCTGTTGATCCCCTTGATTCCACATCAAGGGCACTCGATCCGAGAATAGTCGGTGAAGAACACTACAGGGTTGCAAGGGGTGTTCAGGCAGTATTACAGAGATACAAGGAACTGCAGGACATCATTGCGATACTCGGTATGGAAGAACTTTCAGAAGATGATAAACTCGTTGTCGCCAGGGCAAGAAAACTCCAGAGGTTCCTGAGCCAGCCCTTCCATGTTGCAGAGACATTCACAGGTACTCCGGGCAAATATGTAAAGAGAGAAGATACAATAAAAGGATTTAAGGCCATACTCGATGGTAAATACGATGATTATCCTGAACAGGCATTCTATATGGTGGGTCCGATAGAGGAAGTAGAAGAAAAGGCTAAAAAGCTTGGCTGGAGGAGAGAGATTTAGTTATGGATAAATTGCGACTTATCATAGTGACTCCATATGGACAGGTTTTTAATGATGAAGTAAATGAGGTGACAGCACCTGGCAGTGAAGGAGAATTCGGGGTACTTCCAGGGCATGAACCATTCTTCACGACTCTCAAGATAGGCATCCTCACATATAAAAAGGATAATGAGATCAACTATGTCTTCATAAACTCAGGATATGCAGAGGTTACACATGACAGGGTGATCATCGTAGCAGATAGTGCAGAAAGAGCAGAAGATATAGATGTCGAAAGGGCATTAAGGGCAAAAGAGCGTGCCGAAGAGAGATTAAAGAAAATGGAAAACATAGATGTGGCACGGGCAACTGCTGCCCTTGAAAGGGCAACCATGAGAATCCAGCTTGCCCAGAAAAGGGTACCTAGATAACACCTACGAGGTGTCCTGTATATCGATATTATATTCCTTTAATTTTTTCCAGAGAGACTTTCTCGAGATACCAAGAAGCCTTGCTGCCTCCACCTTCTTTCCACCTGTTTTCTTCAGAACAGAAAGAATAAACTCCCTTTCATAACTGGATATATTTTTCCTCAATGAGGAATCAATAATAACAGGTTTTTTAGAATTAGATAACATCTCCTCAGGAAGATCCTTCTCTGTTATCAAACCATTTCTCGATAGAATAACAGCCCTTTCTATAGCATGTTTTAATTCCCTCACATTGCCTGGATAATCATAATCAAGAAGAATCTGATTAGCCTGAGGTGTGATATGCGGCAAGGGCCTCAAAAATTTTCTCGAAAATTCTTCGAGGAAGTGTTTTATAAGATGTGGTATATCTTCCCTCCTCTCCCTCAATGGAGGGATGTAAAGTGGTATCACATTTATCCTGTAATAGAGATCTTCCCTGAATCTTCCTGAATTAACAAGTTCCCTGAGGTTCTTACTCGTAGCAAATATACACCTCACATCTACCCTGAGGGGTTCATAACCTCCAAGCCTTGTCACTGTATGATCCTCTATGACCCTCAGAAGTTTTGCCTGAAGTCCCAGAGGCATATCACCGATCTCATCAAAGAATATACTGCCTCCATCTGCTACCTCAAATTTCCCTTTTCTTAACATCGTTGCCCCTGTAAATGCACCTTTTTCGTGTCCGAAGAGTTCTGACTCAAAAAGGCTTTCTGGTATGGCTGCACAATTTATCTTCACAAATGGCTTATTCTTTCTCGTGCTCAGATTATGTATTGCATTGGCAACGAGTTCCTTACCAGTGCCGCTCTCGCCATAAATCAGAACAGTGACATCAGTATCAGAGACTGATCTTATTCGATCAAAAAGATCCCTCATAACTGAACTCACACCTATAATACCTTCAAAGTATGGGTCCTCGGTCAGGTATCTCTTTAGTTTTATCACCTCATCCTCAAGATTCTTAAATTTAAAGTATCTTTCAACAATTATGAGAATCTCTTCATTTGTGAATGGTTTCGATATATAATCAAATGCCCCTTCCTTCATAGCCTCGACCGCTGTCTTTACCTCTGCATATGCTGTAATTATGATGACTCCGGTATCGGGTGATATCTCCTTTGTGTATCTCAGTATCTCCATTCCATCACACCCTGGAAGCCTCATATCTGTAATGACAAGATCGAAATCTCCATCCCTTATGAGGGACATCCCCTCATTCCCATCAGAAGATGCCTTTACATCATATCCTGATGTAATCAAAAGATGGCTAAGCCCCACCCTCATTGATGACTCGTCTTCGATAATTAATATCCTGTTACCCATTTTTTATTACTGGAAGTCTTATAGTAAATGTGGTGCCTCTCTGAGAACTTTCCACATGTATACTGCCATTATGCTGTTCCACGATAGATTTGCTCACAGAAAGTCCGAGTCCAGTACCCTCGCCAACAGGCTTCGTTGTAAAGAATGGATCGAATATCCTTGGCATGATCTCAGGAGAGATCCCGTGACCTGTATCGGAAAAACTGATCTCACAGTAACCATCATTCATCGAGGTGCTAACAGTAAGTGTTCCGCCATCATCCATTGCCTGAATTGCATTGAGTATTATATTTAAAAATACCTGTTCCATCTTGTTGACATCGAGCATCACCTCCGGAATATCCGAAAATGACCTGACAACATTGATATTCTTCTTATTTATCATATGACCTGTAAGTTTCATCACATTCTCAATAATATCATTAATCCTGTAAGGCTTGAACTCAATGGCTGAACTCTTCGAAAACTCCAGCAATTGTTTGATTATGGACTGTATCTTCTCAAGGCTTGAGTTTATTACCTCGATATGTAGCCTTCTCGTCTCTTCGTCCATCTCGGTATTTATGAGATTATTGAAACAGACCCTTATGCCTCCAAGTGGATTATTCACCTCATGGGCAATGCCAGCTGCAATCTGTCCAATGGCTGCAAGTTTTTCTGTTCTGAGCATCTCTTCTTCCATCCTGATCCTGTCAGTTACATCCTTCACATAATGGACAGCCTTTATAACATTTCCTGAATTATCAAAGACAGGATAAAAATGCATGTAATAGTATCTACCGTCACTATTACAGAATTCCGATAATGGAGTCCTGGTCATTTTTATCTCATCAAAAAGTGATTTCAGACATTCTGTCTCCGGGTTTTTATCATCATATTCACATCTTTTTCTGAAGACTGCAGAGACTCCCTTCTCCATCCATCCCATATAGGCTTCATTTGCCATCTCAACAGTACAATCAGGATTTATCAGGGCAAGGGGATCCGTTATGCTATTAAGTATTGTGCGCATGGTCTTCACCTTTTTCTTCAATTCCTCCTGTGTCTCTATAAGATGTCTTGCCATCTCATTGAAAGACTCAGTGAGTTCACCTATCTCATCCCTGGAATCAACAGGTATGTCGCTTCTTAAGGGTTCAGATCCTTTTGCAATAGCCTTGAATGTTACGGTCAATCTATTGAGAGGTTTACTCACCAGGCTCCAGAATGCTCCTGTCATGGAAAGAAAAAGGAATAATAATGTACCCCCTCCAAAGACAAATGTAGAGATCGCAATCTGTTTTATCTCTGCAAGAGGTACATCAAGGGGTATTATGATGGATTCAACACCTATTATATCTCCCTCCTTAAAACCGGTTCCTCCACCCTTATATCTACTTTTAAGACCAGGGGGT